>ENA-OQIY01000100-OQIY01000100.1-human-gut-metagenome-genome-assembly--contig:-NODE-100-length-9718-cov-0.807215_pt1 | contig 9718 bp, 17 predicted proteins | sample MGYA00242592_ERZ504757 | MGnify/ENA primary metagenome ERZ504757 (study PRJEB26092, sample SAMD00036366) | human gut metagenome | host: Homo sapiens | study: EMG produced TPA metagenomics assembly of the... | reverse complement strand
TCACGGAGATTTATCCGATAAAGGCATATTAGCCAACATCCAAAATTTAGCTGTATAGAGAAATAATTGAATAAACAACATAATAAATAAATCTAACCGCAAAATATCCGTGAATTTTTATTTTCACCGCTAGGCATACGTATTCAAAAAGCAAAATCACTGCAAAGAGAATTAGCTTTTAACCGCATGATTAATGCTAAAGTCTATTATCCTCAAGCTGAAGATAATGATACTATCTTTATCCAAGGTATTATCGACTTATTAGTAGAAGAAGATGATGGCTTGATTTTATTGGACTATAAAACAGATAATTGCACAACAAACAGAAGCTAAGGCAAAATATGCCATGCAAATAGAACTTTATGCTCAAGCAGCCAGTGAAATCATGCGAAAACCGAATTAAAGAAAAAATATCTCTATCTTTTTCATGATGCTAGCTTGATAAAAATGTAGCTTTAGTTATACAATTAACTAAATCTAATAACTATAAACGTATAAAAGGAGATTTTTAATGTATAAATTAATAGCCCTTGATATGGACGGCACTTTATTTAATTCTGACAAACAAATCACTGATAGAACAAAAGAAACTTTGGCTCAAGCTAGAGCTTTAGGTGTAAAAATTGTCCTCGCTTCTGGTAGACCACTTGCTGGACTTCAACCACCACTTCAAGAATTAGATTTAATTCATGAAGGCGAATATGTTTTAAGCTTCAATGGTGCTTTAATCGTTGATGCAAAAACTGGTGAAGCAGTATCTAAATGTATTTTAAAAGGCTCAGATTATAAAAAAATTATTTAAATTAGCTCAAGAATTAGGCGTGCATTGCCAACCTTCTCTCCTAGTCGTGGCTTAATCACTAACGAAACTAGCCAATATACAGAACATGAAGCTAGTATCAATCAAATTGATATCAATATCATCAATCCTTTAACAGATATCACAGATGAAGAAGATATCATCAAAGTTATGTTCATTGATCCACCAGAAATTTTAGATGAAGCTATCGCTAAACTACCTGCATGGATTAAAGAAGATTTCAATGTATTTAAAAGCGCTCCTTTCTTCTTAGAAATCACTCATAAAGATGTAGATAAAGGTGCTGGATTATTACATCTTGCTGATTATTTAAATATCAAACAATCCGAAACTATGGCATGTGGCGACCAAGGCAATGATTACACTATGATTAAAGCTGCCGGTCTTGGCGTTGCTATGGAAAACGGCATTGATAAAGTAAAAGCTATCGCCGATTATGTAACTGATACAAACGATAATGATGGTGTAGCTAAAGCCATTGAAAAATTTGTTTTAAATAAATAAAATAGCTCAAAATAAATAACCCTCAACAGTTATCCATAAAACAACTATTGAGGGTTATTTTTTATTAATCATTAAATTATAAATTCATAATTATGCTCTACTTGTTAAAATATCATCATGTGCTCTAGCATATTCCACAATTTGTATAAAGCGCAATCCACCGATAGAATCACGGCTAACTGTAATCCATGTCAAATACATTGGTGTATCAGTCCAACGGAATTTGTTCTTTTTTCGTATAATAAGATTCATCACCAAAACAAATAGAAGTCTGTTCTATATTCAACTTACATTGAGTGATTGTATAATAATTAAATTCTGAAGACATTGGCACATTATTTATTTTCTTTTCCTGATAAATAATGATATTCTTATTGATAGAACCGTCTTCGTTTCTTGCATATTTTATGCTATTTGTATCAAAAGCATAATTATAATCTTCTGCAGGTCCAATATCAAAGGCTTGCCAATTATATGTTTGTGTATTCTTTTCTTCACTTTGAGCGAAAGCTACACAAGTATTTACAATCAATAACATCATCAATAAATAAATTACTTTTATTGTTTTATTCATTAAAAATCACAACCTTTTATTTAAATTTATTAACTTAGAAAAGAGGTATTTTATGGCACCAAAATCAACTTGGGAAACTTTTACCTTTGTATCTGGCATTGGTTTTCACTTTGTAATCACTATTGGCGTTTGTATTTTCTTAGGGCAAAAAGCTGATATCTACTTTGACTCTACACCTATTTTCACTTTAATTGGCATCATCTTAGGTGTAATCACCGCTGTTTACACTGCTTATAAAAAAATCAAAGATGTCAAATAAATCTTAAGGAGTATCTATGATTAAATATATCGTCAAAGCAGATGTCAAAGAGCAATTAGCTAAAGATTACTTAAAACGCCATGAAAATATATCTTCTACATTATGGAAAAAAATCAAGCGACAAGATGAATTTTTCGTAAATGGTCAAAAAGTTCGTGCTACACAGGCAACAGTAAAACCAAATGACATCATTGAATACAATCTTCCTGTAACTTCCAAAGTAGAAGCTATACAAATACCCTTAAATATTGTCTTTGAAGATGATTATTTCTTAGTCGTGGATAAAATAGCTGGTATGCTCACTCACCCATTGACATTTGAAAATACTCAAACTCTAGCTAATGGCGTGATGTATCATTTTGCTAAAACTAATCAAAATGTAGGCTGTCATCCACTTTATCGTCTTGATAGAAATACTTCTGGCCTCGTCGTTTTTGCTAAAATGCCACAATTACAACATCAATTAGCCAATAACCACCAAAAATTTCAAAGATATTACTATGCATTAGTTCATGGAAAACTCTCACAAAAAGAAGGGCAGATAAATGCACCTATTGGCAGAAAAAAAGATAGTATCATTCTGCATGAAGTCAATGATGAAGCAAATATGCCATCACCAATTATCGCGTAATCAAAGAATTTGAAAATTATTCTTTAATCAAGCTATGGCTAGAAACAGGGCGAACACATCAAATACGTGTGCATATGTCTTATCTTGGTCATCCATTATTAGGAGATGACCTCTATGGTGGTAAATTAAATTTAATATCTCGCCATGCCTTCATGCTTATAAATTAAATTCAATCATCCTTTTACCCATGAAGAAATTTGTATCTCCAGTCCCATGCCAGATGATATGGCAAAATTAATCATAGATTAGGGATTTGCCAATTTATAGGTTTTTCCCCCACAGCTTCTAAAAAAGCATTTACCTTAGAAAAATGGTCTACTGCCGAAAAATCCATTAAATGCAGATAATGGACTTGGATGTGCAGACTCTACGATGAAATGTTTCGGATTAGTAATCATTTTTTTTCTTTTTGCAGCCAGGATGCTCCCCATTAAAATAAAAGCTATTAGGTTTTTCACGTTCATTTAAGATTTCAATAATTCTATCTGTGAATTTTTCCCAACCCATATTGCGATGAGAATTCGCTTGATGTGCTCTCACTGTAAGTACAGTGTTTAGTAATAATACACCTTGCTGTGTCCATGGTTTTAAACAACCATTATTTGGTATTTCACAGCCTAAATCTTCTTTTAACTCTTTGAAAATATTCACAAGTGAAGGTGGAGCTTTTACTCCAGGTTTTACAGAAAAACTAAGTCCATGTGCCTGACCATCACCATGATAAGGGTCTTGACCTAAAATCACGACTTTTGTATCATGATAACTTGTGTAATGGAGAGCATTGAAAATATCATACATGTCTGGAAATATCTGTCTTGTTTTATACTCATCTACTAAAAATTTACGAAGTTCTAAATAATATGGTTTCTTCAATTCTGGATTTAAAAATTCAGCCCAATCATTATGAAAAATCTCCATAAATTACACCTCTTTCTCATTTAAATATCATTATTTTTTATTATACCAAAATATTAACAATAGGAAAAACAACGGAGGTATGCAATGAGCAATCATTTAAAAGGTATTTTAATGGTATTATCTTCTACTGCGATGTGAGGTCTTGTAGGAATTTTAGTTCAATATTTGATAAGTAGTGAACATTTCACACGTAAAACATAAACGACCTTCCGGTCTTGAACTCATTTCTATTTTATTCGCTATAACAGGTACATCTTTAATAGTTACTAAAGGAGATTTTTCTTCAATTATTCTTTCCCCTATAGCCCTTATGGCTGGTATCACTTCTGCACTTTGTTGTGTATTTTATACACTTCAACCTCGCAAAGTATTATCTAAATACTCCTCTACAAATGTAATGGGTTGGAGTATGCTCTTTGGTGGAATATTTATTTCTTGTTTTAATAATCCGCTAGATATACCAGGAGAAATAAATTTATATACATTAAGTGCAATTTTAAGCATGATTTTATTTGGCACTGTATTAGCATTTTGCTTTTACTTAAAAAGCCTTGATTACTTGAGTCCAACTGAAGCCAGTATCTTAACTGTGGGCGAACCACTTTGTTCTATTATTCTCTCTTTTAATCTTCTTAAATGTCACTTTCTCCTCTATCGAACTTATAGGAGCAGTATTGATTTTAAGTACAGTATTATCTTAGCTAAAGCAAAATAAGAGGCTAATTTTAGCCTCTTATTTTTATTTTCATCTATATTTTTCTGTTTTTATACCCCAAAACAAATAAATAATATGTATTATCCAAACGGTAATCATCACATATTGTACCCAAAAGAATTCAGCTGGCATAAAATAATAACCTATGCTCATTATTACTGTTACCATAAAAAACACTTTGAATTTTGCCTTTATACTCATTGTTCGCTTTTGCACAAAATCTGCCAAATGTTTTTTATATAAATCAGTTTGCCTAAACCATTGATGTAATCTCTGTGAACCTTTAGAAAAACAATATAGAGTTAACAAATAAAAAGGCACTGTTGGTAATAATGGCAATATAATCCCTATAGTTCCTAATATAAAGCTTATACAACCTAAGCTTATCCAAAAATATCGTATTAGAATTTTATATGATAATTCCACTTTGCACCTCATTAAATAAATGATAACAATTTTCAATAAAATTATATCATAATATACTGGAATTATCTTCTATTATTTAGCAATTATCCTTTAATTGTTTTTCTATTATCGTATTTAAAATAAATCATACTTGCCACAGTAGCTATTACAGCTATAATACCTTCAAGATAAAAAGCTATATTTAGACTATATATTTCTGCGATATTGCCAGCTATCATTGGAACTATTGTCATTCCCACTGCATAAATAGCCTGATAATATCCCATAGCTGTAGAACGTTTTTCGATAGGAACATTCTTCATTGCTTCTGAAGTACAAAAAAGAAAAAAACAATTCCTGATAGATAATCCCACTAATATTTGAATAGCAATCAATAAATTAGGTGAAAAAATATTAGGTACAGCAAAACAATATATAGCTAAAACGAATAAAATAAAAGGTATCCAAAGTGATGAACCTAATCGTCTGGCAAAATTACTTGCTGAAAAATAAGAAGCCAGCACTGCTACAATAATATATACGATAGATAATAAACCAATTTGAAAATGCACTCGCATTTATTTCATGAGCAATCTGCGTTGTAAAACTCATACAAGTAGCCATTAAGATACCTTGTTGAACTAATGCCAATATCGAAAAGAAAATCAATCTTTTATCTGCATAAACTTTTATTAAATCTGATGTTTTCGGTACTATTTTTACTGTCTTTGTCTTTTGCTCTTTAATACCAAAAGATAATAATATCGCTGGCACACCACTACAGATACTCAATAAACATAAAAAATTCATACCTAAATGATTATAGCTCAAGGTACTTAAAACAAAACCACCTAAAACGCCTATATTATTAGCAGCCATGATAAGACCCATTGCTCGCTGTAGATTTTCACAAGTGAAATAACTAGCATATAAAACCATGAAAGAAATCCACATAGCTGAAGCAAAACCAGACAATATATTTCCCACTAAAAAACCTGTTTGCGGTTCTAAAATAATGCGAAATACCGAAGCTAATGCTGAAGCTGTAACTCCTAAAATGATAAATAATTTATGACGACCATTTTTATCTGCCATAATGCCAATGGGCATTCTCAATACCATTTGTGAAAACCCATATATGCCTATGATTATGCCAATCATACTAGAAGAAACCTGCATAGTTGATAAATATGGTGTTTGAAAAGGCACATATACATATTGAGCAAACCAAAACAGTACAACTATTATCAACAACAAATTTTTCTGGTAATTTAATTTACTTTTGTCCATGAAAAATCTTTTTACTCCTTTCATTTTGGATTAAAATTTTAAAATAAAAATCGCCTTAGATTAAGGCGATTTTTTTATTTATAAATTATACATATGATTTAAAGGGCCACTGCCTTTTCCTAAATCTAAATTAGCTTTTAATGCTCCTGTGATATAATCTTTAGCATTTTTAATACTTGTAACTAAATCATGACCAGCAGCTAAATTAGAAGCAATCGCTGATGATAAAGTGCAGCCTGTACCATGAGTATTTGGATTGTCTATGCGTTTACCTTCAAACCAATGAATTTCTCCATGGTCCAAAGCAAATCATCTGCTGTATCTTCCAAATGACCACCTTTAATTAAAAATAGCAGTCGGTATCTTTTGCGAAATAGTCTGTGCTGCTTTTATGCAATCTTCTTTTGTCTTGATAGCAAAGCCACATAAAACTTCTGCTTCTGCTAAATTTGGTGTAATCACTGTAGCTAATGGCAATAATTTTTCAATTAAAGTATTTGCCGCATCTTCTTCCATCAAACGACTACCAGCTGTAGAAACCATTACTGGGTCAGCAACGATATTTTTAGCTTTATATTCTACTAATTTATGGGCAATCATTTCAATGATTTCTTTATTTGCCACCATACCGATTTTGACTGCATCAGGATAAATATCCTGGAAAATACAATCCAATTGTCTGCCAACAAAGTCAGCCCCTGCATCTAAAATGCCGCACACACCAGTTGTATTTTGAGCTGTAAGAGCTGTAATTGCACTCATTGCATACATTTTATGAGCAGTAATTGTCTTTATATCTGCTTGAATACCTGCTCCACCACTACAATCTGAACCTGCTATTGTCAAAACTTTTTTCATTTCATTCATCTCTATCATCTCTTTTCATATTTAGCCATAGCTTCTAACTGTTCACCAGTCATATTATAAATAGCATCGATTAAATAATTTCTAAAGCTAGCATTGCCATCTAATTCACTCATGCGTTTTTGAGCGATTTCGCCTGCTACACCCATAGCACAAAAAGCTGCTAGTGTAGCCATCAATTTATTATCTTTATTCGCTGCTAAATAAGCTGTAGTAAATGCTGATAACATACAACCACTACCTGTGATTTTACTCATGATTTTATGACCATTGTAAATCACATAAGCATCTTTACTATCAGCGACAATATCAATGACACCACTAATAGCAATAATAGCATCCATATTTTTAGATAATTGCTTAGCAAATTTTACATATTCTGTTAAATTTTCTTCAGTAATGCTATCTCTTATATCAGCATCTACACCACGAGTTGAACCACTGCCATTTGCTAAAGTTTTTATTTCAGAAATATTACCGCGGATTACATCAAATTTTATATTTTTTACTAATTCAACAGCAGTGCGAGTACGAAGTTCTGACGCTCCTACACCTACAGGGTCTAATAAAACTGCATGACTTAATCTATTAGCCATCCAACCTGCTTTATGCATAGAATTAATTGTTCTTGAATTCAACGTACCAATATTTATATTTAAACCATTACAAATGCTGGTGATTTCTTCTACTTCATTGATATCATCAGCCATAATAGGTGATGCTCCACAAGCTAAATAAAATATTTGCACAATCATTTACAGTAACATAATTAGTAATATTATGTATTAATGGAGAATTTTTACGCACATTCTCTAAACATTCTTTCAACAAAATAATCAGCCTCCTTTTTATTATTTTCATTCTACAATATTCACAAAATGCCTGCAATGAAAAAGCTTTTTGTTTAACTTGACTCCATTAAAATTAACTTAATTTACAGATTTAGCTTTTACTAAATTTAAATTAAGTATTATTATTGCCGAAATAATACATATCATACCTAATATCTTCGTTAAATCAAATACTTCCTGAAAAAATATCAATCCCACTATAGCTGATACAATAGGTTCAATCGTAGCTAATATTGAAGCTTTTCCTGCCTCTAATTTTTTTAACCCTGTAGTATAGAGTAATAATAGTTACTGCTTCATATTTATCTATTATCATCTTGCTAAAAATGCTATATAACGCATAACCAAAACCTGCACCTAAACCCAATAATATAGCCTTGCCACTTAAAATTACTTCTTGAGAAAATGCTCCTGTAATAAAACATAAACCAATAATAGTTATAAATAAAGTCCAATTACTTTCGCTTATTCAATTTTTCATGAAAAAGAAAAAAGACATTATCATCACAAATATAGGTGCCATATACAATAAAAGTGCAGGAATTGCCACACCGCCAATGACTTCAATCGCTTCAAAATAACAATAATTAAAAAAGATAATACTCAAAATACCTGTACCTAAAAAAATAAATTATATCCTTAAATTCCATTTTTAATTTACTTCTATCAAAAATACTTAAATAAATAACTAAACATAAAGCTGAAAAGAATACTCTTATCGCTACACATTGCAACGAATTAAAACCTAAATCCTTTAATAAACTGATGAAAATGGCAATAATTCCCCATAAAATGCCCGCACTAGTAATACAAACAACACTATTCACTATATCAACTCCTTTATAAATTCAAAATTATAAAAGCCTTCTTCTCATTATTTTACCTAAATTACGGATTAAATATCAAATTGACATAATGCTTATACTTGCTTAAAATTAACTTAACGAGCTAAGAAATTGTGGTGATTATATGTATCAAGAAGAACGTTTATATCAAATCATGAATTTATTACGCAAGAAAAAAAAGTCTATCTAAACAAGAAATCATGTCTACATTCAATATATCTCGAGATACAGCTAGACGCGATATCATCTGTTTAGTAGAACAAAAAATCGCTTTACGCACACATGGTGGTATCACCTTACCTACAGTGCAACTTCGTCAAAGCTTCAAAGAACGAGCAAATTTAAAAAACTCCAATAAAGATTTATTAGGCAAAGTAAGCTTCATCATATATCAAAAAAAATGCTATTTGCTATTTAGATACATCAACAACAGTTCAATATATGTGCAAATACATCAAAGAAAAATCTACTATATATAGTAATTCCATTGACATCATTGAACAATTAAAAGATAACGCTGCTTTAGATTTACACTTATTAGGTGGCAAACTCAATCCTGTAAATCGCTATTTCTATGGCAGTGAAACATTGGCCACACTTGATAATATCCGTTTTGATATCGCCTTTTTAGGTGCTGCTAGCATTACTGAAGATGGATTTTACACCTTTGAAAATGAAGATGCTGCTATCAAACATTTGATTGCCAAAAATTCTACACTTACTTGTGTACTTGCAGATTCTGGTAAATTTCTGCTACAACCTGCTTATAAATTTGGTAAATTAAGTGATGTAGATATTGTTTTGACTACAAAAATGCCACCAAAAGCCATAGTTACAGCATTAGCTAAAGCTAATTGTTCACTATTTTGGGATTTCAATGATAAAGTTAAAGGAGAAAATATTTTATGACTATAAAACTCATTGCCTTAGACATGGATGGTACTTTACTCAATCGACAAAAACTTGTTCCTGAAAAAAATGCTTTAGCCATAAAAAAAAGCTAATGGATAAGGGTATCTAATGTAACTATAGCCACTGGTCA
>ENA-OQIY01000099-OQIY01000099.1-human-gut-metagenome-genome-assembly--contig:-NODE-99-length-9769-cov-1.058494_pt1 | contig 9769 bp, 16 predicted proteins | sample MGYA00242592_ERZ504757 | MGnify/ENA primary metagenome ERZ504757 (study PRJEB26092, sample SAMD00036366) | human gut metagenome | host: Homo sapiens | study: EMG produced TPA metagenomics assembly of the... | reverse complement strand
TCGATTCCGACGCCTCGATCGCCGGCGATCTTGCCGACGACAAGTTCGCGCTGTTCGTTGCCGGCGAGCCTCACATGCCCACACTCGAGTTCCCGGGCGATGGCGCACAGCCGGTCAAGAAGATCTGCTTTAAGCTGCTTGCAGACGCTTACTGGGAGGAGTAACGCGCTGCTCGGCTGAGTTGTTCGCCTGATGGCGTGATTTCCCTAGGGAAATCACGCCACGACCCCGCCAAGCGTGTTTTCCCTAGGGGAATCACGTTTGGCGGGGTTTTATGTTTATGAATAGGGGAACTGAAGCCGTGACGATGCTTGGGTTGGCGCACGCGCACTCAAATCGGCAACAACAAAGTAGATAAGCATTTGAAGAAATGCGATTGAAGCATAATGTAACTAGTATGAAATAGTGGATAGCTGGTACATACCACCTTTCAAATATAGAATCGTTAGAAATCTATAGTTAAAAAGTAATTTACCAGCGGGTTTATATTTTGTTCATTAAAGCCGTTCATCGTCATTTGGCTACCGTTTACGGACCACTTCAGATTCTGACTACATAATTGCGTCAATGCGTCCATAATAGGCAAGGCGTTTAGCTGAGGGTCGGGGAACCGGCATCCGCGTCGTAGAGCACGAAGATCGAGAGTAGCATGCATTCGTTTAAGATCACCAATCAATTCCTACTCGATGATGAGCCGTTCACCATCTTGTCGGGGGCGATTCACTATATGCGTGTTCATCCGAGCGACTGGCACCACTCGCTCTATAACCTTAAGGCTCTTGGGTTTAATACGGTCGAAACGTATGTACGTGGAATCTTCATGAGCCAAAGCCTGGCGTCTTCGATTTTTCTGGCTCAATCGATTTGGCGGCATTTCTTGATGAGGCAGCATCGCTCGGTCTGTATGCAATTGTTCGGCCCTCTCCGTTTATTTGTGCAGAATGGGAATTTGGCGGCATGCCAGCATGGCTGCTGCGCGAACATGATATGAGGCCGCGTAGCAGCGACCCCAAATTTCTTGCTCACGTTGCGCAGTACTACGACCATCTCATGCCGATACTCGTCTCGCGTCAGATTGACAAGGGCGGAAATATCATCATGATGCAGGTTGAAAACGAGTATGGATCATATTGCGAGGATAAGGACTATCTTCGCGCGATTCGTCGCCTTATGGTCGAGCGTGGGGTTTCCGTGCCCCTTTGTACTTCCGATGGCCCGTGGCGTGGGTGCCTTCGTGCCGGTACGCTCATTGACGATGATGTGTTGTGCACCGGCAACTTTGGTTCTCATGCAAAGGAGAACTTTGAGGCTCTTTCTGCTTTTCACAAGGAGCATGGAAAACAATGGCCTCTTATGTGCATGGAGTTGTGGGACGGCTGGTTCAATCGCTATGGGGAGAACGTCATCAGACGCGATCCCGAAGATCTTGCCTCTTGCGTTCGCGAGGTGCTCGAGCTTGGAGGATCTTTAAACCTCTACATGTTTCATGGAGGCACCAACTTTGGATTTATGAACGGATGTTCTGCACGCCATACGCATGACCTGCACCAGGTGACATCATATGACTACGATGCTCCATTGGACGAACAGGGCAACCCGACCGAGAAATACTTCGCAATTCAAAGGACAGTTCACGAGCTGTATCCCGATATCGCGCAAAGCAAGCCGTTAACAAAAAAGGCGTTTTCCATGCCCGATATTTCGGTGAGTGAGCGCGTAAGTCTCTTTAATGTGCTCGATATTCTTTCGGAGCCGATTGAAGCCCAATATCCTATGCCCATGGAAGAGATGGGTCAGTCGTATGGATATACGTTATATACCACGACTGTCGAGCGTGACCGTGCAGATGAAGAGCGTATTCGGGTTATTGACGCCCGCGACCGCGCTCAGGTGTTTGTGAACGGTGACAAGGTGGCGACGCAGTATCAGGAGCACATCGGGGAAGATATTCACTGCGTTCTTCCCTGTGAACACAACCGCCTGGATGTTCTGACCGAGGATATGGGTCGCGTCAATTATGGTCACAAATTGCTCGCTGATACGCAGCATAAGGGCATTAGGACAGGAGTTTGCGTTGATCTTCACTTTGTTACCGGTTGGGAGATGCGTTGTCTGCCACTCGATAACATCGATAATCTTGATTATTCCGCCGGCTGGGTAGAGGGGCAACCTTCCTTTTATCGCGCAAAGTTTGATATATCTGAGCCGGCTGATACCTTTATCGACACTACGGGTTTTGGAAAGGGTGTGGCATTCGTAAACGGAACGAATGTCGGACGTTTTGGGATAAGGGTCCCATCATGACGCTCTATGTTCCGCACGGTTTATTACACCCTGGTACCAATGAACTCGTTATGTTCGAAACAGAGGGCGTGTATGATGCGAAAATCTCCCTTCGCTCTGAGCCCGTTATCCGTACACTTGAACAAGAAGGAGTTGAGTAGAAATGATTGTAGGCGCACGAATCGACTTTCGCTTGATTCACGGACAGGTGGCAAACCTCTGGTCTAACGCCCGTCAGGTAAGCCGCTTCATGGTAGTTGACGACGAGGTATCGCAAGATGCTACCCAAAAGCAGGTTCTTCGCATGGCTTGCCCGGCAACTGTGAAGTTGTCCGTGCTTCCTGTCGACAAGGCCGCTGCCAACATCACTGCTGGCAAATATGATGCGCAACGTCTCTTCATTGTTGCGAAAAAGCCTGAGGTCTACGTTCGACTTTTGGAACAAGGTGTTAAGCTTGAGCAGCTCATCGTCGGTAATATGACGACAATGGAGCCGGTCAAGAAGCTGAATCGCAACATTAGTTGCGACCAGGGGGACCTTGACGCATTTGCCAAACTCAAGGCCGATAATCTTCCTATTGTCATTCAGCTGACGCCGCAGGATAACCCAGAGGCTCTCACGCTCTAGTCGAATTAACGCTAGGCCGTGAAGGGGGATGCACGGTTTATATAAGCGTATTGGTATTGTAGAAACTGTTACACCTTAAATAAGGAGTTTACCATGATTGCTTGGTGGCAGATTCTTCTGTTAACCCTGTATGCGGGTTATCAGATTATGGATGAGCTGAACTGGTACACCTGTGCCGGCTCAGCCGTCTTCTCCGGTATGATTACCGGTTTGATTATGGGCGACCTGCAGACTGGCCTGTTTATCGGCGGCAGCATGCAGCTCACCGTCCTGGGCGTTGGTACCTTTGGCGGCGCCTCTCGTATCGATGCCAACTCCGGCACTCTGGTCGCCACTGCCTTTGCCGTGGGTGCGGGCATGAATCCCGAGACGGCTCTTGCCGCCATCGGCGTACCTGTCGCTGCCATTCTCGTTTACACCGATATCGCCGGCCGTTTCGCCAACACGTTCTTCGGTCACATGTGCGATGCCGATATCGAGAAGATGAACTGGGGCGCCTACAACGTACACTACTTGCTCGGTGCCGTTTCCTGGATGTTGTCCCGCATGATTCCGGTCTTCCTGGCTCTCGCATTTGGCCAGGGCGTGGTCGAGGACATCACCACCGCCCTTAACGGCGACTGGAAGTGGCTGGGTGACGGTCTGTCTGTTGCTGGCGGTGCCTTGCCCGCCGTTGGCTTCGCATCCTGCTCCGTTACCTGCCGGTCAAAAAGCACGTCGCCTACCTGCTGCTCGGCTTTGTAGTCGCCGCCCTGTTTGGTACGGCCTTCACGAGCATCATGAACCTCAACGCCAACATCGTCGCTGTGAACGGTGCGCTTGGTAAGGGCGCCGTGGATATGGTCGGTATGTTCAATAACATGTCGATGCTGGCGATCGCTATTATTGGCTTTGCTCTGTCTTTGCTGTACTACAAGAACAACCAGCGTCCCGTCGCTGCTGCTGGCGCTGCGGAGGGAGACGACGACGATGAGTCTAATGAGAAACTCGCCAATGGCACCACTGGCTACAAGATTACCAAGGACGACCTTGCGCAGATCAACCGTCGTAACCTGTTTGGTTTCCAGGATGGTTGGAACTACGAGCGCATGCAGCACTCTGGTTATCTCTGGATTATCCTGCCCACGCTGCGCAAGCTGTACGGTGACGGCACGCCGGAGCTAAAGGAAGCCTGCCGCGCCAGTGCGCACCGTTCTTCAACACCTCAAACTTCCTCAACACGATCATCACCGGTATCGATTTGGCGATCGAGGAAGAGGAGGGCATTGAGGGCCTCGAGGCTGTTGCCGGTCTCAAGACTGGTCTCATGGGACCGCTGGCTTCCATCGGCGATTCCATCTTCGGTTCGCTGCTCCCGACCATTTTCGGCGCTCTGGCTGCAATATGGCCATGAACGGCAACCCCTTGGGTATCTTCATCTGGGTCGCGTGAACATCCTTGTTGACTGGTTCCGCTGCAAGCAGACCACATGGCCTATGAGCAGGGTATGAAGCTCGTCACCACCATGAGCGATCGCCTGAATGCGTGACCGACGCGGCCTCCGTAATGGGTGTCTTTATGGTCGGTGCTCTGGTCGCAACCAATGTCGGTATCGTTATTGCGGCGAAGCTGTTATCGGCGGCGTTACCGTTGACTTGCAGAACATCTGCAATATGATTTGCCCCAAGCTGGTTCCTGCCGCACTCGTCGGCTTCGTATACTGGCTCCTCGGTAAGAAGGGCATGACCTCGACGAAGGCCATCTTTATCGTCTTGGTTCTGTCCATTGCCTTGGGTGCATTCGGTATCATTTGCAAGGGCTAAATACCCCATATTGTCACGGCATTTGAGCCTCAATTGAGACGTGGCGCACACCTCCAAGGCGACTTTATCGCCATATCCCCTGGAGTGTGCGCCTCTTTTGTTTTGTCGGACACCGCTGTTCATAGGCGGTTATGCAGTCATCGTGTTCGATTAATTCCTTAAGGCTGCTTGAAGGGAATATAGTGCAATGCCATTTTGGATCGTCCTGTTTATTTGTGTTGTCGTGGCTTATTTCGCTGTGACCGAAGGAGCGAAAAAATACTTCGATATGAAATTGCAGGTATTGTTTAACTTGGGCTTATACCAAGATTGCATAGACCTGCTCGATCGCAAACTTGCGCGCATAGTAATGTCTACGTATAAGCAGTATTACCTGCGTTTCACGATCTATGAAGCTGCTGATATGGACGCATATGCAGATCGAATGCTTGACCACTTGCTGGAGATGCCGTGCAGCGACAAACAACGTCGACAGCTTGCGGTTCGCGCCTTTAATTTCTATATCAAGACGGGTGACCGGAAGCGGGCGGCGTCCATGTTGGAAGAGATGCGCCCCATCGTGTCGAAGGGCATTTTGGCGGACAGTCAATTAACCTACGACATAGTCTTTTGCCGTCGGCATGATAAGATCGATGAGATGGAGCTATGCTGGATACGAGCGACCTTGGGTTACGCGGAAAGCTCTATCTGCTGCTTTCATATCAATATGAGAGCAGCGGGAACAAGGGCGAAGCACTTAGATATCGCAACCTTGAAAAGCAGCTTAGAGACGCTCACAGACCTCCCACGATAAAACAAAATACTCACTAAACTTTAATGATGCAGTGGTCGTAAGAGCCCTTTTGTGGGGTTCTTTGGCTAGAGAAAGCGAACGGTAGAAAGGTAGATAGAATGATTGGATTTGTACTAACTGGTCACGGTCAGTTTGCACCTGGTTTGAAAAGCGCTGTGGATATGGTCGCCGGCGAACAACCTAATTTTGAGGTAGTTCCTTTTGCGGGCTCGGAGGCGGTTACTTTTGGTGATGATTTGCGAACCTGCATTGCCAAGATGCGTCAAGCTTGTGATGGCGTATTGGTGTTTGTTGATTTGCTTGGCGGTACTCCGTTCAATCAAGCTATCCCAATGACGACTGAGCTCGATAACGTGACCGTTGTCACCGGAACAAATCTACCTATGCTGGTGGAGCTCGTTATGACGCGTGCGTTTGGAGACCCAACGCTTGATGAACTTGCCGAACGCGCACGGGTCGTTGGTCGTGAGGGAGTCGATCTCAAGAAACTCGAGAGTGCTGACATTGATGAAGACGATGAGATGTAGTGTCGCTATTAGCCCATTTATTTGGACATGTTGGTGCGTTACCTGAAGGCTGAAGTATTGGTCAATTGCTCATTACGTGGAGAATATCATGACGTGCACGAGGCACAGACAACCGCTATATGACCAGCTCGTAGATATTCTGATCGAAAAAATTGATCATGAATATCAGCCAGGTGATTTGATTCCGTCCGAACGTGAGCTTGCCGAACGTTTCGGGCTTTCGCGGTCGACTGTCCGGCTTGCAATTCAGGAACTTGAGTATCTTGGTCGGATTGTACGAAAACAAGGTCGCGGTACGTTTGTTGCCGATCGACTGGCTCAAGCAACAAATCTTACCCAATCGTACAGTTTAACTGAACAGATGAAAGCGATGGGCCGGCGGCCAGAAACAACCATCTTAGAGTTCTGTGAAATGGAAGCAGATAAAACGCTCTCGATACAAATGGGGATTCGTTTGGGTGAAAAGGTATTAAAACTCAAACGTTTACGGATGGCAGATGGTATACCTATGATGGTTGAGCGTAGCTATCTTCCAGCAAGGCTCTTTATTTCACTCAAGCGTCCTCTACTCGAACAGAAGCCCCTTTACGATGTCATTGAGCAGGATTATCAGCAGAAAATTCGAGTAGCGGATGAGGAGTTCTCTGCGGGTATAGCACGTCCATGTGACGCTCGGCTTCTAGGTATTAGTGAGGGTGCGCCAGTTCTGGACATAGTCCGAACTACTCACAACACCCAAAATGATGTTGTCGAGTTCACGCTTTCGGTGGCTCGCGCGGACAAGTTCAAGTACAGAATCTCTCACTATCGAGATACTGTGTGATCGGATACGAGTGCTAACGAAAGAAAAACAGCCTATGACTACTACTCGATTTGACTTTTCAGGTTGAGTCTTTGTATATCAGACAATTTAGTAAAGAAAGAGGTATTAGAAATGTTCGAGAAGAGTGTCGAGGAGCTCACCGAGCTCGGCGCCCAGATCACCACGGCCGAGATTGCTCAGCAGCCCGAGCTTTGGCGTGATACGCTCAACATCTATCGCGAGAACAAGGAGGCCATCGAGGTCTTCCTGGCCGAGGCTCGCGCTATGGGCGAGGGTCGTCTGTCCGTTGTCTTCACCGGTGCCGGTACGTCCGACTACGTTGGCGATACCTGCGCCCCGTACCTGCGTACGCTGGCAACACTGATCTCTACGACTTTAAGCCCATCGCCACGACCGACATCGTGAGCGCCCCGCGCGACTTCCTGCGCGCCGAGGATCCCACGCTCGTGGTTTCCTTTGCCCGCTCTGGCAATAGCCCCGAGAGCCTTGCCGCCGTTGCCGTTGCCAAGGAGCTCGTCCACAACGTCAAGTTCCTCAACATCACCTGCGCTCCCGAGGCAAGCTCGCCGTTGAGTCTGCCGATGATCCCAACGCGCTGACGCTGCTCATCCGCGCGCCAACGCAAGCTCGCCATGACTGGTTCTTATTCCTGCATGACCCTGCTCTCTACCCTTATTTTTCGATACGGCCTCTGACGAGCAGAAGGCCGAGTGGGTCGAGACGATTGCCAAGATGGGCGAGGAGGTCATCTCTCGTGAGCCTGAGATCGCCGATTACCTGGCTGGCGACTTCAACCGCGTGACCTACTTGGGTTCTGGCTCCTTCGGTGGCCTTGCCCAGGAGAGCCAGCTCAAGATCCTCGAGCTCGCTCACGGTCTGGTCGCTACTTCCTACGACACCTCCATGGGCTATCGTCACGGACCTAAGTCCTTCGTCGACGATAAGACGCTCGTCTTCGTGTTCGTCAATAACGACGCCTATACCCGTCAGTACGATATCGACATCCTCAACGAGATCGGCGGCGACGAGATCGCTCAGCACACCGTCGCCGTTCAGCAGGAAGGTGCTACCGTCTATGAGGGTGAGTCCTTCACCTTTAAGGGCTACGAAGCGCTTCCCGAGGGCTACCTCGCTCTGCCGTTCGTGATGTTTGCCCAGGCCATCAGCCTGCTCAACTCCGTGCGCGTGGCAACACGCCCGATACGCCGAGCCCCACCGGCACGGTCAACCGCGTGGTCAAGGGCGTGACGATTCACCCCTTCACGCTTAATCGCGTCCCTCTGTAAGGGCGCCCGTCCGCTCATAACGGCGGGCGGGCGCTTTTTGTTTTACCTGAGCTGGGTATAGCATCACCACAGTCAACTGCTTTAAAGCGAGGAGTGCATATGAGCACGTACGCAATTAAGGCTGACAAGTTCTTCTTGCCGGCAGGTCCGCAACTGGGCGGCTATCTTATGGTCGAGGATGGCGTCTTTGGCGCCTGGCAGGCCGACGAGCCCTCTTGCGAGATTAAGGACTACACGGGGTCGTGGATCGCACCGGGTATGGTCGATACTCACATCCATGGCTTCTACAACCACTCGACTACCGATAATGATCCCGAGGGCATCGATATCAGCTCGACCGAGCTCGCCCGTCGCGGTACCACCAGCTGGCTGCCCACGACGTTCACCGATGGCGTCGAGCAGATCAAGGACGCCTGCGCCGCCATCGCTCAGGCGGACGAGGGTCGCGGCCCCGACTTCTGCGGTGCTCGTATTCAGGGCATCTACCTGGAGGGCCCCTTCTTTACCATGAAGCACGTGGGCGCGCAGAACCCCGCTTATCTTATCGATCCTTCCGAGGAGGTTTTCGATTCAGTGGCAGGAGGCTGCGGGTGGTCGGCATCGTCAAGAGCGCCATGGCGGCCGAGCGCGACGGTGCCGCTGCTTATGCGGCTGCTCTGAATGCCAAGGGTGTGGTGACCAGCATCGGTCACTCCGACGCCACCTACGATGAGTGCATCGCCGCCATCAACGCCGGTGCCAGCTGCTTTACGCATACCTATAACGGTCAGCGCGGGCTGCATCACCGTGAGCCCGGTGTCGTGGGTGCTGCCATGTCCACGCCCGAGACCTATGCCGAGATCATCTGCGACGGCAACATGTGAACCCGCTGCTATCAAGGCCCTGCTGCAGGCCAAGCTGGCAGCACACGGTGCTGATCACCGACTGCCTGGGTTGCGGCGGCATGCCCGAGGGAAAGTACACCAGCGGTGGCATGGATGTTATTATGAAGGACGAACCTTTGCTGGCTTGCCGATGGCTCTGCTATCGCCGGCTCGGTGCTCACGCTCGCGCAGGGCGTCAAGAACATCGTCGACTGGGGTCTTGCGAGCGCCGATATCGCCATTCGCATGGCGACCGAGGTACCCGCGCGTTCTGCTCACGTCGAGGATAAATGTGGCAGCATTATGCCTGGCCGCGATGCCGACTTTGTTGTGTTCAATCCCGACCTTACCCTGGTCGAGACGTATGTGGGTGGCAACAGCGTCGGTAACGCGTTTGCCGAGTAGCCGCCAAAGAAGCGATCCGAGAGGGGATTTAGATGATTTACGGTGCATTGGGCGATATCGAGGAGTACCGCGGAATGCTCAAGGGCCTCGACGTGTTGATCGACTGGCTCGAGGAGAACGACCCGGCGCAGCTCGAGGTCGGCAGCCATCCGATTCTGGGCGACAAGGTCTTTGCGAACGTCATGGCTCCCACGACGCGTCCCGAGGCAGAGGCTCACTACGAGACGCATCAGCGCTATCACGACCTGCAGATCGATCGTCGAGGGTCGCGAGGCCTTTAAGGTTGCCACGGGCAGCCTGACGCTGGTCCAGGAGTCGACGAGTAACGGAGCGACATGACGATCCGTGGTCGATTCCGA
>ENA-OQIY01000098-OQIY01000098.1-human-gut-metagenome-genome-assembly--contig:-NODE-98-length-9864-cov-0.791209_pt1 | contig 9864 bp, 13 predicted proteins | sample MGYA00242592_ERZ504757 | MGnify/ENA primary metagenome ERZ504757 (study PRJEB26092, sample SAMD00036366) | human gut metagenome | host: Homo sapiens | study: EMG produced TPA metagenomics assembly of the... | reverse complement strand
TCAATTATACACCTTGACCTTTAAAATCGCCACGAATAATAGCATTACCTGTAATTACTTGTGGTAAATAATTATTAAAAACAGATATATCTATATTAGATGCTCTAAATGAACCTTTATATGATAAATCAGCTAAATCACATTGACCAGATGCCCAAATCCAACCATTGGCAAAATCTACTCTAAAATCATCAATGAATACTTTATTATCTCTATATCTAGCCTGAATATTTATATCTTCTATAGGATAATCAATATATATATCCTAATTTAGAATTAACTTGAGCACCAATACGTATATCATCTAAAGTACCATAAATAGCACTTACAAACGAAACTTCGCCATTAAATGGTATACCTTCAATAAATAATTCAGGTCTAAAACTTTTACTTTCTGCAATTAAACGCAAACGCGGTTCAGTCATATAGTCTTCAATATTTCCATGAACAGCTACTTTTTGTCCTTGAGCACTTCCACTTACAAATAATTGTATATTTTTATTATTTAATAAAATAATACCTCGTATATCTTCTACATTTTGACCTAAGACTTCACATGCACCATCTACAAAACTAACAGAACCATCTAAAGTATATTGATTTTCTAAATTACCACTAATTGTTATATTTGCCTTATTTATAAAACCTTGTTTTATATTAACATTAGCTAAATACTCTTCTGGTATAAATGGCAAGTATTTCAAAATATCTAAATCTTGCGCTTTTATTTCTAAGTTAGTTTTGATTACTTCACCTACAACACCATCAAATTCTACTAAAGCATCTTCATGATTTAAACTACCATCAAGATTTATAGCTGTTAAATCTGCGCAATCTGCTTCTAAATTAATTTTATCTATGGATAATTGCTTTCCTTCAAAGCGCAATTTAGATTGTCCATTTTCGACTTTTACAATTCCTTTGAAATCAACAGGTGTATCTGAATCTTTATCTATTAAATCTTCTACGTTCCATGAACCATCACTGCGCTGAATAATATTAACCTCAGGATTGATGACATCTACTTCACTTAATCCTGCCAATGGAGATTGTCTCAAAATCTGCCAAAAATCTATAGTAAATACTACCTTATCCGCTTTTGCTATTAATTCATTTTCTTTATCATAAATTTCTACATCATCTATAGCTGCTGAATTTGTAGATACAATATATAACGAATTTATATTTATTTTCGTACCTAAGATATTTTCTACTTGTTTAGATATTAAATTAGCCGTTTCTTGTTTGAAAGATTGAGAGTTTATCCATAAAAAAAGTCATTAAACTTATACAAAATATTATAAATACACTAGCTCCTACAATAATTTTAGACTTTTTTTGCATCTAACTCACCTCTATATTAAATAGTTAAATAATCTCTATACTAAGAAACGGGAACTATTTTAGTTCCCGTTTAAATAGTTTATTCTGTTTTTAGTATAGCATGAATTTATTATAGAGAAAATATCTTAATATGTTTTTGCTGCTACTGCTTGAACATCTAAATCAACAGGAAGACCCATTGCTTTATCTAACTGAGCTTTACTTACATTGTAATCATAAAGAGCTTGTACATAATTTGTTTTTGCTGTAGTCAAAGCAACTGCTGCATCCATAACATCGATATTAGTACCTACACCTGCAGTATAACGAACTTGTGCGATAGTATAATCTTCACTTGCTTGATTTACTGCTTACACTTGTTGTTTGAATATTTTTTTCAGCAGAAAGTAAATTCAAATATGCCTGATGTACTTCTAATTGAATGCCTTCATTTACATATTGAGCATTTTCTTGAGCTTTAGCTAAAGCTGCTTCTGCTTGTCTTACCTGTGCTTTAGTTACATTGTTATCAAAAAGGTTCCAACTAGCTTTAACACCAACTTCTGATTTTTCTGCTGCATCATTATTAAAAGCATCATCGCCATCAATAGTATAACTTGCATAAGCAGAAAGTTGTGGTAGATTACCAGCTTGAGCTGCTTTTACACTGGCTTTAGCTTGTTCAATAGATTTGGCTGCTGCAACACCATCTGGACGATTTGTCATCGCTAAATCCATACATTCAGCTAAGCTTAAATCATATTTTGTATATTTTAATTCATCTTGAATATTAATTTTAGTATCTATAGGTAAACCAATTAAATTATTCAAAGAAGAAATAGATAAATCATAATTATTTTCTGCATTTACAAGATTTTGTTTAGCATCTGCTAATTCTACTTGAGAGCGCAATACATCAGATTTAGCTACTGTACCTGCAGCATATTTAGCATTAACTGTATCTAAATGTGCTTGCAATTGATCTACAGTTTCCTGATTTACACCTACTAAATTACGACACTGTAAAATATTATAATAACCTTTTGTTGTATCATATTTAATCTGTTGTTTTGTATTTTCCAAAGTCAAATCGCTGATATCTACACCGATTTCTTTACTTTTTAATATTATTTTCTAATTGTCCGCCTGTATATAATGGAATAGAAGCTTCTACCACGTTTTGATAAGTAGAATCTCTATTTTGTAAATCATATGTTTCACCACTAGCAGCAGCTGCTACTGTTTGCCAATTGATAGAAAAACCTTTTTTACCTTTTGCTTCACTCAATGCCCAACGAGCTGAATCTGTATCATATACAGACTGTTTTATAGTTCTATTATTTTCTAATGCTAATTCTACTGTATTATCTAAAGTTAAATCTACAGTATCTTGTGCAAAAGCTAAATTACTACCACCTAAAAATAATGAGCCACTTAATAACACAGCTGTTATTGTTTTATTTAAAGACTTTTTATTCATTTTTAAATCCTCCAAATTAAAATTCATGTCTTAAGCCTACATAAGCGCTCTTCATCTGAATCATTAATATCTTTATCTGACCTATTAAATATGTGTCTTGCGCCACTTCATATTGACCTTTTAATTTAACTCTTAAATCATTAGGATCATATGCATCTACAGTAAATTTTTCCTTTTTCTCCTGCTTTTAAGTCAACACCTACGCCGACTTTATCATCAACTAATCCACCTCTACCTGTAAAAATGCCATTACCTGTTCCTATCTGTAGATTAGTACCACTATCATCACCGCCAATATCATCGGCACCTATTAGCAAAAAAGAATTTGGATCTGTATAAACTTTTACATCAGCATTTACCATCCATTCAGATTGCCCACCACTGTACAATGCTTCTACACCTGGCTTAACTTCAATAGAAGACACTTTACTCATCATATTATCTGCACGCTGTGATATATTATCTGCGTTGCTGATTATGTTTTTCAAGCTTTGTGCTGTCTGTGGGTCTGCAACTACAGTTTCCATATTAGTTGCCATTTTTTTTACACTTTCACTAGTTTGCTGATAAATTAGCAATAGCAATTTTCATATTATTAGCAGTTTCGCCATCACCAGCAAAATCATTTATCATGATTTCAATCTCATCTGCCGCCTTAGCCATACTAGCTGTCATTGCAGATAAATTTTTAATCATATTATCAATGTCTTGCTGATTATTAACTGCTAATGTGGACATCACTTGCATTAATTGATTCATATTTCCAGTTAAATCTTTAAGATTTACTGCTGTTTGAATTAAAGATTTCTGTACATCTTGATTACCTAAAATGTCATTCATACTTTTTATCAAACCTCTTACATCATCTAAAGTCACACTAGCTTGAACCAATAAATAATCTAATCCCTTTTCATCAACACCATGTACTTCTTCTCCACCTACTAGATACTCACCAGATGGATGTTGTGGTGGCATGATGCTGATAAATTTTTCACCCATTAAACCATCACTACTAATGGTAAATAATGAGTCTTTTGCAATCTGCATATTACCTTTTATGACAACAGTAACTCTTGCCTTATCTTTATAAGCTTCAATCGCTGATACTCGCCCAGCATCAATACCGGCATAACTAACACCAGCACCTATCTTTAATCCTGTAACTTGATTAAAAGTGATATCAAAAGTATAGTCTTTTTCTTTGCCAAAACTAAAGCCACTTAAATAAACTATAATACCAATTAATAAGCTAAGCCGATTGTCGTAAAAATCCCTACTTTTGCTTCATTGGACATTTTTTCACCTCTTTCTAATTTGGCTAACATTTATAAATTCTAAAACTCTACTATCTGTGGAATTTCTTATTTCATCTGGAGTGCCAATTGCTATCATCTCACCTTGATACAACATAGCAATTCTATCTGCAATATAAAAAGCACTTTTCATATCATGTGTTACCACTATAGAAGTAACACCTAATAATTTTTGCATCTGTACAATAAGCTCATCAATCTTAGCAGAAGTTACAGGGTCTAAACCCGAACTTGGCTCGTCATACAATAAAATTTTCGGTTCAAAAGCAATTGCCCTAGCTAAACTAACACGTTTTTTCATACCACCAGATAATTCATTCGGCATGTAATTTGCAAAACCAGATAAACCTACTAAATTTAATTTTTCTTCTACAATTTCTTTGATTTCCTTGGCAGATAATTTGCTATGCTCTTGTAAACCAAAGCCTACATTATCGCTACACTCATTGAATCAAATAACGCAGAATATTGGAAAACCATTCCCATATTTAAACGTACTTTATCTAGTTCTTCTTCTTTTAATTTTGATATTTCTTTGCCATCAATGAAAATTTGTCCTTGCTCAGGTCGTAACAGCCCTATTAATAATTTCAATAAAGTCGATTTACCTGAACCGCTACCGCCAATTATAACTAAGGTTTCACCTTTATTAACTTCAAAATTAATATTGTTTAAAATCAATCTATCCTTAAAAGATTTATATATGTTGACTACTTTTATCATTATACCACCTCAACGATAAAGCAACATAGATAATAAACAATTACTAAAGAATATAACAATAATTGAAATTACGACAGAACGAGTCGTTGCTTTACCTACACCTTCTGCACCATTTTGAGCATTTAAACCATAATAACAACCTACAATAGCGATAATTGCACCAAATACAATGGATTTTAATAAACCACCTGTTATATCATGAACATCTACAAAAGTGTCTATTGAATGTAAATACATATAAATATTAATATCATAATATTCTGCTACCATCCAACCACCAATAGAGCCAATGACATCGCCAAAAACTACTAAAATAGGCAACATAAACATACAAGCTATCAGTCGAGGTACTACTAAATAACCAATTGGATTAGTAGCCATAACTTTTAAAGCATCAATTTGTTCAGTTACCTTCATTGTACTGATTTCAGCTGTTATAGCTGCGCCAACTCTACCGGCTGTTACAACACCTGCTAAAACTGGCCCAAGTTCACGCCCTACAGCAATAGTTACTATACCACCTACTGTAGATTGTGCCCCTAAACGAATAAATTCTGTAGCAGTCTGCAATGTTATTACCATACCTGTAAATAACATCGTAAGTGTTATGATCGGCAATGTATCTACACTAAATGTGACATTTGCTGAAAAACATGTCGCATTCTCGGAGGATATCTTAATTGTGCAATCGTATTGCCTATTAAAATAGTAAATTGCCCTAAAGTTTCTAAATGACCAATAACAAATCTCCCTATTTTTCAAAAAATCTTATTATCATTTTATAAATCCTCAACTTTATAGCTATTAACTTTATCGAAAAAAATATCCGTGAGAAAGACTCACGGATATTTTCTCACTATTCGATTTTAGCAATGAATTTAAAAATAGTAAATAGTTATTTACTTTTTTTTAAGCTTTTAATCATTTTTTAATATTTATACTCGTTTGGATAAAATTATCGATTACATAATCTGTAGATATTTTACTTTCACGATTTTTATTGAACTCTTCTCGTTCTTTTTTACTCATTTTACCAATTTCTTCAGATAATTTTATAGCTTCTTTTATCGCTTTATCTTGATCTTTTTCGCTTTCTACATCAATTGTTGGGGAAATAACTATTTCATTATTTTTATTCAAATTTTTTATTTCATTCAAACGGTCAACTGTAGATAATTGAGCTATATCTTGCGGTGTTACAACTAATCCACTTTGTAAAACTTGTCCTAATTGTACAAAGCCACCACCTTTTACTTCTAAAAACATTTGACCTTCTTTTTGAGTTTTAGGAATGGTGTATGGTATAGTTACTGTCACATTTTCTCGACGATATGGTTTTAATGTCACATTAAAATTAACTAATTCACCTGGTTTAGCTTCTTCTTTATCTGGAATAGCACTGACAATAGAAGCTGTTTTTCTACTAGAAGTAAAATCTACATCTACTTTTACATCTAAGATATTAGAAGGTTTATCCATATTTGTGCATAAGAAATACAATGCTTGTGTCAATTCTCCCACAGTAAATTGACCGACATCTTTAGGATCATAAAACATATTTTCTCGCTCAAATTTTCCTTCTGGAACTTCATCTGTCATTATAGTAAATTTTATTTTTGATGTACCATAACTTGCTCTATCTGCCGTTCTATCCATGGAAGCATATACAATACTTGATGCTAAAGTTGGCAAAATATCTTCATCATATGCAATTTTGGATACAAAGGTTTCTTCTTTTGCCTAAATTTCTATCTTTTACTTTAACCCTTACAGGAATAGAAGATGGATATTTCATTTAAAATTCCACCTACACCACTGAAACGGTCTTGATTAACTCTACCGATGATCTTCCCAAAAGAACTTACCTTCACGCCATTTAAGATACCACCTGCTGAGCCTATAATATCAGCTTCAGTCATAAAATAATTTACATTTCCCTTGTAAGTCATTGCATGACCAAATCCCAATATTTTATTGCCTTCAACAGCTGTTACTGTACCTGTTCCCCCAGCAGAAAAATCACCATAAGCCATAACTACGCCTACAGGATCGCCAGCTTTCAACGTTGCATTTTGCTTAATATCACTATCTTTATTTCCCATAGGAGCGCTGATAAATTCCCCTGTATTATACGGTGTCATATTCTTATATTTTAAATTATTAGCTAAGAAATTTAAGGCATTATCATTAAAACCTGAAACATAAATCGGCATCATCGAAGTATTATTAAAACTACTTGCTTGAGCTTTATTTTGTTTTTCTAAGCTTTTCAAAATAAAATCAGTCAAAGATATATGTTCTTCTAATTTATCAGCATTAACATCTGTTTTAGAATTTATCTTCTAAATCTTTTATGATTTTATCTGTTTGCACAATGTCAGCATCAACATCTGTTTTATCTTCTTGCGTTTCTATATTAAGACCACTTAATATTTCTTCTAAGCGTTTTTGTGTCCTTACCTTTTACAGTCTTCTTGCCCTTCTGGTGTCGCTAGATGTTTCGATTTATATTTTTCTACTTCTTTATCAATATTTTCATCGTAATTATCTTGATTTTTTTCATATTCTTCTAGTGAAGGTATTTTTACTTTTTCTATATTAGATTTATTTATCACAGCTAAAGGGTCTGGCAAAGTCCAAATCTTTAACATTTCTTCAATAGGTGTTATATAAAATTTATATGGTAATACATCTTGACCGACAGCTCTAGCAACTGCACCAATTAATTTGCCATCAACGTATACAGGACTACCGACTCATGCCATGAATAACGCCATTTGTTTCATCAATAATCGGTCCATATGCACGCGCTAATATCTGTTTTGATGAGCCTTTTCCATTATTGACTACACCTATTATTTCTACATTGAAACTAACCTGCTGTGCTCCTTGAACTACAGTTTCTGCATAACCTTGCATCCCTGGTTTTAATTCTGACGTTGTCATTATTGGAGGCATAGCTAATGCAGAATTTGTATACAATAACAACATTAAACATATCGTTACTAAATATTTTATCATTAATACTACACCAATTCTCTTTCTCTTATTATTCTAGCTGTTCAACATATACTACTACTTGATTTGGTGTTATATTATCACCAACTTTTACTAAAACTTGTTTTACTACACCATTAACAGTTGCTCTAGCAGCTGCTGAAGTACCTGTAAGTGTAGATATTTCCACTAGAGAATCTCCCATTTTCACAGTAGTACCTTCTGCCACTGTTGAACTTACTGTTCCTGCAATTACTGCTTTTTGTTCTACTTGTTTATTTTCCATAGCTAATCCTATTGTAGTCAATAATATTAAAACTATAAACGTTGATAGAATTAAATATTTTCTTCTCATCTCAATCACTTCCTTTGATAAGTCTTTTTATTTTTTCCCATTTAAATTCGTTTTAAAATAAAATTATTCTAATTTGATAATACCATATCCTTGTATTCTTAACAAGCTAACGGCGTACAGCTGTAAGTGCTGTTGCTACAGGTCTTTCCATTCCATCTGATGGAGAATTTACTATTTTTCCACCGATAACCAATTCAGATGAACCGCCACCATCAAAATTAACAGCATCAACAACTTCCATACCGATTAAAAATCTAGCAAATTCATCAAGCATCATACCTTTACTATGAGCTTGTCTACCATCTAAAACGGCAAATAATACATTTCCATTTTTTAAGATACCCACTGCTGTTCTAGCGCTCTAGCCCCTGTAACATCTGGACCAATCTGTTCTATAGATGAAGTTATATCAACTTGACCATTTTTCACTAAACGAGGACCTGCGCCTAAAATATCTGTAGCGCTATCCCATGGAGTATTTAAAATCTGATTTACTACTAAATCATCGCCTACATTTAAACCTGATAATATATTTTTCCCATTACCTGTTGCAGATACAACAATTTCACCAGGTCTTAAAAGCTATTGCCACTATTTATTTTTACAATTTTATTATCTTTTACTACATATTTCAATACCACTATTATCTGTACCTGTGGATTTTCCATATATTGATTATATAACATTACACTATCACTTGTTCTTGTGCCGTTTAAACCAGAAACGTATACATCTCCATTTTTACTTTGCACAATACCACTATAACTTACATCACCAATATAAGGTGTTCCATCTGCTAATACACCAAATCCAGTGCGTGTCAAATACATAGAAGAAACTAAATCTCCTGCAATTTTAGTTACACCATTATAATTCCTTACCAGAACCAAAATAAGAAGCATTTTCCGCTACTGCCGCATTTACATAATCAGACATAGCAGAAACTGTATTTTTTGCCATCTTATCTCCGCCACCTAAAACAGGTACAAATTTAAAATATTTAGGACTAACTTCTACTAACTGAGCATGTTGTTTTACACCTGATTTTTTGCTGTAATAAGAAATCTGTGTTAATCCTGGCTCTAATTCTTTAGTAATGCTATATTCATAATCTTTTTGCACATCTATATACAATCTTCGAGGATTATTTAATTCTCCCATATCAAATGCGCTATTATCTGTTACTTTTATAACAACACAACTTGTTTTATCATCACTATATACTTCTAAAAACGGAACTGTATCATCATTTACATTGATACCACTTAAATATTGTTTATTTATAGGTTCAGAAAAATCTACCATTATATCGCCATTTGGCTGTTGTTTTACATCATATTTTGTATCAGCATTTATATCAAAAACAACTCTAACTTTATCTGATGCTTTACTAAAACGAATAGAATTTATCATAGATTTTTCTATTTTTCTGTTAGTTATTTTAGTTTGTATATTCTTGGCTGAATTATTCTTTGCATTTGCGACAGGTAATTGGAATAAACCATATTCCACCATCATAAATATAAATATTTTTTTTTAATTCATCTTTTTATTCCTTTTGTATCTCATATATTTTATCAATTAAATTTATTTTACTAAGAAAAAAAGACTGCTAAAGCAGCCTTTTTTTTATTCTTTCTATTTTACGTTCATGTCCATTTGATTTTTTACTA
>ENA-OQIY01000096-OQIY01000096.1-human-gut-metagenome-genome-assembly--contig:-NODE-96-length-9908-cov-0.778346_pt1 | contig 9908 bp, 15 predicted proteins | sample MGYA00242592_ERZ504757 | MGnify/ENA primary metagenome ERZ504757 (study PRJEB26092, sample SAMD00036366) | human gut metagenome | host: Homo sapiens | study: EMG produced TPA metagenomics assembly of the... | reverse complement strand
TCCTTTGTGATGGTTGGTACAGGTAGAACTGCTTTGACCAACCTGCAACAAGTGGGTGGTAACTTATATGTTTGTAAACTAAGGGCACATGGTTGTAAGATAAGACTGCATGCCCGTTCTATCGGTCCGTACTCCCTTATTACTCAGCAGCCGCTTGGTGGTAAGGCACAGTTCGGTGGTCAGCGTTTCGGAGAAATGGAAGTTTGGGCGCTTGAAGCATTCGGCGCAGCACATATCTTACAGGAAATTCTGACCATTAAGTCTGATGACGTTGTAGGACGCTCAAAGGCTTACGAAGCTATTGTGAAAGGTGAACCTATGCCAACTCCGGGTATCCCCGAATCTCTGAATGTATTGTTACACGAACTGAGAGGTCTTGGCTTGAGTATCAACCTTGAATAATAAAAAATATAACTCTTTACATTATAAATAAGGAAGTATGGCTTTTAGAAAAGAAACTAAGATAAAGAGTAATTTCTCGAAAATCTCAATTGGCTTGGCTTCACCCGAAGAAATCCTTGAGAATTCGAGCGGTGAGGTGTTGAAGCCTGAAACGATACAACTACCGTACTTACAAACCGGAACGTGATGGTTTGTTCTGCGAGCGTATTTTCGGTCCGGTGAAAGATTACGAATGTCATTGCGGTAAGTACAAACGTATCCGTTATAAAGGTATTGTTTGTGACCGATGTGGCGTTGAAGTGACTGAAAAGAAGGTCCGTCGTGAACGTATGGGACATATTCAGTTAGTTTGTGCCTGTAGCGCATATTTGGTATTTTCGTTCATTGCCGAACAAGATCGGTTATTTGTTGGGGCTGCCTACAAAGAAACTAGACGCTATTGTATATTATGAACGTTATGTGGTTATTCAGCCGGGTGTGAAGGCTGAAGATGGCATTAATAAATATGATTTGCTTTCTGAAGAAGAGTATTTGGATATCTTGGATACACTTCCTAAAGAAAACCAATATTTGGAAGATACAGATCCGAATAAGTTTATTGCTAAGATGGGGGCAGAAGCTATTTATGATCTGCTCTCAACTTTGGATTTGGATGCTTTATCTTATGAATTACGTCATAAAGCAAGTAATGATTCTTCGCAGCAACGTAAGAATGAGGCTTTGAAGCGTCTGCAGGTAGTTGAATCGTTCCGTGCATCTCGCGGACGTAATAAACCTGAATGGATGATTGTACGTATTGTGCCGGTTATTCCTCCTGAACTGCGTCCATTGGTTCCGTTGGATGGTGGCCGTTTTGCTACCTCTGACTTGAATGACTTGTATCGTCGTGTGATTATCCGTAACAACCGTTTGAAGAGACTGATTGAAATCAAGGCTCCCGAAGTGATTTTGCGTAACGAGAAACGTATGTTGCAGGAGGCTGTCGATTCCTTGTTCGATAACTCACGTAAATCAAGTGCAGTGAAGACTGACGCTAATCGTCCATTGAAATCACTGTCCGATAGCTTGAAGGGTAAGCAAGGACGTTTCCGTCAGAACTTGCTGGGTAAGCGTGTTGACTACTCTGCTCGTTCGGTAATCGTTGTTGGTCCTGAATTGAAGATGGGTGAATGTGGTATTCCTAAACTGATGGCTGCAGAGCTTTACAAGCCGTTTATCATCCGTAAGTTGATTGAACGTGGTATTGTGAAGACTGTAAAATCTGCAAAGAAGATTGTAGACCGCAAGGAGCCTGTGATCTGGGATATCTTGGAACATGTCATGAAAGGTCATCCTGTATTGCTGAACCGTGCGCCGACTCTGCACCGTTTGGGTATTCAGGCTTTCCAACCGCATATGATTGAAGGTAAAGCTATTCAGTTGCACCCATTGGCTTGTACAGCGTTCAATGCCGACTTCGATGGTGATCCAGATGGCGGTTCACTTGCCTTTGAGTAATGATGCGATTCTGGAAGCACAGATGTTGATGCTTCAGGCTCATAACATTCTGAACCCTGCTAATGGTGCTCCTATTACTGTGCCTGCACAGGATATGGTACTTGGTTTGTATTATATTACCAAGTTGAGAAAAGGGGCTAAAGGTGAAGGCTTGACTTTCTACGGTCCGGAAGAGGCTTTGATTGCTTATAATGAAGGTAAAGTGGATATTCATGCTATCGTCAACGTAGTTGGTGAAGGACTTGGACAAAGATGGCAAAATCGTAGATGTGATGATGAAAGAAACCTCCGTAGGGCGTGTGATTGTAAATGAAATCGTTCCGGCGGAAGTGGGGTACTTGAATACCATTATTTCCAAAAAGTCTTTGCGAGATATCATTAGTGATGTTATCAAAGCTGTCGGTGTTGCACGTGCTTGTGAATTCTTGGATGGTATTAAGAACTTAGGTTACTATATGGCGTTCAAGGGTGGTCTGTCATTTAACTTGGGTGATATTATTATCCCGAAAGAAAAAGAAGAACTGGTAAAACGTGGTAATGAGGAAGTGGAACAGATTATGATGAACTATAACATGGGTTTCATTACTGACAATGAACGTTATAACCAGGTTATCGATACATGGACTCACGTGAACAGTGACCTGTCTGATATACTTTACAAGACGATTAAGAATGATGACCAAGGCTTCAATTCAGTATTTATGATGCTTGACTCCGGAGCCCGTGGTTCTAAAGAGCAGATTCGTCAGTTGTCTGGTATGCGTGGTTTGATGGCGAAACCGCAGAAAGCCGGTGCTGAAGGCGCACAGATTATTGAAAACCCTATTCTTTCAAACTTTAAAGAAGGTTTGTCTGTGTTAGAGTATTTTATTTCTACCCACGGTGCTCGTAAAGGTTTGGCGGATACTGCGTTGAAGACTGCTGATGCGGGATACTTGACCCGCCGTCTGGTAGACGTGTCGCATGATGTGATTATCAATGAAGAAGACTGTGGAACACTTCGTGGTTTGGTTTGTACGGCCTTTGAAGAATAACGATGAAAGTTATTGTCTACTTTGTACGAACGTATTCTAGGACGTGTTTCTGTACATGATATCGTCCATCCTACTACTGGTAAACTGATTGTAGCCGGTGGAGAGGAGATTACAGAGGATATTGCGCAGGAAATCGAGGATTCTCCGATTGAAAGCGTTGAAATCCGTTCGGTATTAACTTGTGAATCTAAAAAAGGGGTATGCGCTAAGTGTTATGGACGTAACTTGGCATCCAGTCGTATGGTTCAGAAAGGTGAAGCAGTCGGTGTAATCGCTGCCCAATCTATTGGTGAGCCGGGTACACAGTTGACATTGCGTACATTCCACGCCGGTGGTATCGCAGGTAATATGGCTGCTAATGCAAGCATTGTTGCCAAGAATAATGCACGTTTGGAATTCGAAGAATTACGTACGGTAGATACGGTTGATGAAATGGGTGAGGCTGTGAAAGTGGTAGTCGGTCGTTTGGCTGAAGTCCGCTTTATCGATGTGAATACAGGAATTATCCTGTCAACTCATAACGTGCCTTATGGTTCAAAATTATATGCTGCGGACGGTGATATTGTTGAGAAAGGAAAACTGATTGCTAAGTGGGATCCGTTCAACGCTGTTATTATCACAGAGGCTACTGGTAAGATTGAATTCGAGAGTGTGGTTGAAAACGTAACTTATAAGGTAGAGTCTGATGAAGCTACCGGTCTGCGTGAAATTATCATTATCGAGTCTAAGGATAAGACAAAAGTACCTTCTGCCCATATTGTAACCGAGGATGGTAATTTGATCCGTACTTATAACTTACCGTGGGGGGCATGTTGTGGTTGAAAACGGTCAGGCAGTGAAAGCTGGTGACATTATTGTGAAGATTCCTCGTGCTGTAGGCAAGGCTGGTGATATCACCGGTGGTCTTCCTCGTGTTACAGAGCTGTTTTGAGGCTCGTAATCCATCTAATCCTGCTGTCGTTTCTGAAATAGACGGTGAAATTACTATGGGTAAGATTAAGCGTGGTAACCGTGAAATTATTGTCACATCTAAGACAGGTGAAGTGAAAAAGTATTTGGTGAATCTGTCTAAACAAATATTGGTTCAGGAGAATGACTACGTTCGTGCCGGAACTCCGCTGTCTGACGGTGCGATTACTCCTGCTGACATTTTGGCCATTAAAGGTCCCACGGCTGTACAGGAATACATCGTAAATGAAGTGCAAGACGTTTACCGTTTGCAGGGTGTGAAGATTAACGACAAACACTTTGAGATTATTGTTCGTCAAATGATGCGTAAGGTAGAAATCGATGAGCCGGGCGATACTCGCTTCTTGGAACAGCAGGTAGTGGATAAGCAAGAGTTTATGGAAGAAAACGATCGTATTTGGGGCAAGAAAGTAGTTGTTGACGCTGGTGATTCTCAGAATTTGCAGCCGGGTCAGATTGTTACTGCTCGTAAGTTGCGTGATGAGAACAGTATGTTGAAACGTCGTGACTTGAAGCCTGTTGAGGTACGTGATGCTATTCCTGCTACATCTACCCAGATTTTGCAAGGTATCACCCGTGCCGCTTTGGGAACTTCGAGTTTCATGTCTGCTGCATCATTCCAGGAAACAACGAAAGTTTGAATGAAGCTGCTATTAATGGTAAGGTTGATAGATTGGAAGGTATGAAGGAAAATGTGATTTGTGGTCACTTGATTCCTGCTGGTACTGGTCAGCGTGAATTCGAAAAGATTATTGTTGGTTCGAAGGAAGAATATGACCGTATTCTTGCCAATCGTAAGAATGTACTCGATTATAGTGAGGTAGAGTAATTTTAATATATACACTGTAAAAGAGGCTGATTTCTGTCTAAGAAATCAGCTCTTTAGGTTTATTATAGTAGATGCTATAGGAAAATTATATAGAATAATAAGTATGTTGTATTATTACAAATAAATGTCTATATTTGTACTCCAACCAAAGAATAGGAGTTGGGGATATTGAGATTCAGAATATTTTTTAATGCTAAAGTATAAAATCATGGAAAACGAAAAAAATAATAATCAGTTGCAGATAGAGTTGAAAGAAGAAGTAGCTCAAGGAACGTATGCAAATCTTGCCATTATCACCCATTCCAGTTCGGAATTTATTGTTGATTTTGTGCGTGTAATGCCGGGATTGCCCAAAGCTGGAGTGCAGTCACGTATTGTACTGACCCCTGAACATGCAAAACGTTTGATGTATGCATTACAGGAGAATGTTGCAAAATACGAACGTAATTTTGGACCTATTCGAATGCCGGAAGAAATGAATGGGGGAAATAATGGACCGGATGGAAAAACATTCATTCCTCCTATAAGCGGATTTAAAGGGGAGGCATAAGGGCTTTTGTAGCAAAAATAACATAGTAGTCTGTTTTTCAAAAACTTTTTTTGAGAAACAGACTATTTTTATTAGTAGAAAGTATTGTTTATTAAAATGTTATTCGTAACTTTGCAGCCCAAAATGTATAGTTACGAAATTAATATAACAATAATATAAATCAAAAAACAATTAAAAATGCCTACAATTCAGCAATTAGTAAGAAAAGGACGCGAAGTGCTGGTGGAGAAATCAAAGTCTCCAGCCTTGGACTCTTGTCCTCAAAGACGTGGCGTTTGCGTGAGAGTGTATACAACCACTCCGAAGAAACCGAATTCAGCTATGCGTAAAGTAGCTCGTGTACGTTTGACTAACGGTAAAGAGGTGAACTCTTACATTCCGGGAGAAGGTCACAACTTGCAGGAACACTCAATCGTATTGGTTCGCGGCGGTCGTGTAAAAGACCTTCCGGGTGTACGTTATCACATCGTTCGTGGTACTTTGGATACAGCTGGCGTAGCTGGTCGTACACAAAGACGTTCTAAATATGGTGCTAAGCGTCCTAAAGCAGGACAAGCTGCAGCTCCTGCAAAAGGAAAAGGAAAGAAGTAAACCGTAACTGAATTCCTGAAACAAAGAATATTTAATTTAAGTTTTGGTTTGTTGGAATAAGCTATAAAGGTTGAGTAAATGTTTCAGAGGAAGCGTTGAAGTAAACGGAAAAAGTGCAGCCCCAAACAAAAACATTATTTTGAGAAAAAAATGAGAAAAGCAAAACCAAAAAAAACGTGTGATCCTTCCGGATCCAGTATTTAATAGATCAGAAGGTTTCTAAATTCGTAAATCACTTGATGTATGATGGAAAAAGAATACATCTTATGAAGATCTTCTATGCAGCACTGGAAACAGTGAAAACAAAACTTCCTAATAGAAGAAAAATCATCTTTGGAAATTTGGAAGAAAGCTTTGGATAATGTAACTCCTCAGATTGAAGTAAAGTCTCGTCGTGTAGGTGGCGCTACTTTCCAGGTTCCTACTGAAATTCGTCCTGATCGTAAAGAGTCAATCTCAATGAAAAATTTGATTCTTTTCGCTCGTAAACGTGGTGGTAAATCAATGGCAGATAAACTGGCGGCTGAGATTATTGACGCTTTTAACGAACAGGGTGGCGCTTACAAGCGTAAAGAAGATATGCACCGTATGGCTGAAGCTAACCGTGCATTCGCTCACTTTAGATTCTAATCAAGTAATAATTAATAAGTAAAGGACGAAAATGGCTAAACATGATTTGCATTTGACCCGCAATATCGGTATCATGGCTCACATCGATGCCGGTAAGACAACGACTTCAGAACGTATTTTGTTCTACACTGGCTTGACTCACAAAATTGGTGAGGTGCATGATGGTGCAGCAACAATGGACTGGATGGAGCAGGAGCAGGAACGTGGTATTACTATTACATCTGCTGCTACTACTACTCGTTGGAAATATGCGGGAAATACTTATAAAATAAACTTGATTGATACTCCGGGGCACGTTGATTTTACTGCTGAAGTAGAACGCTCTTTACGTGTCTTGGATGGAGCTGTTGCAGCTTATTGTGCGGTAGGTGGTGTTGAACCTCAGTCAGAAACCGTATGGCGTCAGGCTGATAAATATAATGTTCCTCGTATCGGTTACGTTAATAAAATGGACCGTTCTGGTGCTGACTTTTTCGAAGTCGTTCGCCAAATGAAGGATGTATTAGGTGCAAATGCTTGCCCTGTGGTAATTCCTATTGGTGCTGAAGAGAGTTTCAAGGGGGTTGTTGATTTGATCAAAATGAAGGCTATTTTGTGGCACGATGAAACAATGGGTGCAGATTATAGCGTAGAAGAAATTCCGGCGAACTTGGTTGATGAAGCTAATGAATGGAGAGAAAAAATGCTCGAAAAAGTAGCTGAGTTTGACGATGCTTTAATGGAGAAATTCTTTGACGATCCTTCTACAATCACTGAAGAAGAAATCTTGCGTGCTTTGCGTGCAGGTACATTGAAGATGGATATCGTTCCGATGTTCTGTGGCTCTTCATTCAAGAATAAGGGAGTTCAGACATTGCTTGACTATGTTTGTGCATTCTTGCCTTCTCCGTTGGATACGCCTGCTATCGTAGGTACTAACCCGAGCACAGGAGCAGAGGAAGATCGTAAACCTAGTGAGGATGAAAAAACGTCAGCTTTGGCATTTAAGATTGCAACTGACCCCTATGTCGGACGTTTGACTTTCTTCCGCGTTTACTCTGGTAAGATAGAGGCTGGTTCATATATCTATAACACTCGTTCAGGTAAAAAAGAACGTGTGTCACGTTTGTTCCAAATGCACTCAAACAAACAGAATCCTGTAGAGGTGATTGGAGCTGGTGATATTGGTGCCGGTGTTGGTTTCAAGGATATCCGTACAGGTGATACGTTGTGTGATGAAGATGCACCGATTGTGTTGGAATCAATGGAATTCCCTGATCCTGTAATTGGTATTGCGGTTGAACCTAAGACTCAGAAAGATTTGGATAAGTTGTCTAACGGCTTGGCTAAATTAGCTGAAGAAGACCCGACATTTACTGTTAAGACTGACGAACAGTCTGGACAGACTATTATTTCCGGTATGGGTGAGCTTCATTTGGATATTATTATCGATCGTCTGAAACGTGAGTTTAAAGTAGAATGTAACCAAGGTAAACCTCAGGTTAATTATAAGGAAGCTATCACTAAGACTGTTGAATTGCGTGAAGTTTATAAGAAACAGTCTGGTGGTCGTGGTAAGTTTGCCGATATCATTGTGACAATCGGTCCGGTTGACGAAGACTTTACACAAGGCGGTTTGCAGTTTATTGATGAAGTGAAGGGAGGTAATGTTCCTAAGGAATTTATCCCATCAGTCAGAAAGGTTTCCAGACCGCAATGAAGAATGGTGTATTGGCTGGCTATCCGCTTGATTCACTGAAAGTAGTTTTGAAGGATGGTTCATTCCATCCGGTTGACTCTGACCAGTTGTCATTCGAAATCTGTGCTATTCAAGCCTACAAAAATGCATGTGCTAAAGCAGGTCCTGTATTGACTGAGCCTATTATGAAACTGGAGGTCGTAACTCCTGAAGAAAACATGGGTGATGTTATTGGTGACTTGAATAAGCGTCGTGGGCAAGTCGAAGGTATGGAATCAAGCCGTTCTGGAGCTCGTATTGTAAAAGCTAAAGTGCCTTTGGCAGAAATGTTTGGTTATGTAACAGCTTTGCGTACTATTACTTCAGGTCGTGCAACATCATCTATGACTTACGATCATCATGCTCAAGTTTCCAGCTCTATTGCTAAAGCTGTACTTGAAGAAGTGAAAGGTCGCGTAGACTTAGTATAATAAAAAAGCAGGGGCAACGGGTTAGCGAATGACTCTTAATCCGGCCCCACTTTATATTTAATCATTTTTAATTTAAAATCTAATGAGTCAAAAAATTAGAATTAAACTGAAATCTTACGATCACAACTTGGTAGACAAGTCTGCTGAAAAGATCGTTAGAACAGTGAAGGCAACAGGTGCTATTGTTAGCGGTCCTATTCCATTGCCTACACACAAGCGTATTTTCACGGTAAACCGTTCGACTTTCGTTAACAAGAAGTCGCGTGAACAATTCGAACTCTCTTCTTACAAGAGACTGATTGACATCTATAGCTCAACAGCTAAGACAGTAGACGCTCTGATGAAGTTTGGAGTTGCCGAGTGGTGTGGAAGTAGAAATTAAAGTGTAAGTATTAAAAATTAAGTGAAATGCCAGGATTATTAGGAAAAAAAATCGGAATGACATCCGTTTTCAGTGCCGAGGGTAAGAATGTACCATGCACTGTTATCGAAGCAGGTCCTTGTGTTGTTACTCAAGTGAAAACTGTAGAAAAGGACGGCTATCAAGCTGTTCAGTTGGGTTTCCAGGACAAGAAGGAAAAGCACACTACAAAGCCTCTTATGGGCCACTTTAAGAAAGCTGGAGTAACTCCCAAGAAACACTTGGCTGAGTTCAAAGAATTTGAAACAGAGTTGAATCTGGGTGACACTGTTACCGTAGAACTGTTCAATGACGCAACTTTTGTTGACGTTGTAGGTACTTCTAAGGGTAAAGGTTTCCAGGGTGTAGTAAAACGCCATGGTTTTGGTGGTGTAGGCCAGACTACTCACGGTCAGCACAACCGCGCTCGTAAGCCGGGTTCTATCGGTGCATGTTCTTACCCTGCAAAAGTATTCAAAGGAATGCGCATGGGCGGACAGCTTGGTGGCGACAGAGTAACTGTTCAAAACCTGCAGGTATTAAAGGTAATCGCGGAGCATAATCTTCTTTTGATTAAGGGGTCTGTTCCTGGTTGCAAAGGTTCAATCGTAATAATTGAGAAATAATGGAAGTTAACGTATATAACATTAAAGGTGAAGACACTGGGAGAAAGATTACGTTAAACGAGTCTATCTTCGGAATTGAGCCCAACGACCACGCTATCTACTTGGACGTTAAACAGTTTATGGCTAACCAGCGTCAGGGTACACACAAGTCAAAGGAAAGAAGCGAAATCAGCGGGTTACTACTCGACAAAATCGGTCGCCAGAAAGGTGGCGGTGGTGCACGTCGTGGTGA
>ENA-OQIY01000095-OQIY01000095.1-human-gut-metagenome-genome-assembly--contig:-NODE-95-length-9922-cov-0.717713_pt1 | contig 9922 bp, 16 predicted proteins | sample MGYA00242592_ERZ504757 | MGnify/ENA primary metagenome ERZ504757 (study PRJEB26092, sample SAMD00036366) | human gut metagenome | host: Homo sapiens | study: EMG produced TPA metagenomics assembly of the... | reverse complement strand
GCATGGAAAACGAATGCTTGGACCACTTGTCACCCATTGATCTCAGTACGTCACCCACGATCAGGAGAGGACGCTCCATGTCGACACGATCGTTGTCATGAACCAGGGTTATATCCAGCAGATCGGCACACCGGAAGACATCTACAATGAGCCGCAGAACGCATTCGTTGCAGACTTCATCGGTGACAGCAACATTCTCGACGGCATCATGATTGAGGACCGTCTCGTCGAGATTCTCGGTGCGAAGTTCGAGTGCGTTGATGTCGGATTCGGCAAAAACAAACCGGTCGACGTTGTGATCCGCCCGGAGGATATTGATCTTGTGAAACCGGAGGAAGGTACCATCCGCGGACGTGTCACCCATCTGATTTTCAAAGGTGTTCACTATGAGATGGAGGTTACGGTGAACGGTTTTGAGCTTCTCGTTCACTCTACCGATCTGTTCCCGGTCGGACAGGAAGTCGGCATTCACGTCGATCCGTTCGATATCCAGATCATGAACAAACCGGAATCCGAAGATGAGGAGGCGGCAGCTGTTGAAGAGTAATAAATTAAAGAAATGGCTGGCAGCACCTTATGCCGTCTGGGCTGTTGGTTTCATCATCATCCCGCTGATCCTGATTCTCTACTATGCGTTCACCGGGGAAGAAGGCGGCTTTACCCTTTCGAATTTTGCCTACGTTGCAACGAAGGAAAACATCAAGGCACTCGGCCTGCTCTGTGGCTCTCGTCTGCTCAGCACAGTCCTCTGTCTTGTCCTTGCTTATCCGCTTGCCATGATTCTGGCAAACCGGAACGTCAATCAGACCAGCTTTATTGTGCTGATCTTCATTCTCCCGATGTGGATGAACTTCTGCTCCGCACGCTTGCATGGCAGACACTGCTTGAGAAAAACGGCGTCATCAACAGCATTCTCTCGTTTTTCCATCTGCCGGCATTTCCATCATCAATACACCGGGAGCGATCATTCTCGGTATGGTGTACAATCCTTCCTGCCGTTTATGGTTCTGCCGATCTACAATGTTCTGATTAAGATCGACCGTGATGTCATCAACGCAGCAAGGGACCTCGGAGCAAACAGTGTGCAGACGTTTCTGAAAGTAACGCTGCCGCTCACCACGCCGGGTATCGTAAGCGGTATTACCATGGTATTCATCCCGGCGCTTACAACCTTTGTTATTTCCGACCTGCTCGGCGGAAGCAAGATCCTTCTGATCGGAAACGTCATCGAGCAGGAGTTCAAACAGACCAACAACTGGAATGCCGGAAGTGCACTCTCCACAGTCCTGATGATTTTCATCATCCTGTCGATGGTTCTGATGAACAAATACGATAAAGACGGGGAGGGAACGGCATTTTGAGAAAGAAACTGGAAAAAATTTACATGGCGCTCATCTTTATTCTTCTGTATGCGCGATTGTCACCCTTGTGGTGCTCTCCTTTAATGCATCAAAAACGCGTGCCAAATGGGGCGGCTTTACCCTGCACTGGTACCGCTCACTGTTTGCCAATACAGAGATCATGAATGCGCTGTATACGACACTGATCATCGCGCTTCTTGCCTCTGCGATTGCGACGTGTGCTGGGAACGCTTGCGTGCATCGGCATCAACAGCATGTCGAAAAAGAGCCGGACGGTTTTCATGGGCATCACCAATATTCCGATGCTGAACGGTGAGATCGTTATTGGGAATCTCGCTGATGCTGCTCTTTATCATCTGCCGCATTCAGCTTGGATTCGGCACGATTCTGATGGCGCATATCACGTTCAATGTTCCTTATGTTATTTTGAGCGTTATGCCGAAATTAAAGCAGACGAACAAATCGACGGTACGAGGCAGCCTCTCGATCTTGGTGCCTCTCCGCTGTATGCATTCTGGAAAGTTATCTTCCCGGACATCATGCCAGGCGTTGTTTCGGGCTTTCTGCTCTCCTTTACGATGTCCCTCGATGATTTCGTTATCACCTACTTCACCAAGGGACCGGGCGTTGATACGCTCTCCACAAAGATTTATGCCGAAGTCCGCAAGGGAATCAAGCCGGAGATGTACTCGCTCTCCACGATTCTTTTTGTTACCGTACTGCTTCTGCTGCTCCTTGTGAATGTGAATCCTTCTCCGAAGGAAGAAAAAGAGGAGGCAAAAGAGCGCGAGGCTATGGCGAAGAAGGGCATCCGTTTCCGCATCACGAAACGTGTGGTCTTCCGCCGGATTCTTCCGATCGCATGGTGCTTGTCATCGGCGGCGGCGGTATTTACTACGGAAGCCAGAATGCTTCAGCCGGCGGCTCCCAGCAGCTGATTATGTACAATTGGGGCGAATATATGGATTCTGATGTCATCGATATCTTTGAGGAAGAAACCGGTATCCACGTTGTTTACGAGGAGTATGAGACGAACGAAATCATGTATCCGAAGATCAAATCCGGTGCGATTCCTACGATCTTGTCTGCCGTCCGACTATATGATTCAGAAGATGATCCAGAACGATCTGCTGCAGCCGATCAACTTTGACCATATTCCGAACGCTTCCAACATTGGAGATATGTACTACGAGACTTCCGAGCAGTTCGACCCGGGCAATCTCTACTCGATCCCGTACTGCTGGGGAACAGTTGGTATTCTGTACAACAAAAAAATGGTAAGCGAGCCGATCGACTCCTGGTCTGTTCTGTGGGATACCAATTACCGCGACAGCATTCTGATGCAGGACAGCGTGCGCGATGCGTTGCTGTTGCTTTAAAGGATCTGGATACTCCTTAAACTCCACCAATATCAAGGAGCTGACGGAGGCGAAGGATCTGCTTGTGACACAGAAACCTCTCGTGCAGGCGTACGTTGTGGATCAGGTGCGTGACAAGATGATCGGAAATGAGGCGGCTATCGGCGTTATTTACTCCGGTGAAGCTATCTACACGAAGCGTGAAAACCCGGATCTGGAATACGTTGTTCCAAAAGAAGGCTCCAACGTCTGGATCGATTCCTGGTGCATTCCAAAAGATGCGCAGCATGTCGAGAACGCAGAGAAATTCCTGAATTTCCTCTGCCGGCCGGACATCGCACTGAAAAACTTTGAGTATATTACCTACTCTACGCCGAATGATGCGGCGCGTGAACTGATTGAGGATGACGATATCCGAAACAGTGAAATCGCCTTCCCGGATGAGGAAACGCTTGCACGGTGCGAAACCTTTACGTATCTTGGCGATGATGCCGATGAGGTTTACAACCAGCTGTGGCGTGAAGTAAAATCAAATTAAAGATCTGCTTTCGGACAAAAAAAGATCCCGGTCAGGAATTCTTAGGAAAGATTCCTGCCGGGATTTTTCTATTCTTACTGTTGCTCTCAAAGTCTGTTTTAAATCAAAATTGTGGTCAAAGCGCGGGGAAAGCGTTCCGTTTCCATGGAGCACTTCATCCAGCTTTACAAGCTCCTGCGGCGCCTCTGCAAGCGCTCTTTCGTACAGGTGGACAAGATTCCGTGTGCCCGCTTCGCATCCTTCTGAGCCTTCCAGCATCACACGGCCGCCCATCGAATCATAGCAGCCGACCAGTTTCATCGCTCCAAGAAGAAGGCTTCTTACCGCACTGCTGCGGCAGATCGTGATTCTCGTCCAGAGCTTCATGCCCTTCAGGCATTCGACAATTTCTGTTTCCCCGATTTCCGGAAAACAGCGTGGATGACCTTGTTGCCGTCGGTGTGCGGGCAGATCGGCGATGCCGGACGGTATACGAGCGGATCGAGGCCGTCCTCCAGCATGAAGTACTGGTCAAGGCTCGTCTCAATCTTTGCATGGGAAATTCCAGTGTGATCCACAAATTTCCCGATATACGGATGACACGTCGAATCGAGAAGGTAATGGCAGGCAAAGCCTAACAGATACGCTTCCATCGCCTCTGACGGGCTCTGCTGATACTTTTTCACCTCATCCTCGAACAGAACGGAAGCCGTCTGCTCATGCAGAAGCGTTCCGTAATCAGACACACGGTTTTTCGAGAACGGATGGTAATAAAAGAAGATATCCGGCCCGTGCAGTCCGATCAGATACAATTTTTTTGTTTTCTTCGAATGATCTCTTTCAAATTTGCCGGAAGCTGTTCATAGACTTCTCTTCCGAACCTGTCGTGTGCGTACGTAGTAGCATATCGGTATCTCCCTTCTTTTTTCTCCTGCCGGATCAGACATCCAGCTTGATCTGCATTTCCTCTTCCACTTCTGCGCGGAAGTCCTCCATCTTGACCGGACTGATCTCCGGCAGATTGTCGGTGGAATCGACGCCGAAGTTCCGCAGGAATTCTTCGGTCGTGCCGAACACAATCGGGCGGCCCGGCGCGTCGAGGCGGCCAAGCTCCTGCACCAGATTGTACTCCACCAGTTGTTGACCGCGTGATCGCTCTTGACGCCGCGGATCTTGTCGATCTCCTGCTTCGTGACCGGCTGCTTGTAGGCAATGATCGAGAGAGTCTCCATCATGACGTCGGTCACGAACCGCCTTCTTCGGTGCATGGCGATGTTGACAAGATAATCATAATATTCCTGTTTCGTGCACATCTGATACGCATTTTCAAGCTCCACGATGTGGATGCCGCGGTCTTTCGTATTATATTTTTCCATCATATGGTTCAGAATCCTGCGGGTCGTCTCCGTGTCATGGCCGATCGCTTTTGCAATCCTTCCCAGCTCCACGGAATCTCCCATCGCAAAAAGGACTGCTCGATGGCTGCTTCCGCCTCCTCGACCGAAGAGGGGCGTCTTGCCTCACCCAGGGCAGTTTCTTTATTCCTGTTCTGTTCTTCCATCTGTCTTGTCCTCACTGTCTGTCTCGTCTGTATACGGCACAACTACGGTGTCTTCATCCTCCAGGGATTCAATCAGGATATCCCCGAAAAGCTCCTCCTGGCTGATCCGGATTTTGCCGGTTTTCATCAGCTCCAAGATTGCAAGGAAGGTGACAATCACATGCACCTTGCCCGGCTGGGATTCCAAAAGGTCGCGGAAGCTGAAGCGGCGTTTTTTAACAGCAAACTGCTCGACATACGTCATCTTGTCCGGCAGGCTGACCTCTTCTTTTTCGATCTTTCCGAACTTGCTTCGGATCGGGTCGATCTTGTCCTCCTGGCGCTTTAAAATCATTTTATAGATCGTATGGAGCTTCGCGAGAGAAATCTGCGAGAGGAGCTCGGAGGTGTCGACCGGCGTCCTGTACTCCAGCACTTCTCTTGGAAGCGTCGGTTCCTTGTACACGGAACGGCTCGCCTCGTTCATGCGGTCACGCAGCTCGTACGACATGTACTTGTACATTTTGTACTCTAAAAGCTGCTGCACCAGCTCGGCTCTCGGGTCCTCTTCCTCGCCTTCCTCATTCACTTCTTTTGGAAGCAGCATGCGGCATTTGATATCCAGAAGCGTCGCCGCCATGACCATGAACTCGCTCATGATGTTCGAGGTCTTCCCGCTCCATCTGATGAATGTATTCCAGATACTGGTCCGTAATCTCTACAATGGGGATATCGTAAATATCTATTTTGTTTTTATCGATCAGGTGAAGAAGAAGGTCCAGCGGTCCTTCAAACACCGGAAGCTTTACTGGTATCGCCATGTGCTCTGTTCTCCCTTACGGTTTCCCGATATCTGTAATAATCAATTCTCTTCTGTTCCAGATGCGGACCGGAATGGTGTGTTCGCCCGTTCCTGCGCTGATGATCTGGCAGGTGCCGCCCGTCAGGAACAGCCCGCGGCAGTTTCGAAAAAGGCGGAAATCCGGCGCCACAAGCCCCCGGTGCGCGCCAAGCCCACCAGCGCCGCCGTGATAATGGCCGGAAAGCGTCAGATCGGCTCCATATGATGCATAGGAGCTGCGGTAGGCAGGGTGATGCGCCAGCAGAATGCCGTAGCGCGCCGGATCCGGTTTTCCAAGATGGTCCGTCAGTTCCGAAACTGGCAGCGGTCCGCGGTAAAAGCGGTTGTAATAGGTGCGGTCCATGCATAGCCGTAGATCCGGACCGGACAGCCGCTGATGGTAAGATCCGCCGTCTCATTTTCCAGATAGCAGATTCCTGCCTTTTTCAGGCGCTCCCGGAGCTTTTCATTACAGATCGCCGTACTGTTCCGGATACAGCTTCAGACGGTATTCGTGGTTTCCGCAGCCATAGATTACCTGGTATTCCTCCGCAAGACGTTCCGCGAAACTCAGACCCCGGGTGAGGTTCTCCCCCCGGCTTTGCCACAATCTGGTCCCCGCCGATGATGACAAGATCCGGAGCCGCCTCATCGATGACTGCCTTTAACACCGTGTTGTCCGGGCCAAACTCCATATTGTGAAGATCACTGATAAACGCCAGACGAAAACCGTTTCCTTCCAGAAATTTTCCATTTGACGAAAGTTTGTAATAGGTCGTTGTAAATTTTCTCATACCGTTCATTATACTTGATTTTTCGGTGTATGACAACCCGTTTTCCCTGCTGTTTATAAGCCCAGTGCCTGTTTTGCCAGCTGATCGGCTTTTTCGTTGTAGGTGACGCCGGTGTGGCCCTTTACTTTGCAGAAGCGGATCGCAACTTTGGCCGATGCCAGATCGTAAAAATTCCGGTAATCGATGGTTCCCTGTTTTTTTCGCCTGCCATTCTCTCGTACACCAGCTTGCGATTCCCTGGTAATCGTGATAGATGGCCAGCTCCGGAATATCATGTGTCAGGCAGTAAGCCATGGCCAGCTCTGCGCCCTTGATCTCGCCTGCCACATTCCGCATGGAGACGAGATCCGGGTCGCTGTAGTCTTCTGCAAGATTCAGCTCTTTTCCGTCCAGGAAGAGGACCACACCGCAGGAGAACTTTCCGAGCGCATGCTGATAGCTTCCATCCACGTATGCGACGGCGCTCCTGCCGACACCGGCGTATTCCGGGTCTCGCATGGTTTTTCCGCCAGAATCAGGTGTTCCCAGTCCCAAGAAGAAGGATCGGGTGCTGCCGTGCTCTGTACTGCCTTTCGTTCCGGGGCAGCGAAATACGTTCCGATTGTTTCCCGCAGCAATGGTTCCAGCATTTTACCGCCGCCCAGAAAGGCCTCTGCCCTCCTCCAGACGCTCAAATCCCTTGTAAATTGCGCCAGGATAACCGTGTACCTGCGCTTTGCACGCATCCCATGTCCGGTAGATGCCCGGAACCTTTCCCTGTTTTACCGCATAGTAATTTTTCTTTGCCATGTTTTTCTCCTTTTCGCGCATGATACTCCGGCTTTATGCCGTCCCAAGAAAATATTGTTTCATCGTACATCCGAACAGGTCCCACATGCCGGCTCTTGCCACGTCTGCTCCATATAAAATCGCAACGGAACCAAGTTCCTCACCGTCTGCTTTGTAAACAACTCTTCCGGCACACTCGCCTTTCTGGATAGGGGCCTGCACCTCTTCCGGCAGTTCCATCGTTTTTTCCACTTCACCAATCACCGTCCCGCCCGTCGTAAGATAGCGGAATTCTTCCGCATATTCCAGTTCTGCCGTATCCTGCTTTCCGTAAACAACCGAAAGTTCCGGCAGGGGATCGCGTTCCCGGTCTATGTAGATGCTGCAGGACGAAAACCCATACTGGAACAGTCGACGCTGCATCTGCAAACCGCACCTTGTAGTCCGTGCTCCCATCACGACTGCAGCATCGTCAGATCATTTTTTCTTCGCCACTGCCGAGACGCAGTACTTCGCCTTCGAGGTGCTTCCTGTTTTCAGTCCCACACAGCCCTCATAGCCGCGGATCAGCTTATTTGTATTGGTGAGGGTGAATGGTTTGCTTCCCTTCTGTGTGACATGCGTAATCTCTTCCATCCAGATAGAGGAATAGTTCAGGATCTGCGGAAAGCGCTCAATCAGCTCCCGAGACATTTTCGCCACATCTGCCGCTGTCGTGTAATGGCCGTCGGAATCCGTAAGACCGCAGCAGTCCTCAAACTTCGTGTCGTTCATGCCGAGTTCTTTTGCTTTCTGGTTCATCCGGCTGACAAACTCGCTTTCTGTCCCCGCAATATGCTCTGCCATCGCTACAGATGCATCGTTTCCCGAAGCAACGACAATACACTTGATCATCGTCTCAACGGTCTGCTTTTCGCCCTCTTCCAGAAAAACCTGGGACCCGCCCATACTTCTGGCGTGCGCACTCGTCGTCACTTCGTCGGTCAGCTGGAGCGTCCCTTTTTCGAGCTCTTCAAAAATCAGCAGCAGTGTCATGATTTTTGTGATGCTCGCCGGGCTTCGCTGTTCCGACGCATTTTTCTCGTACAGAACAGTTCCGGTCTGTGCCTCCATCAAAAGAACAGACGGCGAAGCCAGCCCAAGGTCCGTTGTTATCTCCGGTGCTGTCTCCTCCGTCTCTTCTGTTTCTGTTCCGTTGTTTCGTTCTGCTGCTTGTCGGAAGATTCTCCATTCTGCTCTGCCGCAGCACTTTCAAGGGCGCTGCAAGAAGCGCCAGGATCATCAGCAGGCTCCAGACGATATTTCGTGTTCTTCTCTTCATATTCCCCCGAAACATCTGCTCTTTCTTCCCTACAGGCTATGCAGACGACCGCAGAACTATGCTGTCTGTTCCGTTTACAGCAGCGGTGCCAGAAACTTCAGCGCACCGCGGAGTGCACGGACTGCAAAATTTTTCTTTCGACAGTAGTCATATTGATCTGCTCACACTGTTCAAACGTGATCAGCGCATCCTCTTTTACCTGGGCAACCGCACTGCTGCCGTACATCCAGACACCGCACTCAAAATGCAGGTACATGCTCCGGTAATCCATGTTGATCGTTCCGACCGTCGCAACTTCATCATCACAGACAAAGCTCTTGGAATGGATAAAGCCTGGCGTATACTGGTAAATCTGAACGCCGGATTCCAGCAGGATCTCGTAATTGGCCTGCGTCAGAATATAGACAATCTTCTTATCCGGGATGCCCGGCGTTACAATCCGCACATCGACTCCGCGCTTTGCCGCCATGCAGAGACGCGGTCAGCGTCTCGTTGTCCGGAATCAGATACGGGGTAAAAAAGTAATAAAGATATTTTTTCGCCTGTGAAATAATGTTCAGATAAACATGCTCGCCTATGTCTCTCCATCCAGCGGGGAATCGCCGTACGGCTGCACAAAACCGTCTTTTTTAAACGCTTCCTTGTGATAGATTTCCGGCCGGTATGATTCGAAATCGCATTCCATACGTGATTGTGCTCCACATCTGCAGAAACATCACCGTAAAACTCCATACCGCCTCACCATGCAGACAAATTCCGGAATCCTTCCAGTGGCCGAACCGCCTCCTTGCGGTTAATGTATTCGTCCGCAAGATTAATGCCGCCCGTGAAAGCCGTATGACCGTCGATCACGGCAATTTTCCGGTGGTCACGGTTATTTAAAATGACATTCAGCACCGGTCGGAACTGATTGAACGCCGCGCACTTGATGCCCATCTGCTGCAGCGATTTATAATACTGATACGGCAGTGTCGTCACGCAGCCGAAATCATCGTAAATCAGCCGCACATCCACACCGGCGGCCGCTTTTTCCTTCAGAATCTCCAGCACCGTATCCCACAGATACCCCTCGCTGATGATGAAATATTCCATAAAAATGTAGTGTTCTGCCTTTTTGAGTTCCTCAATAAAGTGCTCAAACCATACATCTCCCAGCGGGTAATACTCTGTTTCTGTATTTTCATAAACAGGATAATGCGCATAATTGGTCAGATAGGAAGACTGCCCCGCTGCCAGGATATTTTCTTCCTCGAGCTTTTTACGCGTCTCTTCTTCCTCTCCAAGAACGCCTCCCTGCGAAAGCAGAACTGTATCGTAATGTGTACGGAATTTTCTTGCCACACTGGAATGGCCGAGAATGCCGTACAGGCAGATTCCGGTTACCGGAAGCGCCAGGATACAGACTGCCCACATCAGTTTGTA
>ENA-OQIY01000094-OQIY01000094.1-human-gut-metagenome-genome-assembly--contig:-NODE-94-length-9950-cov-0.582918_pt1 | contig 9950 bp, 16 predicted proteins | sample MGYA00242592_ERZ504757 | MGnify/ENA primary metagenome ERZ504757 (study PRJEB26092, sample SAMD00036366) | human gut metagenome | host: Homo sapiens | study: EMG produced TPA metagenomics assembly of the... | reverse complement strand
AGAAGTTTTAAAATCGTAAAGAAGCTGAGATTGATAAATCTCAAGCAAAAATAGAAGCAACTTCATGCAAAACAGTTAGAAGAATTAGAACGTATTTCTGGACTTACTACAGAAGATGCACGCAGTATGTTACTTGCAGACGCTGAAATCGAAATCAAACACGATAAAGCTGTAATGATTAAAGAATATGAACAGCAAGCAAAAGAAAGAAGCAGAAAAACGTGCTAGAAATATCATTTCTTTGGCTATTCAAAGATGTGCTGCTGACCATGTAGCAGAAACTACTGTTTCTGTAGTAGCATTGCCAAATGATGAGATGAAAGGTCGCATCATTGGTCGTGAAGGTAGAAATATTCGTGCTTTGGAAACAATGACAGGCATTGATTTAATTATTGATGATACACCAGAAGCTGTAATTTTATCTGGTTTTGATCCTGTTCGTCGTGAAATAGCACGTATTGCCTTGGAAAAACTCATTACAGATGGGCGTATTCACCCAGCTCGCATTGAAGAGATGGTAGAAAAGCTCGTAAAGAAGTAGACCAACGCATTAAAGAAGCAGGAGAACAAGCTTGCTTTGAAACTGGTGTACATGGATTACATCCAGAAATTGTAAAATTATTAGGTAGATTAAAATATCGTACAAGTTATGGTCAAAATGTATTAAATCACTCTGTAGAAGTATCTCATTTAGCAGGTGTAATGGCTGCTGAATTAGGTGTTGATGTAAATCTTGCTAAACGCGGCGGTTTATTACATGATATAGGTAAAGCTATTGACCATGAAGTTGAAGGTCCACATGTTACTATCGGTGCAGATTTAGCGAAAAAATATCGTGAATCTGCTGATGTTGTAAATGCTATAGCTGCTCATCATGGTGATGAAGAAGCAAAAACTGTGGAAGCTGTACTCGTTGCAGCAGCTGATGCTGTATCAGCCGCACGTCCAGGTGCTAGACGTGAAAGTTTAGAATCTTATTTGAAACGTTTAAAACGTCTTGAAGAAATAGCAGAATCCTTTGAAGGTGTTGACCGTTCATTTGCTATTCAAGCAGGTCGAGAAATTCGCATTATGGTTAAACCAGAAAAAATGGATGATATCTCAACTGTTGCTTTGGCTCATGATATCACTAAGAAAATTGAAGCTGAACTTGAATATCCAGGACAGATAAAAGTAACTGTAATTAGAGAAACTCGTGTAGTTGATTATGCAAAATAAAAGATAATAATTTCTTTTGACATAAAGTAGAAGCAGGAAAGTAGTTATTAATATTGATAACTACTTTTTTTGCATTAAATCTCTTTTTGGATAAATTGAATAAATAGATATAAAATGAGTTTGTGATTAATATTATTTGATTTTGCAGTGAGGTTACAATAATGCAAATTACTAAGACTAAAGATGAGAAAAAACCTAATATGGATTGTGTTAATTTATTGACATCAGTATTAATTTATTATCCAGAGAATTAGCAAATATACTATAGAACCAGATAGAAAAAATATATATAAATTATATTATCCAAAAGATATTGACTGATGAAGAAATAGAAAAAACACGAACTTTATTAGAAGAATGTTTAAAGTCCTATCATTATTTAGAAAAAACGCAAGTGGAATGTGATGAAGTAAAAATAAATATAGAAGAAAAAGCTAACTTTTATAACGATAAAAAGAGATATGAAAACTTTTTCTCATGGAGAACTTCGTTTAATAAATACGTTAATTAATGAAGAATTTGGCAAATTACTCATCATGGATACTGATAAAATTCCTATGATAGATAGTACAATGTTAGCGCAAATGGATTTAATAGATACGATGTTTGCAAGCTTGAAAATTAATCCAGTAGTAGAAAAAATGATAGGTATTCGCGAAGCTGGTAGAGTCATTGTGTTTAATAAATAATTATAGATTTTGTGAAGAATAAAATAAGAGGAGAATTTATTTTGAAATTTTTAATTGTTGGCGATGTATGTGGTAGACCAGGTAGAGAAGCATTTAGAAAATATGTTCCAGAATTGAAAAAAGAACATAATATAGATGTAGTTGTAGTTAACGGCGAAAATATTGCAGGTGGCAGAGGTATCAGTCGCAAAACTTTAGATGAAATTTATCGAGCTGGAGCAGATATAGTAACTTCTGGTAATCATATTTGGGATCAAAAAGAAATTGTATCTTTTATAGATGATGAACCATTTTTGATAAGACCTGCCAATTATCCAGAAGGCGCACCAGGCAAAGGTTATTGTATCTATCCATTTAAAGCTAAAAATATCGGTGTAATCAATGTATCTGGTAGAACATTTATGCCACCAATGGACTGTCCATTCCAAAAGGTCGACGAAATTTTAAAAGAAATTAAAAATCAGTGCGATATTATATTAGTAGATATACATGCAGAAGCTACATCAGAAAAAATAGCTATGGGATTTTATCTTGATGGTAAAGTAACTTGTGTTGTTGGAACTCATACTCATGTGCAGACAGCTGATAATAGAATTTTACCTAAAGGAACAGCTTATATCAGTGATTTAGGTATGGTAGGGCCTTATAATTCAAGCTTGGTATAAATGTAAATAATGCAATAGATAAATTCATCACATGTAGACCAGTGCGTTTTGAAATGGCAGAAGGTCCAAATATTTTTTCTGCTGTTGTTTTAGAATTAGCAGAAGATAATAGCGTAAAATCCTTTGAAAGAATACTATTTAAACGAAGAATAAAGAATATACAAGTATACAGTTATAAAAAAAGGATTTTGGAACTTGTTTGGCGAACTTTATATAATAATTCCTAATCGTTAAGGGGTGTACATTATGGAAGTATTAAGAGTATCACAAAATCCAATCCAAATTCTGTAGCAGGAGCTTTAGCAGGAGTATTAAGAGAAAAAGGAACAGCAGAATTACAAGCAGTAGGTGCAGGAGCATTAAATCAGGCAGTAAAAGCAGTAGCTATAGCACGTGGCTTTGTGGCACCTAGTGGCATTGATTTAGTTTGTGTACCAGCTTTTGCTGATATAGAAATCGATGGCGAAGAAAGAACTGCAATAAAATTGATCATTGAATCAAGATAAGGTCGTATGAGTACATAGACTAAATTATTCATATTTGCTAATTACTTTTTAGTTAAGTTGAATTTTAAGACAGGGTATGTCTAAGGTTTAGTTAATTTATTTATTGAGCTTTAGACATACTTTGCGTTTAAGGATAATAACCATTATAATTATATATAATATGAAATAATAACTGTATTTTTAAAATATATTGTTGATAAAAAAACGAAAAATTCTAAAAATATGTTAATTAAGTAGCTTAATATTGATAAAAAGGAGCATAAGATATGGATGTTATTGCGTTAGTAGGACCAAGTGGAACAGGAAAATCCCATAGAGCATTAATGGTAGCAAGAACAAAATAAAGCTGATGCCATTATAGATGATGGGATTTTGATAAAAGACAATAAAATCATAGCAGGTCATTCTGCTAAAAGAGAAGCAAAGTAAAATCATGGCGATAAGACGAGCTGTTTTTGTAGTGCCTGGACATGCCGAAGAAGTAAGAAATGCTATAAGAAAAAGAACAGCCAAATTAGAATTTTAATTTTAGGCACTTCTGAAAATATGGTGCATCGCATTGACAAAGCTTTGAATTTGCCACCAATTAGCAAAATTATCAATATAGCAGATATTGCTACAAAAGCGGAAATGGCAAAAGCTCAATTTTATCGCAATCGTGAAGGTAAACATATCATTCCTGTACCAACTATTGAGTTAAAACCACATTTTTCAGGTTATTTGATAGACCCAATACAATCATTTTTAAAATCAAAGTAACAAACGCGTCGTTTAGGTGAAAATCCATAGTACGACCAATTTTTAGTTATTATGGAAGACTTATCATAGATGATGCTGCAATTTTATCCATTATTAAGCATATTGCTAAGGATAAAGATTATGATTTTAAAGCTTCACATATACATGTTGACCATGTTTGGGAAAAAGGTGAAGATAAAGGTATAAAAGTTTCTTTTGAAGTAGTTTTGAACTATGGAAGTCATATTCCAACAATGATACAAGGCATACAAAAGAAGATAAAAGAAGTCGTAGAATATATGACAGGTATGTTTGTGCATGATGTGGATATTGTAGTCAAGGATTGAAATTCAAATAAAATATTGTATCGATACAATATTGACTTTTTTCGTATTTTAATTGACTTTTAACTAATAGATATCTATAATTTTAAATAAATTTTTTATTCTATTAGATAAAGGTGATAAATTATGGCATTAGAAAATTATAAAGCATTGACTATAGCAGGTTCTGATACTTCTGGTGGAGCTGGCATGGAAGCGATTTAAAGACTTTTGAAGAGATGGGCGTTTATGGAATGGTGGCACTAACTGTAATTGTGGCACAAAATCCAAAGATTGGCTCATGATATCTTTCCTATAGATTTGCCTACTATTGAACGTCAGATTGCAACTGTTGGTGAAGGTATTGGCATTAATGCATGAAACAGGTATGTTAGGTTCAGCTGCTCTTGTAGAATTAGTAGCAAAATCATAGATAAATATAATTTTAAAAATGTAGTAATCGACCCTGTAATGGTTTGTAAAGGTATCGACGCTATCATGGTACCAGAAGCAGCCGAAGCAATAAAATCTTTATTGGTAAAAAAAGCTGATGTAATAACACCAAATACAGTAGAATCTGCTTATCTTGCAGGTATGGAAAAAGTGGAAACTGTAGAAGACATTAAAGAAGCTTGTGTAAAAATCAATAAACTCGGTGCGAAAAATGTCATTATAAAATCTGGTAGTCGTGTAGATGGCGATTATATGGTAGATGTTTTATTTGATGGTAAAGAATTTACTATCCAGAAAAAAGCTAAGATGAAAAATATCTATAATAGTGGTGCTGGTTGCACTTTCTCCGCAGCAATAACAGCAGGACTTGCTAAAGGTTTAGATATCCATCAAGCTTTTGAAAATGCTCAAAATTTCATTGATAAAGCTGTAGCAAACTCATTTAAATTGAATGAATTTACAGGAGCATTAGCTCATTGGCAAACAAGATAAATAAGTAAAAATAAAAAAGTATCTTTTTCTGACTTATATTTCAGCTAGAAAAAGATACTTTTTTTATTTATTATTTAATTGAAATTAGCGCGCAATAAAGCTATTTCTTGAGCATATCCATCATGGTCATTTGGTGTTTCTAAAATAAATGGCAAATGTTTCAATTGTGGGTGGTTTATAATTTTTATGATAGCATCAAGACCTATTTTACCTTGACCAATTTTTTCATGGCGGTCTTTATGAGTGTTTAAGTCATTTTTACTGTCATTTAAATGTATAGCTTTTAATTTATCAAGACCGATTATTTTATCAAAATCGGCTAGGACATCATCTAAATTATTTACAATATCATAACCGCCGTCCCAAATATGACAAGTATCAAGGCATACACCTATTTTATCTTGTAAATTAATACGCTCGATAATTGCTTGGAGTTCAGCAAAAGTTTTGCCAACTTCAGTGCCCTTTCCTGCCATAGTTTCTAATAAAACAGTAGTCTGTTGCTCAGGCCACATCACTTCATTTAAGCAATCACTGATAGCTTTGGTGGCAAAATCTATGCCTTGCCCTAAATGATTTCCTGGGTGGAAATTATAATAATTATGAGGCAACTTTTCCATGCGAAGTAAATCATCAGCAATTGTTTGGTGAGCAAATTCGCGTACTTCTTCGCGATTGGAACATGGATTTAATGTATAAGGTGCATGAGCTACTAATTTATGGAATTTATATTGTTTGGCTAGTGCTAAAAATTGTTGAACATCATTATCGTCTATATCTTTGGCTTTGCTACCACGAGGATTTCTAGTAAAAAAAAGAAAATGTATTAGCATTTAAACTTAAAGCTTCTTTACCCATTTGTAAAAAACCTTTTGAAGAAGATAAATGGTTACCTATATATAAAATAAAAATCACTCCTATAATTTAAATTAATTAAAATAAATATTAGTTAATATATATTATATCATAGCTAAAATGTTTTTTAAATTAACAGGATTTTTTTATTTATATAGTGAATTAATAAATTAGTAATTAAATAAAAAAAAGAGGGATACAAATGGAAAAGGCAAAAACTTTATTAGAGATAGCGCGAATTATAAGCGGTAATGACGATGATGTATTAGCGGAAATAGAAGAGAGTATCGATAATATAGAAGCATATGCACAAGAGCATTTAGAAGAGTTTGAAGAGCGTAATATCAGTATAAAATATGATTCTGTAGAAGATTTGCAATGGCTAGTTACAGTGAATATTTTAGTCAGAAATAATTATGTAATGCAAATACAAGAAGATTGTAGTATTACTGATTTTGGTTGGAGCCTGAAGAGTTTGCGAACTTTTAAAGAATATAATCTAGCTTTGGATAGTAAGTTTGAAGAAGAAGATTATGAAATAGATAAATATGACTATAATGAAGATGATGAGTACGATTATTACAATGAAGAAATGGACTTTATTGATGATGAAAATATCATAAATTGGTGTAAATATCTTGATAGTAAATGGTTTGATGAAGATATTTGCATTGGTATGATAGATTTAAAGTCTAGTAATTATTTTCACTTTATTTTTAGCATCAGAAGAAAATCTTGAAGACTTAGAAGATTTGGCTGATAGTCTAGGAAAAGTAATATCTACAGTATATTAAAATGAATTTTAGGGCATAATAAAAGACACTAGATTATTTCTAGTGTCTTTGTTTTTTAGTAGATTTAATTATTACTTCGTTCTGTTTGGCTTACTGCGATAGTTACAGCAGCATCACCTGTAATATTAAGACAAGTACGGATCATATCTAATACACGGTCAATACCAGCAACGAGTGCAAGACCTTCCATAGGAAGACCTACAGTCTGTAATACGAGTGCAAGCATGATAACACCAGCACCAGGAACACCAGCAGTACCTACAGAAGCAAGTGTACCAGTTAAGACGATCATAAGCATTTGACCTGCTGTTAAATCGATACCGTAAACATTAGCGATAAAGATAGCACAAACACCTTGATAAATAGCTGTTCCGTCCATATTGATAGTTGCACCTAAAGGAAGTACGAAGCTAGCAATGGATTTATTAGCACCAAGATTTTCTGTACAGTTTTTCATATTTACAGGAAGTGCAGCAGCGGAGCTACAAGTTGTGAAACCTAAGAGCATTGTTTCTGTCATGCCTTTAAAGAATTTCAAAGGACTCCAAGTGTAGAAACGATGGAAGAGTATACAACAAGTGCATGAATGATACAACCGATATAAACAGTAACGATAACGGATAAAAGTGGTAATAAAACTTTTGGACCATTAGCAGCAACTACTGGTACTAAAAGAGCAAATACACCATAAGGTGCAAGGTTCATAATCATGGAGATTAATTTATAACTTACTTCTGCTAAAGAATCAAAGAATGTGAGAAGTGGCTGACCTTTTTTGCCTACAGCAGTGATACCAATACCAATAGCTAATGCAAACACAATGAGAGGAAGCATATCAGCTTTTGCCATAGTCATGATAGGATTAGATGGTATCATACCAACTAAAACGTCTATAAAACCGGGAGCTTCTTTAATATCAGGAGCTTTTTCAGCTACTAAATCCATACCTAAACCAGGTTGTAAAACAGAAGCTAAACCAAGAGCAATGATAAGAGCAACAGCAGTTGTTACTAAATATAACAAAATAACTTTGATACCAATGCGACCAAGTTTTTTTGTATCACCCAGACTAGCAACACCACAAACTAAAGATGCTAATACTACAGGTACAATAATCATTTTGATTAGATTGATGAACATTGTACCAAATGGCGCAAGATAAGCTTTGAGCCATGGTAAATTTTCTTCGCCAAGGATAAGACCAACAATTACGGATAAGATTAAAGAGATGAAAATTTTTACAGATAAGTTCATATCCAAAACTCCTTTATGTAAAATTTATTTTCTAAGAAATATGAATGATAAATAAAAAAGGCTCTTAGAAAAAATACTTGTATATTATATAAAATATTTTTTGGGTTTACAATATTTTTAGCTAATGAATAAAAAATACATTAAAGTACAAAATAAAAAGACAAGCCAAATGACTTGTCTTTTTAGAAGAGATTTTTTATTTTAAATTATCAATAGCAGATTGTTCAATAGCAAGACCGTTGCGATATCTAGTCATGAATGTTTCAAAACCTTCGATACCTTCTTTTGTTGGAGCAATAGTTTCGGCAACGCTATTTTTGAATACTTTAGTGCTTAAATATTCATCAAGAGATAAGTTTCCTTTATTATTCATATAATCAGCTAAGAGTGCAATACCCCATGCACCGCCTTCGCCTGCTGTTTCCATAACTGTTACAGGAGCGCCGATAGCATTAGCCATGATTGTTTGACCTACGCCTTTAGTTTTAAATAAGCCACCATGACCTAAAATTTGTTCGATAGTAACATTTTCTTCTTTTGTTAAAATATCTAAACCAGTTTTCATAGCGCCAAGAGCTGTAGAAAGATGTACGCGAATGAAGTTTGCTAAATTGAATTTGCTGTCGGATTTACGAACAAATAATGGACGACCTTCAGTAAAGCCTGTGATATGTTCACCAGAATGATAGCAATAAGCAAGTAAGCCACCGCAGTCAGCATCGCCTTCTAAAGCTTTATTATATAATGTGGAGAATAATTCGTTAGCATCTACTTTTACACCAAAGCTAGGTGAGGCATTCATGGAAGAGGCTAAATCCAGCTATTTAAATCTGTTGTACAGTTATTGGAATGAGCCATAGCTACTAAATCACCAGCAGGAGTAGTAACCATATCAATTCTTCATAAACTTTGGATAAATCACGTTCAAGAACAATCATAGCGAATACAGAAGTACCAGCAGATACATTACTGTACGTTTCGTAACTTGTATTGTATGCGCTACCATACCAGTACCAGCATCACCTTCTGGTGGGCACATAGGAGTACCAGCTTGGAGTGTTCCTGTTGGGTCGAGAAGTTTTGCACCTTCAGCAGTTAAATAACCTGCATTTTCACCAGCAACTAAAAACTTTTGGTAGAATTTCACGGATAGACCATGGATAATTTTTATCAGCGATATGTGCATCGAAATCAGCAAGCATTTTTTCATTGTAATCTTTAGTGTTGATATCGATTGGGAACATACCAGAAGCATCACCGATACCGAGTACTTTTTCACCAGATAATTTCCAATGAACAAAACCAGCCAATGTAGTGAAGAATTTGATTTTATCTACATGTTCTTCATTGTTTAAAATTGCTTGATAAAGATGAGCAATGCTAAATCTTTGAGGAACATTGTAATTGAATAATTTAATTAATTTCTGAGAAGCTTGACCTGTGATATTGTTTCTCCAAGTGCGGAATGGTACAAGTAAAGTATCTTTTTCGTCAAAAGCAAGATAACCATGCATCATTGCACTGAAACCAAGACCAGCTAATTTAGTGATAGTAACGCCATATTTTTGCTTTTACTTCTTCAACTAAATTTTTTGTAGCAACCTTGAAGACCAGCCCAGATTTCTTCTTCGCTATAAGTCCAAATGCCATCAATAAGGCTATTTTCCCAGTCATAAGCACCAACAGCAATTGGTTCATGGTCAGTATTAATTAATACTGCTTTAATACGAGTGGAACCGAATTCAATACCAAGAGTAGTTAAACCCTGTTCAATATTAGATTTAATCATTTCATTTGTTTGCATATTATAGAACCTCCGCACATATATTAATATTTATTAAGATTTTTGTAAAGTTGTATGATATTATTATTTTACTAACAATTTGAAAATTCAGTGGATTACTTAGCAAATTAGAAGGAGGTATTTTATATGTTTAAAAAGGCTTTTTGGGTTCCTTATGAG
>ENA-OQIY01000093-OQIY01000093.1-human-gut-metagenome-genome-assembly--contig:-NODE-93-length-9951-cov-0.900346_pt1 | contig 9951 bp, 14 predicted proteins | sample MGYA00242592_ERZ504757 | MGnify/ENA primary metagenome ERZ504757 (study PRJEB26092, sample SAMD00036366) | human gut metagenome | host: Homo sapiens | study: EMG produced TPA metagenomics assembly of the... | reverse complement strand
TGGGAACTCTGGGTAGAAACTTCAGCTGTGACGAATCCGGGAACCATGAACGGAGGAACATCAGGTAGAGGAATATTTTTATTGTCACAAAGAGGGTGACAGAGCTTTGCGTGGCCGGATCACACTTTTACTGCCTGACTTTGCTGAAAATGGAAATCTGTATCATTTTCTTGTTGGGTTTGATGTTTATCAGGACAGGGACGAGTTGATCGTAAATGAGAAAAAACAACTGACACAGTTCTATGAACAGCTGACGCAATCCATTTTGGAAAATGGAAACTATATAGAAGCATTGATGGATACAGCAGAAATAATTCTGAGTGTAAATCTGACACAGAATTTATTGGAAAAGATATTTTGGCACAACAGGGAAAACAGGCAGATCCTAGAACATAAAACGTCCGTGTCCTTATGATACGTACTGTAAGACCTATCAGCGGTTCGTGACAAAAGAGACGAGAGAAAATTATCGTATCACAGAAAATCCGGCACAGCTGATCGAACGTTTTAAAGCAGGTGAAAAGCAGGTGACTGTGGAATATCAGGTAGAGCAAAGTAATGGAAGCAGACGCTGGTGGCAGGAGACAGTTCTGATGTCGCAGGAGATGTTTTATGAAAGCAGAACAAAGCAGACAAGTACTATGATTAGTGCAATTATTTTGTTCAAGGATATTTCAGAGTTCCATGAGCAGGAGGACAGAGAAAGAGAACGTCTGCAGGTCGCATACGAAAAAGCGGATCTCGAGAGCCGTGCGAAGACAGAATTCATGAACCGGATGAGTCATGATATCCGTACACCGATCAATGGCGTTCTCGGAATGATCCAGATGATTCGTAAGAATTATAAAGATCAGGAAAAGATAGAAGAGTGTGTTGATAAAATCGATCTGTCTGTCCAACATTTGAGTGAACTGGTCAATGATGTACTTGATATGAGTAAAATCGAGTCAGGACATTTAGAATTGCAGAATGATACGTTTGATTTGAATGCGTTGATAGATCAGGTAGAAGTTGTGGTCAGTGCACAGGTAGAAGCGATGGAAATCAGCTATGAAAGCCATCGGGAAAAGATGGATCATACGACGCTGATCGGAGATACGCTGCAGATCAGAAGAATTATGCTGAATCTGTTCAGTAATGCAATCAAATATAATAAGCGTGGAGGAAGGATAGACACTTATGTAAAAGAACTCTCTTTTGATGGGATGTGTGCGGCATTCGAATTTCGTATTACGGATACAGGTGTAGGGATGAGCAAAGAATATATAAAAGAAGAATTGTTTAAGCCTTTTACACAGGAAATAAATGATGCAAGAACGCAGTACAGAGGAACGGGGCTGGGAATGTCAATTGTAAAAGGACTGGTCGAAAAGATGGGCGGAACAATCCAGGTGAGCAGTACGCCCGGCGTTGGAACGGAGTTTCGTTTTTATTTGAGTTTTCCAGTAGTTCAGCCGGAAAAGGAAAGTCAGAGTGGAGAATGTGTACAGGGAACAAAACAGGATCTGAAAGAAGATAAACCACTCAGAGGATATCATATTCTTCTTGCTGAAGATAATGAGATCAATATGGAGATTGCAGAGTTTTATCTAGAAGAAGCTGGTGCACAGGTGATAAAGGCATGGAATGGACAGGAAGCTGTGGAACTATTTAAACAGTCGGGTCTGAGAGAATATGATGCTGTTCTTATGGATATCATGATGCCGGAGATGGATGGAAAAGAGGCGTCACGAAAGATCCGATCCATGGCAGACAAAAGGCAGATGCAGCTGAGATTCCGATTTTGGCAATGACAGCACAAGCGTCTACCGAAAGTATACATCAGTGTGAGTTGGCAGGTATGAATGAGTGTATCTTTAAACCTGTGAACGCAAAAGAGTTGATTGGATTGCTTCAGGATATAGTTGAAAAAATATAAATTGAGAGGAAGGAAAATGCACGAATTAGGTGTTGTCTTTTATGTTGTAAAAGATGTAAAGAAGGTTGCGGAAAAAAATCATGTGGAGAAGGTTTCTTCGTGACACTGGAGATTGGGGAAGTGTCAGGAATTCTACATGATTATCTGACTGATTGCTGGAATTGGGCGAAGAAGAAAGAACCGCTTATGGAAGAAGCCGAACTGAAATCGAAGCAGATAGAAGCAGTAACATTTTGTGAGGAATGCCAGAAAGAATATCCAACGGTAGAACATGGGAAAATCTGTCCGTACTGTGGAAGTGAAAATACCTATCTGCTTCGTGGGAATGAATTTTTAATAAAAGAGATAGAGGTATCGGACTGAAAAATCAGCGTCTTACCTATTGTCAACCGCTTGATAGATGATACAATACGAGAGACTTAAAAGAATCACAGGTGTTGCTGCTCACAGCAGCCCGTAAACATTTCTTACAGTTTCTAGTAATACACGAGTTAAGCGAGGAAAAGAATTATGCGTCAGATTATCTATGACAAAGTGAAACATATTGCAGACAAATACAAAGGTTATATTGATACAGAAGATTTGATGAAGGAAGGACTTACAAATCGTCAGATTGGTCTGTTGACAGCAGAAGGAAAGCTTGAAAAGGTAGCACATGGACATTATTGGATCATTAGTCCAAAGTTTTCCAAACCGGAAGATTATAAAGCAGTGGAAGTGGCGCGAGTAAATAGAAAAGCGGTAATCTGCGCAGACAGTGCATGTTATTACATGGGTCTGATCGATAAAGAGCCGGAGATCCTTTCGATTGCAACAAGAAGAAGTGACCGTCACAAGATGAAGATGAATTTTGAAGTCAGCAGACATTACTTCTCAGAGCAGGCTTTTGAGGATGAGAAGCATGTGTTTGATACAAAGTACGGTTCTTACAATGTATATGGAATTGACAGAAGCGTGTGCGATTGCATTCGTTTCCGTGAAGACATTGATAAAGATATCTTTGAACTTGTTATTGAGAACTACAGAAGATACGATAAGAAGAATGAAGAACGTCTCATGGCATATGCCAAAGCAATGCGTATCGGAAGACAGGTAGAAAGAATCGGGTTGATAGATAGTCGGGGGGGTATAATAAGAATGATTTAAGAGAGTCTGGTATTTGCCAGACTCTTTTTTGTGCGTAGCATCAGTGAGAAATTCCAAAATAATTCATCATGTGCATAAGAAAGATGTTCCGATTTTTGAAAGATAACCGTCAGGATGATGGAGAATACAGATATCAGAGGTGATGACCGGGTCAGTGATCAATTTTTTAATGATATTTTTGGATGTGAGTGATTCAGCAGCTGACGCAGGGAGAATTGCAATTCCCATTCCGGCTTTCGCCCATGCAGTTCCTGTACGGGAATCATGTTGATACATAAATAGTTTGGCTGCAGTTTAAGTGTTTCAAAATGTTGGTCTAAAACAGGAAGCCAGCGATGGTAGACAATCAGGGGATGTTCTGCTAACTCTTTAAGAGAGATTGTTACATTTTGGTCGGGTTCAGCGGTAGCTATTTTTCTATCCGTGGAAAGCGTATGTTTTGTATTATAAGAAGTATCGGAAGAAAAATATTTTTTATTTCCGACAGCAAGCAAGTGCTCTTTAACCAAAGTGTAACAGGTTAAATTATCTGATTGGAAAGGGGTACGTACAATTGCAAGATCCAGAACTTTGGATTGTAGTTGTTCGATGACACGATAAGTGTCATTTTCATATAATTCAAAACGAATTTCAGGAAATTGCTCATGAAATGGACGAAAAGCGCGCTGTGCCATCAGATCATGAGCAGAGGAAACAATACCAATTCGAAGTACGCCGGATTTTCCTTCACGATAGTCAGAAAGTTCCTGTAAAGTACGTGAAGAAAGATCTAAAATATCCTTGGAACGCTCATAAAGAATACGCCCGGCTTCTGTTAATTCAATCTGACGAGGTCCGCGGAAAAAGAGTTGAGAACCGATTTCCTGTTCAAGAGATTTCATTTGTGCACTTAATGGCGGCTGGGAGAGATTTAATTTTCGCGCGGCTGAGGAAATAGTTCCTTCATTTATTACTGTGACAAAATATTCCAATTGTTTTAAATCCATGTGAAACCTCCAATTATATATTTGATATCATGTAGGAATATAGGGTGCAATGCACGAAATAATATATATTGATTCGTGAGAATAAAAAAAGTATATGGAAAATATATGCTTTCTATATAAAAATAAGATTTTTCGTATGCTTTATTCTATGATAATATAAGAGATAGATTATTATCAAGAGTTAAAAAAATAACAATTGGAAAAACAGTTAAAAAATAATAATCGAGTAAGATTAAAACAAATCAATTAGAACAACAGGAAGGAAAGAGAGGGTATTATGAAGACATTGCTTGCATATCTGAAAGGATATAAGAAAGAATCAATACTTGCTCCGCTGTTCAAGATGCTGGAAGCATCTTTTGAGCTGTTTGTTCCGTTGGTAATGGCGGCAATTATTGATGTTGGAATTGCAAATCAGGATAAGCCATATATTGTGAAAATGTGTTTTGTACTGATCGCGCTGGGAATCATCGGACTTGTCTGTTCCATTACAGCACAGTATTTTGCAGCGAAGGCAGCAACAGGAGTCGGAACGGGAATAAGACATGGATTATTTGAACATATCCAGAAATTTACATTTACGGAAATGGACCAATTAGGAACATCTACATTGATCACACGAATGACAAGTGATATCAATCAGATCCAGTCAGGTGTGAATCTTGTTTTACGATTGTTCCTGCGTTCGCCGTTCATTGTATTTGGTGCAATGATCATGGCATTTACAGTAGATGTGAAAGCAGCACTTGTATTTGTTGTGACGATTCCGCTTCTTTCACTTATTGTGTTTGGAATCATGCTTGTGACGATGCCGATGTATAAGAAAGTGCAGGCAGATCTTGATCAGGTACTTCTTGCAACGAGGGAAAATCTGACAGGAGCAAGAGTTATCCGTGCATTCAATAAAGAAGAGGATGAGACGAAGCGGTTTGAAAATGCGAATCAAATTCTTACAGATGCACAGAAATATGTGGGACGACATTTCTGGAATGATGAATCCGCTGACATATATTATTGTAAACGGAGCAATCATAGCATTGATCTATGTCGGTGCAGTCCGTGTTGATATCGGAGATCTGACCCAGGGACAGGTTGTGGCACTTATTAATTATATGTCACAGATTCTTGTTGAACTTGTGAAGTTAGCGAACTTGATTATTTCCGTGACGAAGGCAGCAGCATGTCTGAACCGTGTGGAGAGTGTGCTTGCTGTGAAACCAGATATGAATGAGGGAGATGTAAGATGGAAGAGCAATTCTTCCGAAGCAGATCGGGATTTGAAAAATAAAATTCCGGTCGTAGAGTTCTCTCATGTATCTTGACCTATAAAGGAACTTCAGATACATCCTTATCTGATATAAATTTCTGTGCCGAGAAAGGACAGACGATAGGAATCATCGGGGGAACAGGTTCAGGAAAATCGTCTCTTGTGAATCTGATTCCGAGATTTTATGATGCAACAGACGGTACAGTGAAGATCAATGGACGTGATATCAAAGAATATCAGACAGAGAACCTAAGAGAACATATCGGTGTCGTTCTTCAGAAAGCAGTGCTTTTCAAAGGGAGTATTGCGGACAATCTCCGCTGGGGAAAGGAAGATGCAACAGAGCAGGAAATGTATGAAGCATTGGACATTTCTCAGGCAAGAGAATTTGTTGATACGAAACAAGGCGGATAGAATTTCAGATTGAACAGGGAGGAAGAAACCTTTCCGGAGGTCAGAAACAGAGAATGACGATTGCACGCGCACTGGTTCGGAAACCGGAGATCCTGATTCTCGATGACAGTGCATCAGCGCTGGATTTTGCTACAGATGCGGCACTTCGCAAGTCAATCAAAGAGATGAAAAACCAGCCGACCGTATTTATCGTATCTCAGAGAGCAGCATCTATTCAGTATGCAGACCAGATCATTGTGTTGGATGATGGTGCAATGGCAGGAATCGGAACACATGAAGAACTGCTGAAGGATTGTCCGGTCTATCAGGAAATCTATTATTCACAATTTCCAAAGGAGGCGGTAGTCAATGGCTGATAAAATAAAGATAAATAGTGAGAAAAAACAGAAAAGTCAGGCAGCAACATTGAAAAAGGTAATCCGCCGACTTGGAAGATACAGAATTTTTCTCGTGTTTTCAATTCTGCTTGCAACTGTATCTGTTGCGCTTACACTTTATATTCCAAAGCTGACAGGACATGCAGTTGACTATGTGATCAGAAAAGGTGAAGTGAATTTCCCGGGAGTAATCCAGGTGATGATTCAGATTGGTGTGTGTACACTGATTACGGCATTGGCACAGTGGCTGATGAATGTGTGTAATAACAAAATGACCTATCAGATGGTTCAGGATATCAGAAATGAAGCGTTCCATAAAATAGAGCAGTTGCCGCTAAAAATATATTGACGGCCATCCATACGGAGATGTTGTAAGCCGTGTAATTGCGGATGTTGACCAGTTTTCAGATGGACTACTGATGGGATTTACACAGCTTTTTACCGGTATTGCAACGATTATCGGAACATTTTGTTTTATGTTATCCGTAAATGTATCGATTACATTTGTTGTGGTTCTTATCACACCGGTATCATTCTTTGTAGCAAATTTTATTGCAAAGAGAACATTTCGTATGTTCCGCCTGCAATCTGAAATACGTGGAGAGCAGACAGGATTGATTGATGAAATGATCGGAAACCAGAAAGTGGTTCAGGCATTTGGGCGCGGAGAAGATGCAACAGAGCGTTTCGACGAAGTGAATAAAAGATTGCAGGAGGCATCCTTGCGGGCAACATTTTTCTCATCCATCACGAACCCGGCGACACGATTTGTCAACAGTCTGGTTTACACAGGAGTTGGAATTACCGGAGCATTTGCAGTTGTACGCGGTGCAATGAGTGTAGGACAATTGTCCAGTTTCTTGAGCTATGCAAATCAGTACACAAAGCCATTTAATGAGATTTCCGGAGTCGTGACAGAATTTCAGAATGCGATTGCATGTGCGCAGAGAGTATTTACATTGATTGATGAAGAACCGCAGATACCGGAACCAGAACATGCAGTTCATCTGACGGATATTGATGGAAATGTGAAAGTAGAGGATGTTTCATTCTCTTATCTGCCAGGTCAGCATCTGATTGAAGATTTTAATCTGGAAGTAAAGCCAGGACAGCGTATTGCGATTGTCGGACCGACCGGATGTGGAAAGACAACCTTGATCAATCTGCTGATGCGTTTCTATGATGTGAATGCAGGAAGTATTAAAGTAGAAGATATAGATATTCGCGAAATGACAAGAAAAAGTCTGCGTGCAGGGTACGGAATGGTGCTTCAGGAGACCTGGTTAAAAACGGGTACAATCCGTGAAAATATTGCTATGGGAAGACCGGATGCAACGGAAGAAGAGATTGTCGAGGCAGCGAAAGCTTCTCATATCCATAATTATATCCGTCGTCTGCCAAAAGGATATGATACATGGATCACAGAAGATGGTGGCGGGCTTCACAGGGACAGAAGCAGCTGCTTTGTATTGCAAGAGTTATGTTATGCAGACCACCGATGTTGATTCTGGATGAAGCAACATCATCCATCGATACAAGAACGGAGATCAAGATTCAGCAGGCATTTGCAAAACTGATGGAAGGAAGAACAACTTTCATTGTTGCACACCGTCTGTCAACCATCCGTGAGGCTGATGTGATTCTCGTAATGAAAGATGGAAAAATCATTGAACAGGGAAATCATGAAGTACTGATGAAGAAGGAAGCTTCTATCATCATCTGTATGAGAGCCAGTTTTCAATGTAGGATAAGGTATGATGCGAGATAGTGAGATACGTTGCAGGTCGCATGAAATGTAAATAGTAACGAAATGAAAAAGGAAGGCTATTAACTACGATAACAGTATAAAGCGTAGTTGATAGCCTTCTTCTTTTTGTTTCAATAAATTATATTTACGGTAGAAGGAATGTATACATTACTATAAAGTGACAGATGCTTCCGCCCATTACGAACAGATGAAAGATTTCATGGCTTCCGAAATTCTTATGCTTGCTGTTGAAAATCGGGAGCTTCAGTGCGTAGATAACACCGCCAACTGTATAGATGATACCACCGGCTAAAAGCCAATCCGAAAGCAACAGTTGACAGATTATCAAGGATTGTAGAAAATGCAAGCACGCAAGTCCATCCCATGCCAATGTATAAAACGGAAGATACCCATTTCGGACAGAATACCCAGAAGGCTTTGATAAGGATGCCGACAATCGCGAATGCCCATACGATACATAACAATGTGATACCTTTGCGTCCGCCGATTACTAACAGACAGATAGGTGTGTAGCTTCCGGCGATCAGAACGGAGATCATCATGTGATCGATCTTCTTTAAAACCGTATTCACTTTCTCGGAAATATCAAATGTGTGATAAGTGGTACTTGCCGCATAAAGCAAGATAAGGCTGGCTGCGTAAATTGTAAGCGATACAATATAAAGTTTGCTCGGTTCACGAGCTGCTCTGTATAGAAGTGGTATTGCAGCGATAATTGCCATGATCATTCCAATAAAATGTGTAATTGCGCTTCCAGGTTCTTTGATATAAAGTCTTTTTTCCATAATATATACCTCCAATTCGTCTATATAATAACACATAGTTTTTAATACTACATCTCGAATATGTATATACTATAGCACATAATTTCTAAAAAATCAAGAGATATTTTGAAATTAAAAGTATCTTATTCCACAAAAAAAACAGGATGAAAGAAATCTGTGATGGAAAGTAAAAAACAGGCCGTGATTTCACAAAATTAAAATGTGAAATCACGGCCTGTTCCAGGTTATGTTTCTAATAAGTTCAATCTGTCAATCTATTCGATTACTGTTCCGGTCTTACCATTTAGAGCATCAGAGACTTTATCAAAGGAAGTAATGTAAGCTTTGCGGCCTTCGTGTCCTTCTACGAATTCAACTGCTGCACGGAATTTTGGAAGCATGTTGTAAATTCCAAAATGTCCCTCTTCCATGTAAGTTTTTGCCTGATCAACAGTAATTGTATCCAGTGGTTCCTCATTCGGTTTGCCAAGGTTGATACATACTTTCTCAACATTTGTAAGAATAATAAGAAGATCAGCATTAATTCCTTCTGCAAGCTTTCCAGCTGCGAGGTCTTTTTCGATAACAGCACTTGCGCCACGTAAATGATTATCCTGCTCAAGTACCGGAATACCGCCGCCACCTGCTGCGATAACAATCTGATCTGCATCAAGAAGAGCTTTCACTGCATCAAGTTCAACAATCTTGACCGGATTCGGAGCAGAGACAGCACGGCGGAAACCTTTACCAGGTTCTTCCACTACGAAGTTGCCTTTCTTACGTTCTTCATTCGCTTCCTCAGCGTTCATATAACGACCGAGAACCTTTGTTGGTGTGTAGAAAGCATCATCGTAAGGATCTACGATCACCTGAGTGAGGACTGTGCTGACTGTACGGTAGATACCGCGGTTGAGAAGTTCTTCACGGATTCCGTTCTGAAGGTCATATCCGATATATCCCTGGCTCATGGCAGTACATACAGATCAGTTGGGGATGCTGTATATTCCGGATTGGTTCTTTGCAATTCATTCAATGCAGTGTGGATCATACCAACCTGCGGAGCATTACTGTGTGTGATAGCAACCTGATAGCCTGCTTCAATCAGATCAGCGATACATTTGGCAGTGCTTTTAACGGCTACTTTCTGTTCTGGAAGTGTAGTTCCAAGTGCACGGTGTCCCAATGCAACAACGACTCTTTTTTTCATAATATTTCCCTTTCTTTCTAAGCTGTGATAGTTTGTCTAGGGGGAACAGGTTCATTACTGTATTAGAAAAATCGCAAACAGTAAACCAACCTTAACTGATAATA
>ENA-OQIY01000092-OQIY01000092.1-human-gut-metagenome-genome-assembly--contig:-NODE-92-length-10023-cov-0.947251_pt1 | contig 10023 bp, 13 predicted proteins | sample MGYA00242592_ERZ504757 | MGnify/ENA primary metagenome ERZ504757 (study PRJEB26092, sample SAMD00036366) | human gut metagenome | host: Homo sapiens | study: EMG produced TPA metagenomics assembly of... | reverse complement strand
GAGTATCGTTATGGGGAGGGAATTACTTGCCTTTTTATGTAATATAACTATTATTATAATCATAAGCAAAAGGACGCATGAAAAAACTCTCGTTTTTTTTCACACGCCCTTCTTTTTTTGAACAAAGAAGATGCCTCGCGAAAAACTATATTTCACAAGGCATCTTTTACTGTCTTACACGACAACTCTCTTCTTAATTATTTACTCGCAAAGTCCTTCGCTTTCAATTACTTTCACTACGCTGTCTACGTATTTCTCGCAGATCTCGTCAGAAGCTGCTTCTACCATAACACGGATCACCGCTCTGTTCCACTCTCACGAACAAGAATACGTCCGTCTGTTCCAAGTTCTTCAGCTGTTTTCTCTACTGCTGCCTGAACTGTTGCGTTATCCAGTGCTGTCTTTTTATCCTTTACACGAACATTCTTCAGAAGCTGTGGGAAGATCTTCACTTCATCTGCAAGTGTTCCAAGTGTCTGCTTCTTCTCAATGATCGCTTCCATAACCATAAGAGATGTCAGGATACCATCACCTGTACGTGCATGCTTGCTGAAGATGATGTGTCCGGACTGCTCTCCACCAAGAACATATCCATTCTTAAGCATGTTCTCGTAAACGTACTTGTCACCAACTGCTGTCTGCTCATACTTCATACCAATCTTATCGCATGCTTTATAGAGTCCCAGATTAGACATAATTGTTGTAACAACTGTATTGTCTTTCAGTTTTCCCTGCTCCATGAGATATTTACCACATACATAAATAATGCGGTCTCCATCTACAACATTTCCATTCTCATCGACTGCGATACATCTGTCAGCATCTCCATCATAAGCAAATCCGACATCCAGATGTTTCTCTTTTACATACTCCTGCAGAACCTCGATATGTGTAGAACCACAGTTTGTATTAATATTCACACCATTTGGCTCATTGTTGATCACATAAGTTTTTTGCTCCAAGTGCATCGAATACACTCTTTGCGACACTTGACGCACTACCATTCGCACAGTCAAGTCCGACTCTCATATCCTTGAAAGAACGTGTTGCGAGAGAGATCAAATGACCGATATAACGGTTTCTTCCTGCTGCATAGTCAACTGTGCGGCCAATGTTCTCTTTTGTTGCCAGCGGGATTTCATCATCTCACCATCATAATAGCCTCGATCTTTGCCTCAACCTCAGCCTCCATCTTATGACCTTCGCTGTTGATTACCTTGATACCATTATCATAGTATGGATTATGGCTCGCTGAAATCATAAGTCCACAGTCAAAATCTTCTGTTCTTACTACATATGAAACACTTGGTGTGGTTGTCACATGAAGAAGATAAGCGTCAGCGCCTGATGCTGTCAGTCCTGCAGCAAGTGCATACTCAAACATGTAGCTGCTTCTTCTTGTGTCTTTTCCGATTACGATTCTGGCTTTGTGCTCCTGTCCGAAATACCATCCAAGATAACGTCCTACCTTAAATGCATGCTCTACTGTCAGAACTACATTTGCCTCACCACGGAAACCATCTGTTCCAAAATATTTTCCCATAATAATCTTCCTTTTCTTTCTTGTGATACCCTTTTGTTATCAGATCTATTCACAAATTTGCTACCGTAAAACACATTTTCATTATATCAAACATGCTTTACAAGTTATTCCTATTATATTACCTTTATAAATCAGATACAAGCTTTTTTCTCTTAACATTACACTTAACATTACTCTTCATGTCTTTAAAAACATACACGGTTTCCTCTTCTCAGTGTCCCTTTTTCTATGCTATACTTGAAAGGTTATGTTTTATAGTTATCATAAAAGAAAGGATTACTCTATCAAATGAATTCATTGAAGCCGATGTTACTTACATCATTAAAGAGCTACAATCGTTCTCAGTTCATCAAAGACGTGACTGCCGGAATCATTGTAGCAATTATTGCATTGCCGCTGTCAATCGCACTGGCACTTGCATCCGGTGTAGGACCGGAAGCTGGTATCTTCACTGCGATCGTTGCCGGATTTGTCATCTCTGCACTTGGCGGAAGCAGTGTACAGATTGCCGGACCAACGGCTGCATTCGCAACAATCGTCGCCGGCATTGTTGCCAAAGACGGAATGGATGGACTTGTCATTGCAACAATCCTCGCCGGTATCTTTCTGGTTCTGATGGGACTGTGCCATTTCGGAAGTCTGATCAAATTCATCCCATTTACGATCACAACCGGATTCACTTCCGGAATTGCTGTTACAATTGTAATCGGACAGCTGAAAGATTTCTTCGGACTTACCTATCCGGATGGGGTAAAACCGATCGAAACAACAGAGAAATTCCGTGCTGTTGTTGAAAACTTCTCTACAATTAATATTGATGCACTGATTGTCGGTTCAGTAAGTCTTGCTGTTCTGATCATTGCTCCATACATCTTCAAAAGAATTCCTGGATCTTTGATCGCAGTTATCATTGGAATCCTGATGGTTCAGTTCCTGCCGTTAAAAGTTTCTACAATTGGAAATCTTTATACAATCAGCAACTCGCTTCCATCCTTCCATCTTCCGGCTGTATCACTTGAAGTTGTTCAAAATGCTCTTCCGAACGCATTTACGATTGCTGTTCTCGCAGCGATTGAATCTCTGCTTTCCTGTGTTGTCGCAGACGGAATGCTCAACGGCAAACACCGTTCCGACATGGAACTTGTAGCCAGGGAGCCGGCAACATTGCTTCTGCTCTTTTCGGTGGAATCCCTGCGACAGGAGCGATTGCAAGAACTGCTGCAAATATTAAAAACGGAGGACGTACTCCGATTGCCGGAATCGTTCATTCCATTACACTGGTCATTGTGCTTGTCGTACTGATGCCATATGCCGGAATGATTCCAATGCCAACAATCGCAGCAATCCTGTTTATCGTTGCATACAATATGTGCCAGTGGCATACCTTTGTAAAACTGGTTAAGACTGCTCCAAAGAGTGATATCATTGTACTTTTTGCTTCATTTATCCTGACAGTACTCTTCGACCTGGTCGTAGCGATCGAGATTGGTATGGTTCTTGCCTGCCTGCTCTTTATCAAGCGTATGAGCGAAGAGACACACGTCAACAGCTGGACTTATGTGGATGATGACACCCCGGATGTCGATGAACACCTTCAGAAACTTCCACTTCAGATCCGTGTCTATGAGATCTCAGGACCTCTGTTCTTCGGAGCAGCAAGTGCGATCGAACACATTGTCGTAAAAGATTTTACTACCTGCCTCGTTCTTCGTATGCGAAGCGTTCCTGCACTGGACAGTACTGCTATGAATGCTTTGGTTGATCTGGTAGAAGTCTGTGAGTCAAAGGGAATTACGGTTGTCTTTTCCCACGTCAACGAACAGCCAATGAAAGTTATGGAGAAAGCCGGATTCACAGAACTGGTTGGAAAAGAAAACTTCCAGCCGAATATCAGTGCCGCACTGAAACGTGCTGAAGAAGTTATTGCAGAATAATCAGGAGGATTTTACATATGATCAAATTAATCGCAAGCGACCTTGATGGTACGCTTCTTCATAACGGAGCACAGAAACTGACTCCTCGTGCCATAGAACTGATTCATGAACTGACACAAAAAGGCGTTCACTTTGTTGCTGCAAGCGGACGCCAGTATGATAATGAGCGCAGACTGTTTTCTGAGATTAAGGACGAGATTTCCTATATTGGAGAAAATGGTTCTATCTGTATTCATCAGGGAAAGGTGATCTCTCGCGGAATAATTGCAGATGACCTTGCCTGCCGCATTATAGATGAAGTGAAAAAATCACCGAATTTTGATATTCTCATTTCCAGAGAAGATGCCTGTCTGATCGAAGATCATCATGAAGCTTTTGTAAATCATATTGTAAATGTCATGCAGAACACAACAAAAATCGTAGATGACCTAAGTAAAATCGAAGGTCCGTTTCTCAAGATCGCAATCTGTAATATGATTGATGACACAAAAGTAATCATGCAATATTTAGAACACTTACAGGAAATGTTCGGTGCAGAGATCAAGGTCGTTACTTCTGGAAATATCTGGATTGACTTCATTGCTCCGGGAACAAATAAAGGTGCTGCTCTTTCTAACCTAATGAAATTATTCCATGTAAAACCAAAAGAATGTATGGCATTCGGAGATCAGCAGAATGATTTGGAAATGCTTGAGCTGGTCGGTCACAGCTACGCAATGTCAAACAGTGCACCTGGTGTATCCTACTATGCGGATGAAGTAACTGATTCTGTTGAGGATGTTCTGGAAGATGTCCTGGCAAGTCTTGATAAGTAAATATCACCTGCGAACGTTACTTGTTCGCAACAAAAAACTCCCGAATGTTCACAGAAATTTCTGTATGAACATCCGGGAGTTTTTTCTATTCTATCTCTTCTTTTTATATTTCTTCTTTAAATTCCAGAACTGCATATGGTTTTGCCTGTTCGTCACAGAGTTCCACAACAATCCTGTCTGCTTCTTTACTCAGCTTCGGATAGATCATATCTCCCAGTACAGCTGCCTTTTTATACTCTACACGCAGCTGTGCGATCTGAAGATCATCCGGAAGAAATTCCAATGCCATCTGCACATACTGACAGTTGTTCACATGCTCATTTGTGTCAATATGATACTTTCTGACCGGAAATGCTTCCAGATCATCTGTCTCTTCCGGAAGTCGGATTTTTCTTCCCTCATATGGTATATCAAGTGGTTCTTCTACTCCATACAACTGAACATCCTTTGGCTGCGGCCTGGTTGGTCTTCCTGTCTCTGTATCAATAAATGCCCAGACTGAATTAGCACAGGCGAGATATTTTCCATCTGCATCTTTCATATAAAAGTTCCTGTTTCCAAACAATCCCTTGAATTCTGTTGCAAATGTTCCGATTGTGATCTTCTCACCAAGCTCCGGTTTCCGATTCAGGATCACCTGCCAGTAAGATAAAAGCCACGCTCTTTTCTCTTCCTTCAGAACCGTTGTACCAATTCCAAGATCCTCCGACTGGAAGGTACTACAGTCCTGAAAATAATTGATCAACGCCGGAACGGTCATCGTACCGTGATGATCTACCTCGCTGTAACGTACTCTGCTGTCAAATTCATACATTTTCTTAACCTCTTTTATTTCTTATTTCCAAAAATACCAGCCAATCTTAAACTTTGTATTCGCTGTCACTTTGGAATATTCTTCTTCCGTCAGTACCTGTTTTAATTGCTTCTTTCCTTTGTCAGGAACCACCGCATTCGTTGTATCCAGAAAGCAGAGATTCGGATAAAGCACGCACCACCAGTTATGTCCCTCTGCACTTCCCAGTTCTACCCGCAGTGCCTGATAATTTCCCGCAGGAAATGTCACATCACCGTAAGTCCTGTCAGGAAAGTAACAGGTTGTCACAGCCACATTCACACTCTGATCTTCTCCTGCCGCCGCAACTGTCTTTTCTCCGATTGCACGAATCTCATCTGTATGTGTACGTGCCCACTGCACAGTCTGCTTAAGACACTGTTTCTCTTCCGGTTCTTCTGATAATTCTTCTTTCATATAATCCAATACTGCATCTCTTACCTGCAATTTCAGATTCTGGTCCTTTTCGCTGTCACTATTCGCTAACACATGAAAGCGAAACACTTCCTGCGCCAGATGCTTCTGCGTTTCTTCCTGTGCATATAATTCCTGTTTTGTATATATCATTCCTGTGAAGAAAGCAGCGATCAGAAGCCCCGCTGCCACTGAAAAAATCACTGCTCTTCCCGGCAGTTTTTCTTCTCGGACAGATTTCAACTTTCTTCTGATCAATGCAAACCGTTTCTTCATAATATCATCCTCCATCTATGAACAGTAACATGATAAATCAATTTTGTTCATACATGGAGTCTTTCCACAAAAATGAATTCCATACATATACAATAAAGAATGTGCCGAGGCACATTCTTTATTCTTTAAGCATTTTCTTCTTTCTCACGGATAGTGCCAACAACCGTTTCTGCCTGGTTCTTAATATGTTGGCTTGTAAACTTTGTAGCCAACTCTTTATCATGTCCGGCAATCGCATCAATAATTGTCTGATGCTCATTCAACAGCTGTGGGTAGCATTCTTTCTTCTTCAGATATTCAATTCTGTATCTGTACATCTGTTCGCGCAGATTATTCAGAAGCTGGATCAGTCTGCGGTTATCTGTTGCAGCGTAGATAATATCATGAAATGCAACGTCTGCCTGTGCGATCTGTGTAATATCATCACTGTTGAGAATAGACTCAAACGTCTCTGCTGCTGCACGAAGCTCGCGCACTCCTTCTTCATCCATTCTGTCACATGCAAGCTGTACTGCAAGCTCTTCTAACGCACAGCGCACTTCCAGCACATCTCTTAGATTCTTCTCTGTGATCTCTGCAACTTCCGCACCTTTTCTCGGAATCATAAGGACAAGACCTTCCAGCTCAAGTTTACGGATTGCCTCACGGATCGGTGTACGGCTCACACCCAGCTTATTCGCCAGCTGAATCTCCATCAGACGCTCTCCCGGTTTCAATTCTCCGCGCAGAATTGCCTGTCTCAATGTATTAAATACCACATCTCTCAGAGGCAGATATTCATTCATTGTTACTTCAAAATCAGTTCCCATTTTACTTCCTCCTAACGTTGTGTATATTCGTTACGTATGCCTGTCTTGTCAGACCTTTGTCCCGAATCATCTTCTGTGCTTCTCTTGCTGATGCCCGGTTTTCAAACAGACCAAACACTGTTGGTCCACTCCCGCTCATCATTGCCCCGATTGCTCCGCAATCCTGCATCACCTGCTTGATATCCGCGATCACCGGATGCATCGGTATTGTCACATCCTCTAACACATTCCCCATAGAATCTGCAACCTTGTGAAGATCTCCCTTCCGAAGTCCTTCTAGAATTCCGTCAATATCCGGATGCTCGACAATCTCTTTGGAGTCCAGTGCTTCATACACCATCTTCGTTGAAACACTGATCGGAGGCTTTGCGATCAGTACCGTACATTTCGGCATTGCCGGAAGAACGCTTAACTCTTCTCCGATTCCTTCTGCCAGAACAGTTCCGCGCATAATACAATACGGAACATCTGCCCCAAGCTTCACGCCCCGATCCATCAACTCCTGCTGGGTCAGACGCAGTCCGAAGAGCCGGTTCATTCCAAACAGAACCGCAGCTGCATTCGAGCTTCCTCCTGCAAGACCGGCAGCTACCGGAATGTGCTTATTCAACGTGATCTGAACCCCTTCTTTCAGATCAAATTCATCCATCAGAAGCTGCGCTGCTTTATAAGCGATATTGCCATCCCCGGTTGGAAGAAACTTCAGATTTGTTGTCAGTGTAATTCCAGGTTCTTTCTTCTTCGCAATCTTCACTTCATCATACAGATAAATAGACTGCATGACCATTCTGACATCATGGTATCCATTCTCGCGTCTTCCAAGCACATCCAGGCCTAAATTAATCTTGGCAAGTGCTTTTAATTCAATTTGATTCATCCTATGTGCCTCCATCGCTGTTTTCCAAAGAAACTAGATGTGAAAATTTACACAAATGTATCTTGTATACATAGTACTTACAGTATACTCATATTTTCTTTTAAAAATCAACAATTTATCCCCTATTTTCACATTTTCATTTTCCAATTCGTTTACATTCATAATCCCCTCAACTGTAGTCATATACTGTTTTGCCAACTCCCAGAGATCTTCTTTCTCCTGCACAATATGACCAACGATTCCCGGCCTCTTATCCGTCTGTTCAAGATCCAGCGGTTTCTCCAGGACAGATACGATTGTCTGAAGTTCTACCTCCCGCCGTAAGAATGCATCAAATGCAAGAATTGCTCTCACTTCTACAGCCTCACTGCCTGCCATAGACACCTGGATCTGATCTACATGGTGACTCATCGTACAACGTACATTTTCCGGAAGATCGGAACATTCGATCAGATGTTGGAATGGTATCATCCCTGCCAGCTTCCATATGGTCTTGCATCATCTCCTCTCAGGTAGAAAAAGCTAAGATGCAGGATTCCTTCTATTTGGATTCCTTCTTCTCTATACTCCGTATGCTCTATCTGGATTTCCCCTCTGCTGCAGAGTACTTGAAGTACATCATCTTTTAATTCTGGAAGTGAAAGCCGTTCCGTTAGTTTATATCTGGATTGGTTCTGCATTAAAAGCTCTTCAAAAACCGTCTCCTGTTTTTCCGGAATACACTGCTCTTGCAAAGAGTAAATATCTTCTAACAACTCCATCTCCTGCTCTTCGTAAAAGTTCATCCGACAGCAGTAATGTCCCTTCAATCCCAAGGATCCGCATCTCGCCGTCCTCATCCATGCGGATATCAACCAGTGTATCCTCCAGCGTATGTTCCACAGAATAGAACATTCCTTCTGTCAGGCCATTGCAAAGAAGTTTTCCTTCATATGGAATCACCTGGCTGACCCAGTCTGCCTTCAATTCTTCTGACAGATAGAGACAGAACACCTGCAGTTCTCCTCTGACTGTCACCTCATCTGTCCCCGGGCGTAATTCTAACTTTCTACCGTGCACTTCGGATAACAGAATCTGGCTGATACTCTCCTTCGTTCCCGGTAATGTAATCTCTTCTTTTATTCTATAAGTGTCTTTTTTTGTATCTGACAATCCAAGCAGACGAAACTTTTTCATTTTTTTATAAACTGTATGCTCGCTTTCCACATCTTCCGTGACTTCTTCACTTATCATCTGGTTCTTCCAATTTCAAGCTCTGTCAGCAGATGCAGACTCAGCTTTCTGGAATGCACCATTGATACACTGAACTCTGTTCTGAGATTTTTCAGGAAATATTCTTCCTCTCCCGGTTGTTCTACATATACCATCTCTTCGAATGGAAGCTTTCCTTCTAAAACTGCCGGTTGCGGATCCAAAGAGGCTGTCATGTACAAAATCTTAAATTGAGCTTTTCCACTGATTTTCAGATAATTTTCCACAAGCTTCATATCTTCCGTCTTCACGCAGACTATCCCTTCAATTACATTTCCCACATCCTCCTTTGCATCCGGAACGTTATAATCTTCGTCCAGCTGAAACTGATCGTAAATACATTTTCCCTCATGCATCAGACGTATCGCTCTCTTCACAATTTCCATCCTGCTCCTCCTCAATCAAACATAACCTCTTTTTCTGTTCCACTGATTTCCACGACTATGTATGGAAATGTCGTGATTTCTTTCGTCTCTTCACCAGTTGCCGGTCCCATCAGACTTGTATGCAAACAAACTGCATGCTCCGTTTCATAAAGTTCCTTCACCTCAATCGTATATCCTGTTGTCGGACATGCACCGTATCCTTCTGCAAGATATGTCTTTCCCTGATCCGAGTAGACAAAATGAAATGCTTTCTTTTTTAACTGACCGAGCACTTCTGTCATCTCCTCCGGAAGATGCTCCTGGTCGATCAGAATATATTCCAGATCTTTTCGTTTTTGCTCTTTCTCAATCCTGGTAATACATCCGCTTATAAAAAAGCAGACACACAAGTAGAAACACAGTTTAAAATGCCCTTTTGTTTTTTATTTTTCATTACAATATTTCAGATACTGTAAACAGTAACGCCATCCGGATTTTTTATTTCCCTTCAATCTATGCATCAGTTGTATTTTTTATGCTGCTACGGTATAATAAGGCTACATGCGCCAGTAGTTATTTTATATTATGGCGACTCTATTATTCATAAGACAAAAGAAAGGATATTGTATGTTTCGATTTATTTTTGTTGCAGTTTTTCTGATTCTTTACCTGATTCTTTCGATTCCTGTTTTCTTTGTGGAATGGCTGATCGGTAAGTTTAATCCACATGCGCGTGACATCAGTTCTCTGCGTATTGTCCAGTGGGGATTTAAAGTGATTTTGAAAATGACCGGTGTGAAAGTCACTGTGATCGGTGAGGAGAATGTACCGGATGAACCTGTTCTCTTTATCGGAAACCACCGCAGCTTCTTTGACATTCTGCTTACCTACAGCAGATGCAAGAACC
>ENA-OQIY01000090-OQIY01000090.1-human-gut-metagenome-genome-assembly--contig:-NODE-90-length-10062-cov-0.708103_pt1 | contig 10062 bp, 14 predicted proteins | sample MGYA00242592_ERZ504757 | MGnify/ENA primary metagenome ERZ504757 (study PRJEB26092, sample SAMD00036366) | human gut metagenome | host: Homo sapiens | study: EMG produced TPA metagenomics assembly of... | reverse complement strand
TAATGAAAAGTAATGAAAATAAAATCATAATAAAAATACTACAGATAAATTCTGTAGATTTTTTATATAAATATAATTATTTAGCCATTAATTCAGCGATTTTATTAGCAATTGCAGATGGGTCTTCTGGCATCATACCTTCGATAAGAAGTGCCTGAGCATATAAAAGTGAGCAATAATCTTTGAATGCAGTACTTTCTTTGCCTTGTTCATGTACTTTTTGTAAACGAGCAAATAAGTCATGTTTTGGATTGATTTCTAAAATACGTCTAGCTTTGAACATTGGATTATTTGCATCAGCAAAAGCTTGTTCCATAGCGAAGCTTGGACCTTGTTCGTCAGCTACTAAGCAAACAGCAGAAGATTTTAAACGGCTACTAATTTTTACTTCAGCAACTTTATCGCCAAGAGTTTCTTTGATATCTTTGATTAAATCTTCATTGGATTTTGCGATGGTTTCAGTTTTCTTTTTTCACTTCTTGAGATTCAACATCATCAAGGTCTAAATCGCCACGGCTGATGGAGTGGAATGGTTTACCTTCATATTCACGCATAACTTCAATAGCGAATTCATCAACGTTATCAAGGAAGTATAATACATCAATACCTTTATCGCGTAGAATTTCCATCTGTGGTAAGCTATCGATGCTTGTACGGTCTTTACCTGTAGCGTAGTAGATTTTTTTTCTGGCTTTCAGGCATTATTTTCTACATATTCTTTTAAAGTGATGAGTTTATCTTCTTTGGAAGTTGTGAATAAGAGTAAATCTTTTAATTTATTTACTACATCACTGCCACCATTATAGACACTGCCATAGATACCGATTTTTAAAGATTTACCGTATTCTTTCCAGAATTGTTCATATTTACTGCGGTCTTTTTTGAGTGTATTTGCTAATTGTTTTAAGATAGTTTTTTCTAAGTTTTTACCGATTAATTTTAATTCACGGCTCTGTTGTAAAAGTTCACGAGAGATATTTAAGGAGAAATCAGGAGAGTCAACTAAACCTTTAACAAAGCGGAGATATTCAGGTAAGAGGTCTTTGCATTTATCCATGATGAATACATGGCGAGAATAAAGCTGTAAGCCTGGTTCATAATCGCTATGGTAAAGATTGTAAGGAGCATGTGCAGGGAAGAATAAAAGGGAAGTATATTCGATATTACCTTCGATTTTATTGTGCATTACTTCCATTGGTTTTTCCCAATCATGGAAAAGATTTTGATAGAATTCAGTGTATTCTTCTTCTTTGATTTCAGATTTATTTTTAGTCCAAAGTGGTTGCATGGAGTTTAAGATTGCGAACTTCATTTTTCTTGATAGTACCAGCACCTTCGATTGCTTTGCCATCAGCATCTTTTGGCTGTTCTTCAATGACAAAGTTCATTTTGATTGGGTAACGAACATAATCGGAATATTTTTTTTACAAGAGATTGTAATTTATATGTGTCAGTGAAGTTTTCTTCAGCTTTATCACCATAGAATTCAGGTAAAAGTGTGATAGTGATATTAGTACCACGGCTATCTTTAGTGCATTCTTCGATAGTGTAAGAACCGTCAGCTGTGGATTCCCATTTATAAGCTTGAGTTTCGCCAGCTTTTCTGGAAACTACAGTGATTTTTTCAGCTACCATGAAAGCGGAGTAAAAAACCTACACCGAATTGACCGATTAAATCTTTTTGAGTGTCATTATCGCCTTCTTTAGCTTGTTGAAGTTTTTCTAAGAATGCTTTTGTACCAGATTTTGTCGATAGTACCTAAGTTTTCAATGAGTTCTTCTCTATTCATACCAAGACCATTATCAGAAATAGTTAATGTATGACTAGCTTCATCAGGAATTAAGAAGATTTCATAATCGCTATTGCCTTCAAGTAAATCACGATTTGTAAGAGATTCAAAATGTAATTTATCGATTGCGTCAGAAGCGTTGGAAATTAATTCGCGAAGGAATATTTCACGGTTTGTATAAATAGAATGTATCATTAAATCGAGTAATTTTTTAGTTTCAGCTTGAAATTGATGTGTTTCTTTAGCCAAGATTTGTCACTCCTAAATTTAGATTAAAAATGAATTATTAGCACTCTAATACAAAGAGTGCTAACCGTTAATTATTATTATATAATTATAGGTCAAAATGTCAATAGAGAATAAAAGAAAAAGCCAGTTATACTGGCTTTTTCTCTATTTTTAAGATTATTTATCATTGAAGGATAATAAACCATATTGGTAATTATTAATATCATCTTCAGTTAATGCTGATTTTGATGATAAAACGATACAGTAATTGGATTTTGCACCTTTAAAATATGTTTCGATATGTTGTCCTTCTTGTTCAATTGTTTTATCTACTTGACCATCTTTATCTGTATCGATTTGGATAGTTTTTGCAGTAACAGCATAAATAGCATTATGTCCTTGAATTGGAACAAGAGAAATCGCTTCATATCCACGTTCAATAGCTAATCGAGTAAATAAATCTTGTCTAGCTTCATCAGTTAAATTATCAAGGTCAGGGAAAGTATCATTACTGAAAGCATTTGGGGAAATAACCCAGTATTTTGTAGGGTTATGACATCTGTTTCAAATATGAGAACATCTCCTTGTTCTTGAGGGGAAAGAATACTCAAATTAATTACAGCGAGAGGTTTTTCAGGACATTTTATACTGTAACCGAAGCGTTCGCTAGTATATAAATATCCGTCTGCTGCAAAACTTGTGCCTGGCATAGCTGCTACAGCTAGTAGTGTAAAAATACTCATAAAAGTCAGAAACATTCTTTTTAAAATCATAAGTATATCTCCTTAAATTTATAGAATAAGATGTATAAATTTATAGTCATCTTATTCATAGTATTTATTTAGCCAATTATATCATAGATAAGCATAAAAAGCGATTTTATTTTATATCAAAAGATAATATTGGTCAAAAAAATTACATAAATTTATCGACTTCGGATTTTGGTTTAACTTTCTTATCTCCAGTGAGCCAAGAAGTTATTTTCATAACAACAAGATACATAACAGGGATTAAGAATACACCTAAGATAGTGGCAAAAATCATACCACCAACAACGGCAATACCCATGTTATTACGAGCAGCAGCACCAGCACCAGTTGCTACAGCAAGTGGTAAACAGCCGATGATGAATGCAAGAGATGTCATTATGATTGGACGAAGACGAAGTTTTGCCGCTTCTAAAGCAGCTTTTAATGGTTTCATACCAGTATCAACACGAACTTTAGCGAATTCTACGATAAGAATAGCGTTCTTAGCTGCCAAACCGATGATAACGATGATACCGATTTGCATATAGATACTGATTTGCATATTTAAGACATATGCAGATAATAAAGCACCAAAGATACCAGTTGGAACAGTCAACAATACAGCATATGGTACGCTCCAGCTTTCGTATAAAGCAGCAAGGCATAAGAATACGAATACAAGAGCAAGAGCCATAACTTGAGTTGTAGAGCTTGTTGCAGCACGTTCTTCACGGCTTTGACCAGACCAGTCAATATTAAATCCAGTAGGTGCCACTTCTTTTACAACTTCTTCGATAGCAGCCATGGCTTGACCAGAGCTATATCCATCTTTTGGACTACCTTGAATTGTAACACTTCTGCTAGCATTGAAACGAGAGATGATAGCAGGACCTGAATCTAATTTTGGTTTAATTATATATTTAATGGAACCATTTGACCATTAGATCCGCGAATAAAGATTGAAACGTGTTGTATCAGCTTCATTACGGAAATTGCTATCTGCTTGCATTACTACTTTATAAGTACGACCAAATTGGTTGAAATCGTTGATTTCTGTACCACCAAAGTTTACTTGGAGAGCAGTGAACACATCAGAGATATTTAAACCTAAGTTTTTAACTTTTTCACGGTCTACTTCAAATTCATATATTGGTGATTTTATACTGTAAGTAGTATATACACCTTGAAGTTCTGGACGCTGATTAGCGGCAGCAACGATTTTTTTAGTTGATAGTATCTAATTCTTCATTAGTATGACCGCTCATATCTTGTAATTGAAGATTGAAACCACTGACCATACCAAGACCTGGAAGGGAAGGTGGGTTCATAGCGATGATAGAAGCTTCTGGGTAATTCATACCTTGCTTAAATGCCATACCAACTTCAGCATCGATACTTGTTTCTGGGGTAGTTCTTTCACTCCATGGTTTTAAACCAACGAAGAAAGTAGCTGCACTAGATTTTGCACCACCAGATAAAATATCATAACCAGAAATACCCATAACCTGGTCAACACCTGGATTTTGTTTGAGTTCAGCAGATAATTTATCCACTATTTCTTCTGTACGATTTAAAGAAGTACCTTCAGGTAATGTTACAGAAGCAAGATAGAAACCTTGGTCTTCTGGAGGAATGAATGTAGTTGGTAATATTCTAAATAAACCAGCCATGAGAGCTGTGATAATTACAAGAAATACTAACGCAAAGTTTAGCTTTACCAATGAGGAAAGCAATACATTTTACATATCCTCTAGTCATCCAATTCATGAATTGGTTAAATCTAATAAAGAAACTGCCTATAGTAGAGTCTTTATTTTCATTAGGAGTATGTGGTTTTAACAAAGTAGCACAAAGTGCAGGTGTAAGTGTTAAAGCCACAAAGGCAGATAATGCCATAGAAATAGCAATAGTCAAAGCGAACTGACGATATAAAACCCCTGTCATACCGCCTAAACCTGCTACTGGTACGAATACAGAGGCAAGTGTGAAGGCAATAGCGACAACTGGACCTTGTACCTCGTCCATAGCACGACCTGTTGCTTCTTTAGGGTCAAGACCATCTTCTGCCATATGACGCTCAACGTTTTCGATAACAACGATAGCATCATCGACAACAAGCCCGATGGCAAGAACCATACCGAATAAGGTAAGTGTATTAAATAGTAAAGTCTAATACAATGAAAGGCTGCAAAAGTAACCGATAAGGGAAACTGGTACAGCGAGCATTGGAATTAAAGTTGCACGCCAGCTCTGTAAGAAGATATATACAATGAGCATAACGAGTAAGAGGGCTTCAACAAATGTTTTAACAACTTCCTGAATAGATTCGCTGATATATGTTGTATTATCTACAACTGCTTCATATTCTAAATCAGGAGGGAAGTCTGCTTTAGCTTCTTCAAGGATTTCTTTTACTTGGCTTACAGTATCCATTGCGTTAGCATCACTTGTAAGTTGAACGCCGAAAGCTACAGCATTTTGATTATTATATTTAGCAGAAATATTATTTGTACGAGCGCCGGTTTCTACTTTAGCAATATCTTTTACGCGAACAAAAGAACCACTATTATTATCAGAACGAATAATAATGTTTCCAAATTCTTCAGGTGTTATTAAACGACCTTGAACTTTACCTGTATATTGGAATTCTTGGTCTTTTGGTGCAGGCATCTGACCGATTGTACCAGCAGGAGCCTGAATGTTTTGTTCTTTTACTGCACTGACAACATCAGCTACAGTAAGACCAAGTTCTGCTAATTTATCAGGATTGATCCAAAGACGCATTGCATAGTCAGCACCGAATACGTTTAAGTCCCCAACACCTGGAACACGTTTGATTTTATCTACGAGATAAATATCAGCATAGTTTTTTAAGAAAACACTATCATAAGTACCGTTAGGTGATGTCAAAGTCAATACCATTGCCATATCACTAGAGGCTTTACGAGTAGTAAGACCGTATGTTTGAACATCAGTTGGTAAGCTTGGTTCAGCAGTAGAAGCATTGTTTTGTACTTTTACTGAGTCCATATCACCATCAGTACCTAATTTGAAGACTACTTGTAAGCTATATCTACCATCATTTGAAGCAGTAGAACTCATATAGTCCATGCCTTCAACACCGTTTACTTGCTGTTCAACTACTTGAGCAACAGTTTCATTTACAGTATCAGCATTGGCACCTGTATAAGTTGTGCTTACAGTAATTGTAGGTGGAGAAATCTGTGGATATTGTGCTATTGGTAGATTAAAAGCAGAGATTGTACCTAAAATTACAATGATTAAAGATATAACAATAGCAAATATCGGACGATTTATAAAGAATCTTGACAATTATAGCACCCCCTGGTTAAAAAGTTAAACCTAATTCTTCAGGAGTTACTATGGTGACGTTAAGAGGAACGCCTTCTTGTAATTTAGTAAGACCTTCAACAACAACAACGTCATTAGTATCTAAACCATCTTTAACAATCCAATAACTACCAACTTTATCACCTAAAGTAACAGCTTTACTTACAGATTTATTATCTGGACCTACTACAGTTACAAAAGTTTTTTCAAGAATTTGTTGTACTGCACGTTGTGGAATTAAAGTAGCATTTGGAATTACTTGTCCAGAAATTTTTACACGAGCGAACATACCAGGAAGTAAAAGACCATCTGGATTATCAAATAAAGCATTGATTGCAAGTGTACCAGTATTTGTAGTTAAAGAACGATCTACTTGCACAAGGTGACCAGAAACAGGATATTCTGTGCCATCACTTAAAGTGATAGTTACATTGTTAGTATCACTATTAAAGAAAGATGCAAGATTTAAATATTCATTTTCACTTACATTAAATTGAGCATATACCTGGTCTACAGAGCCCATTGTTACAAGAACTGTACTTCCAGCAGTAGCATAAGCACCTACATCAATATCATTGATATCAAGTTTACCAGAAGTTGGGGCATAAACAACTGTATCATCTAAATCTTCTTGAGCTTTTTTTACAAGAGCAGCATTGGAATCAATGATTGCTTGCTGAGCTTGCAATGATGCAGTTAAAGCTTCTACTTGAGATTGTTGAGTTGCAGCTTGTTGATCGGAAATTGCGTTTTGAGATAATAATGTTTGGTAACGGTTATTATCTACTTGAGCATTTTGTAATGTAGCTAAAGCATTTTGATAATTAGCTTGAGATTGAGCTAATGTTGCTTGAGCTGAGAGCAATGTACTTTCATATTGACGACTGTCAATTTTGTAAAGTGGTTGACCTGCTTGTATCGAATTCGCCACCTGTAATATTATTTTTTCAAACAATTGTGCCTTGAAACACGAGAAGTGATTTTTTACTTTCATCTGTTGATTTTGATATTACCAGCATATTCATAATTAAGTGGTGTATCACGTTTTGATTACCTGCATTGCTTTTACAGTTGCAGGACCACCTGCTGTTTTGTTGCCCTGTGATGTAGCTGTTAACTTAGAATATGCAAGATATCCAATAAGTGCTATAACTACTATGGCTACAACTAGGATAAACAGCTTTTTTCTTTGATTGTGTGGCCAAAATTATTAAACCTCCTTTGATAAATTTCAAAAGCTGTGCTTTAGCACAGCTTTTATAATCAGCTTTTTAGTATTTTTTATTAAATAGCTGATAGTACACAAGTATTTACTATTATCGTGTTCTATAGTATAGTATATCTATTGAAAAGTCAAGAATTTTGCACTCTTGAAGACAGTTTTTAATCTGGTTTTAATCTTTGAAAAAATAAAATTTTTTATTATTAATTTTTGACAAAGGGAGAGAAATTTTGGAGAAGAATAGCAGAAAGATATCAGATATTTATTTTGATTTGTTTGATATTATGATGACTTATAATCACAAATTATGCGAACTGCAGCTTTGCCATTACCACTCAATCACTTTGCAGTGATGTATTATCTTTTTGAAAAAGAGGATACATTTGCTACTGTAACAGAGCTAGCAAAACATTTATCTATATCAAAACAACAAATGAGTCCTATCATTGATAAATTAGTGAAAAAAGAATTTATTAAAAAGACTTGTTTAAGTAAGGATAGAAGATATAGTCAAATTTCTTTGAGTGAAAAAGGTAGAAATTTTTTAAAGGAACATCAAAAAATCGCAAAGACTTATTTTTATGGAAAGCATGACTGATTTATCAGATAGTGATACGGAAAAATTTGATCAGAGTGTAAGACTTGTAAAGAAAATGATGGCGAAAATATTCGAAAAGCAAAAAGGATAAACTTGTTTACATGTTGACAATAATGATTATTTGCTATATCATAAAAAATTGAACCATTTATTTAATGAAATGAGATTAATGGTTTTGTGATATGGGGGTAATTAAAATGAAAATGAGTAAATTGGCAATTATAGGTCTTGGTCATGTAGGTTCAGCTGTATTAACACAAGCAATGGCAATGAATTTAGCTGCTGAAATCGTATGTATAGATATTAATGAAAAAGTAGCTCATGGCGAAGCTTTAGATGCAACTCATGCGACACCTTGTACGTATGTACCAGGTATGAAAGTTTATTCAGGCGATTTTAGTCAGTGTAAAGATGCTGATATAATTATTTGTTCTGGTGGCCCTAGTATCTTACCTGGGGAAAAATTAGACAGATTAATACTTGCAGAACGAAATGTAAAAGTTATTGGCGAAATCATGACAGAGGTTACAAAATATACAAAAAATACACCTTTTATCATGATTACTAATCCGCTTGATGTAACTACATATTTGGCAGCTAATAAATTTGGTTATGAAAAAGGAAAATTATTCGGTACAGGGACTACTTTAGAAACACTTCGCTTAAAACGCATCATAGCAAATCATTATAATGTTGATGCTAAAGATGTTCAGGGCTTTATGCTTGGTGAACATGGTAATTCTGCTTTTCCTGCATGGTCTACAATCAGCATTGGTGGTGTGCGTTTAGCTGATTTAGATAAATATTATTGATCAATAACAGTGATTTTGATAAAAAAGCTATGGCTCAGGAAGTAGTAAATACAGCATATGATGTATTATTGTCTAAAGGTTGGACAAATACTGGTATAGCAATGGGCGCTTGTAGATTAGCTCGTGCTGTTATGTTTAATGAACGCTGTGTAACACCAGTTTCTACTCCGCTTGAAGGCGAATATGGCTTAACAGATGTAGCACTTAGCTTGCCAAGTATCATTGGTGCAAATGGTGTAGAAAAACGATTAGCTATAGATTTACCAGAAGATGAATTAAAAGCTCTTCATTTTAGTGCAGAAAGTATAAAAACTGTACTTAGAGCAAATAAATTGATTGACTAAGTATGAATATAAAATAAAGCTACTTTTGATTTAGAGATAAAATCGAAAGTAGCTTTATTATTTTGGTAAGAAAATAAAGTTGTTTGCAAGAAAAACCATAGATATAAAAGACAAGTATCTTTAGATGTGATAGAATAACATAGATATTGTAAAAAATAATGATAGATTTTAAATAACCTAAGGGGATTTTTAATGGAAAAAAGTAAATTAGTTATTTGTGATTTAGATGGTACTTTATTTGATACGCGCAGAGTGAATTATATGGCATATCGTGAAGCTATTGAAAGAGCTGGATTACCTGTGATTTTTGATTACGATATATATGTTGAAAAATGTTGGGCCCTACTTATCGTGGATTTTTACCGATAATGGGTGTTCCTGAAAATCGTTTTGAAGAAATTCATGATGCTAAGAAATTATATTATGAAGAAAATCTAAAAATATGCTACAGAAAATACTCATTTGTTCAATATTATTAAAGTCAATGAAAAATGAATATCATACAGCTGTAGTAACAAGTGGTTCAAGTAATTCTAAAGATATTTTGCGTTATTTTGGCAGATTAGAATTATTTGATGTTATTTTTACTATTGATGATGTGAAAAATGGCAAGCCAGATCCAGAAGGATTTTTAAAAGCAATGGAATATTTTAAGGTTAAGCCAGAAAATACCATTATTTTTGAGGACTCTGACGTAGGCTTGGCAGCTGCAAGAAAAACAGGTGCTAGTATTTGCGTAGTTGATGATTTTAAATAATATGATTAAAATGATTTTGAGGTGAAATATGTTTACAATAACTACAAATTCACCTGAACAAACAAGTCTTTTAGGTGAAAAGATAGCAAATTTAATTCAAGATAATTTGATAATTTGTCTTGAAGGTGATTTAGGTGCAGGTAAAACTTTAATTTACACAAAGTTTATGTAAGGCGTTAAAAGTAAAAGAATCGTTACAAGATCCTAACTA
>ENA-OQIY01000089-OQIY01000089.1-human-gut-metagenome-genome-assembly--contig:-NODE-89-length-10086-cov-0.857917_pt1 | contig 10086 bp, 14 predicted proteins | sample MGYA00242592_ERZ504757 | MGnify/ENA primary metagenome ERZ504757 (study PRJEB26092, sample SAMD00036366) | human gut metagenome | host: Homo sapiens | study: EMG produced TPA metagenomics assembly of... | reverse complement strand
TCGATCTGGCCCAATATAGTGAAGATTCTCCGGTTTCCATCACAAGTATTGCAAGACGTCAGGATATTTCAGAACGATATCTGGAACAATTGATGTCGAAGCTGAAAAAAAGCAGGACTTGTCAAGAGTATCCGAGGTGCAAATGGTGGATATGTCTTAGCAAAGGAAGCAAAAGATATTTCTGTAGGAGATGTGCTTCGTGCACTGGAAGGAAATCTTGAACCAGTAGAATGCGCCGGACTTGATCCGGAAGGAGAATGCAAAGGTGCGGACAGCTGTGTGACAAAGTATGTGTGGAAACGAATCAATGATAGTATTAACCAGACAGTAGATGAAATCTGGCTGAACCAACTGGTGACAGAAAGTAAATGTCTTGGACATACAGACAATCATCTGGATTATACAAAGTGTAAAAACTGAAAAGAATCATTGTCTACAATTATTTGTGAACAGTAAGAAAACAAAGTAGAATAAAATAAAAGTGAAGGTAACAGGTAATGGAAAATTAATTTATCGTTATAATAATGCAGCAACAACAAAGACAAGCAGCCACGGAAAGTTGTGGATGCGATGCTCCCATATTTTACAGAGCATTTTGGCACCATCCAGTGTTTATGGTTTTGCGGCTGCGAATAAAGAAGTGATCACAAACAAGAGAGAATCATAGCAAAAGCATTGGTGCGAAGACAGAGGAGATTTATTTCACAGCTGGTGGCTCTGAATCTGATAACTGGGCGCTGAAAGCTACAGCTGAGGCTTATGAATCAAAGGGAAAACATATCATTACAACAAAGATTGAGCATCATGCAATCCTTCATACAGGAGAATATCTCCAGAAGAGAGGATATGAAGTGACTTATCTGGATGTAGATGAGAATGGTATTGTCAGTCCGGAAGCTGTTGAAGCAGGCGATTCGTCCAGATACAATTCTGGTCAGCGTAATGTTTGCAAACAATGAGATCGGAAGTATTCAGCCAATCAAAGAAATCGGAGAGATTGCACATAAACATGGAGTACTTTTCCATACAGATGCTGTCCAGGCGTTTGGTCAGGTACCGATCAATGTAGATGAGATGAATATTGATATGCTCAGTTCCAGTGGACATAAACTGAACGGACCAAAGGGAATCGGTTTCCTTTATATCAGAAAAGGAGTGAAGATCCGTTCATTTATTCACGGCGGAGCCCAGGAGAGAAAACGCCGTGCAGGTACAGAGAATGTTCCGGGTATTGTAGGATACGGAAAAGCTGTAGAGCTTGCTATGGCTTCCATGGAACAGAGAATGAAACATGAGACAGAACTTCGTGATTATGCAATTGCAAGAATTGAGAATGAGATTCCATATTGTAGATTAAATGGAGATCGTGTGAAACGTGTTCCGAATAACATTAACTTCAGCTTCCAATTTGTTGAAGGAGAATCTTTGCTGATCATGCTGGATATGAAAGGAATCTGTGCTTCCAGTGGTTCAGCTTGTACATCAGGCTCTCTGGATCCATCTCATGTTCTTCTGGCAATTGGATTACCGCACGAGATTGCACATGGTTCACTTCGTATGTCAATTGGTGCTGATACAACAAAAGAAGATATTGATTATACAATCGACCAGTTGAAAGAGATTGTTGCACATCTGCGCAGTATGTCTCCGCTTTACGAAGATTTTATGAAAAAGCAGCAGAAGAATGCATAAGCCAGAATGACTTAAAAGAAAAATACAAACTAATTTTTGAATAAAAAGATAAACAAAATGGAGGAATTATATAATGTATACAGAAAAGGTAATGGATCATTCCAGCATCCAAGAAATGTAGGGGAAATTGAAAATGCAAGTGGCGTAGGAACAGTGGGAAATGCGAAATGTGGAGATATCATGAGAATTTATCTTGATATTGATGAAAATCAGATCATTCGTGATGTAAAGTTTAAAACATTCGGGTGTGGAGCAGCTGTTGCAACTTCCAGTATGGCAACAGAGATGGTTAAAGGAAAAAGCATTCAGGAAGCAATGGAGGTAACAAACAAAGCCGTTATGGAAGCTCTTGACGGACTTCCGCGGTAAAGGTTCACTGTTCACTTCTTGCAGAGGAAGCAATCCATGCAGCACTCTGGGATTATGCAGAGAAACGACGGTATCAAGATTAGAGGGACTTCAGAAACCGAAGTCAGATATTCACGAAGGTGAAGAAGCAGAGGAAGAGGAATATTAATGAGCAAAGGCAAAGTTGTTGTTGGAATGTCCGGGGGAGTAGATTCCTCCGTGGCAGCCTGGCTTTTGAAAGAACAAGGCTATGATGTGATCGGTGTGACGATGCAGATCTGGCAGGATGAGGACAATGAGGTTCAAGAAGAAAACGGCGGCTGTTGCGGGCTCAGTGCGGTAGACGATGTCAAGCGTGTTGCATCGTCTATTGGTATTCCGTATTATGTGATGAATTTTAAACAGGAATTCCAGAAAAATGTAATTGATTACTTTACGGAAGAATACCTGAACGGAAGAACACCTAACCCGTGTATTGCCTGCAACCGTTATGTGAAATGGGAAGCACTTTTGCAGAGAAGTCTTTCCATCGGAGCAGACTATATCGCAACAGGACATTATGCGAGGATTGATAAACTTCCGAATGGAAGATACGCAATCCGAAGATCTGCGACGCTTGCGAAAGACCAGACTTATGCACTTTATAACCTGACTCAGGAGCAACTGGCGCATACGCTGATGCCGGTTGGAAATTATTCAAAGGATAAGATCCGTGAGATGGCAGAAGAAATTGGACTGCAGGTTGCTAACAAGCCAGATAGTCAGGATATCTGTTTTGTTCCGGATGGAGATTATGCAACCTTTATTGAAGAAAATGCAGATACTCCGATCCGTCAGGGGAATTTTGTAACACCGGACGGAAAGATTCTTGGAAAACACAAAGGAATCATTCATTATACGGTAGGGCAGCGTAAAGGGCTTGGACTTGCGCTGGGATATCCGGCATTTGTACTTGAGATTCGTCCGGAAACAGATGAAGTTGTGATTGGAACATACGAAGAATCTTTAACGCATACGCTGCGTGCGAATGAATTGAATTTCATGAGTGTAGAAGATATCACAGAACCCATCCGGGTGTTTGCAAAGATCCGTTACAATCATAAAGGAGCCTGGTGCACAGTGGAAAAGACAGGGGAAGATGAAATCACCTGCACATTTGATGAACCAATCCGTGCAGTGACACCGGGACAGGCGGTTGTTCTCTATGATGGTGAGTATGTATTAGGAGGCGGCACAATATTATGATAGCATGTGATGCGCATATGCATACAAGATTTTCAGAAGATAGTGATGCATCTGTACATTCCATGCTTGATGCAGCGGTGAATAAAGGAATGCAGGCAGTCTGCATCACGGATCATCTTGATAAAGACTTTCCGGAAACACCGGATTTTCCGGCGGGTGCATTTATGTTCGACCTGGATGAATATTTCAGCAGACTGACGCAATTAAAAACAGAATATCAGAAGAAACTGGAAGTCCGGATTGGTGTAGAGATCGGACTTCAGCCACACCTGGGAGAATATTATAAAGAACTGACAGAAAAATATCCGTTTGATTTTGTGATCGGTTCAATACACCTTATCCATGGACAGGATCCGTATTATCGTGGATTTTTTGAAGGACGAAGTGATGAGGAGGCTTATCATGAAGCATTTCAGGTGGCAATTGAAAACCTGAAAAAAATAAATTCCTTCGATAGCCTGGGACATTTGGACTATGTTGTCCGTTATGGCGCACATCAGGCAGAAGAATATTCTTACAGAAAATATGCAGAAGAGATCGATGAGATACTAAAACATCTGATCAGTCATGGAAAAGGACTTGAGATGAACATGGCAGGAATGAAATATGGACTTGGATTTCCAAACCCGCATCCGGATGTTATCAGAAGATATAAGGAGCTTGGTGGTGAAATTGTCAACAATCGGAGCAGATGCACACAGGCCGGAACATGTAGCTTTTGACTATGAGCAGGCAGGAGAGATACTTGCAGGCTGTGGTTTTAGTTATTATGCAGAATTTAAGGGGCGGAAACCGGTGTTTAGGAGAATTGTTCCATAAAATTAGAATTATATGGATTTAAGGCTTGAATTTTTGTTCTTGTTTTAGTACAATGAATCTAGTTGATGAATATTTAACAATTATCGCTTTGTTAAATTCATCGCCATGGCTGGAGATACAGCCATAAATTTTTTAAACTTTTTAGGAGGAATTAATCATGGCAGTAAAAGTAGCGATTAATGGTTTTGGACGTATCGGACGTCTTGCTTTCAGACAGATGTTCGGAGCAGAAGGATATGAGGTAGTAGCAATCAACGACCTTACATCTCCTAAGATGCTTGCTCACTTATTAAAATATGACTCAACTCAGGGAACATACGCTCTTGCAGATACAGTAGAAGCAGGAGAGGATTCTATCACAGTTGACGGAAAAGAGATCAAGATCTACGCAAAAGCTAACGCAGCTGAGCTTCCTTGGGGAGAGATCGGTGTTGACGTTGTTCTGGAGTGTACAGGATTCTACACATCCAAAGCAAAAGCTCAGGCTCACATCGATGCAGGTGCTAAGAAAGTAGTTATTTCTGCTCCAGCTGGAAATGACCTTCCGACAATCGTTTACAATGTAAACCACGAAGAACTTACAAAAGAGGACAACATCATCTCCGCAGCTTCTTGTACAACAAACTGCCTGGCTCCGATGGCAAAAGCTCTTAACGACCTTGCAGCAATCAAGTCCGGCTGTCATGTGTACAATCCACGCTTACACAGGAGATCAGATGACACTTGATGGACCGCAGAGAAAAGGTGATCTTAGAAGATCTCGTGCAGCTGCAGTTAACATCGTACCAAACAGCACAGGTGCTGCAAAAGCAATCGGTCTTGTTATCCCAGAACTGAACGGAAAACTTATCGGATCTGCTCAGCGTGTTCCTACACCAACAGGTTCTACAACAATCCTTACAGCAGTAGTTGAGGGAGAAGTTACTGTAGATCAGATCAACGCAGCTATGAAAGCAGCTTCTAACGAGTCCTTCGGATACAACACAGATGAAATCGTATCCAGCGACATCGTAGGAATGAGATTTGGATCACTGTTTGATGCAACTCAGACAATGGCTCTTCCAGTTGGTGATGGTACAACAGAGGTTCAGGTTGTTTCATGGTATGACAACGAGAACTCTTACACAAGCCAGATGGTAAGAACAATCAACACTTCGGAACACTTCTTGAGGCTTAATTTTATATTAAATACTCAGAATTAATCTGAATTATTGACTCACAATGGGGTCCGGTCTTATTGTAGGACCGGATCCTTTTTAATGTGATCGTTAAATATCTGCTGGTGATAATTCACACGGAATTTATGAGACGATCAGGAAAAAGACAAGATACAGGAGGCTATGAAAAATGGCAGCACTTAATAAAAAATCCGTAGATGATATCAATGTAAAAGGAAAAAGAGTTCTTGTAAGATGTGATTTCAACGTACCGCTTCAGGATGGAAAGATCACAGATGAGAACCGTATCGTGGCAGCTCTTCCTACAATCAAGAAGCTGATCGCTGATGGAGGAAAAGTAATTCTTTGTTCCCACCTTGGAAAACCGAAGGGAGAGCCAAAGCCGGAGCTTTCACTTGCACCAGTAGCAGTAAGACTTTCTGAGCTCCTTGGACAGGAAGTTAAATTTGCAGCTGATCCGGAAGTAGTTGGACCAAACGCAAAAGCAGCTGTTGAAGCTATGAAAGACGGAGATGTTGTTCTTCTTGAAACACACGTTACAGAGCAGAAGAGACAAAGAACGGTGAAGCATTCAGCAAAGACCTTGCTTCTCTTTGCGATGTATTCGTAAACGATGCATTCGGAACAGCTCATAGAGCACACTGTTCTAACGTAGGTGTTACACAGTTTGTTGACACAGCAGTTGTTGGATACCTTATGCAGAAAGAAATCGATTTCCTTGGAAATGCAGTAGAGAATCCGGAAAGACCATTTGTTGCAATCCTTGGAGGATCTAAAGTATCCAGTAAGATTTCTGTAATCAACAACCTTCTTGACAAAGTTGATACTCTGATCATTGGTGGTGGAATGTGCTACACATTCACAAAAGCTCAGGGCGGAAGCGTAGGAAATTCCCTTCTTGAGGAAGATTACTTACAGTACGCACTTGACAATGGTTAAGAAGCAGAAGAGAAAGGTGTAAACTTCTTCTTCCAGTTGATGCTGTAGCAGCAGACGCTTTCTCTAACGATGCAAATACACAGGTAGTAGCTCAGAATGAGATCCCAGAAGGATGGATGGGACTTGATATCGGACCAAAGACAGCTGAGATGTTTGCAGACGCTGTTAAATCTGCGAAGACAGTTGTATGGAACGGACCAATGGGATGCTTTGAGATGCCGAAATTCGCTGATGGAACAAAGGCAGTTGCAGAAGCACTTGCTAACACAGATGCTGTAACAATCATCGGTGGTGGAGATTCCGCAGCAGCTGTTAACCAGCTCGGATATGGTGACAAGATGACACACATCTCTACAGGTGGTGGAGCTTCTCTTGAATTCCTTGAAGGAAAAGAACTTCCGGGAGTAGCAGCAGCTAACGATAAATAATATGAAACGTATGCATGAGAAGCTGATTGTGACAGCTTCTCTGTGTATAAATTTAGAGATTTCTAAAGGAGAAAAGAACAATGGCAAGAAAGAAAATTATTGCAGGAAACTGGAAAATGAACAAAACTCCAAGCGAGGCAGTAGCACTTGTAGAGGAGTTAAAACCACTTGTAGCTAACGAAGAAGTAGACGTAGTATTCTGCGTACCGGCTATCGATATCGTACCAGTTGTAGAGGCTGCAAAAGGAACAAACATCCAGGTTGGAGCTGAGAACATGTATTTCGAGGAGAGTGGAGCTTACACAGGTGAGATTTCTCCGAACATGCTTGTAGATGCAGGTGTTAAATATGTTGTTCTCGGACATTCAGAGAGAAGAGATTACTTCGGTGAGACAAATGAAGATGTTAACAAGAAAGTCCTCAAAGCATTTGAGCATGGTATTACACCAATCATGTGCTGTGGAGAGACTCTTGAGCAGAGAGAGCAGGGCGTAACAATGGACTTCATCCGTCAGCAGGTTAAGGTTGGATTCCAGGGTGTTACAGCAGATCAGGCTAAGACAGCAGTTATCGCTTACGAGCCAATCTGGGCAATCGGAACAGGAAAGACAGCTACAACAGAGCAGGCTGAAGAAGTTTGTGCAGGAATCCGTGCTTGCATCGCAGAAGTATATGATGAAGCTACAGCAGAAGCAATCCGTATCCAGTACGGCGGATCTGTAAACGCAGCTACAGCTCCTGAGCTTTTCGCACAGGCTAACATCGATGGAGGTCTTGTAGGTGGAGCTTCCCTTAAGGCTGATTTCGGAAAGATCGTTAACTACAAATAATAAGATCTAAGGCTGTTTCATTATAACAGATAATTAAGAAAAGGTCATCTGGTCAGAAAGATATTTATATTGCCGGGCACAAGTAGTGCAGACAGTAGCGATATAGATAGCAATTCCGACAGGATGGCCTTTTTTCTTGACTTTGAAAATCATTTGAGTGTATCATAGAGGAGATTGATAAAATAATGTAACAGCTTAATGAAGAAAATAAAGCAATTAAGAAAAGGGAATATAAAAGATAGGAGATTAAGAAGCTATGGTAGGAATTATCGGAGCGATGGAAGAAGAAGTCCGTGAGCTGATCGAGGATATGACAGAATGCGAGATGCAGGAAAAGGCATCCATGAAATTTTATAAAGGTCAGCTTTATGGAAAAGAAGCAGTTGTTGTACAGAGCGGAATCGGTAAAGTGAACGCTGGAATCTGTACACAGATCCTTATAGACTTTTATCAGGTGGATCAGCTGATCAATACAGGTGTAGCCGGTTCTCTGGATGCAGAGATCAATATCGGAGATATTGTTGTATCTACAGATGCAGTAGAGCATGATATGGATGTCAGTGCATTGGGAGATCCTGTTGGACAGGTGCCGCGTATGGATGTATTTGCATTTCCGGCAGATAAAGAACTTGTGAGAAAAGCAGTGGAAGCAAATAAAAAGGCGAATTCAGATATTCGTACATTTACAGGAAGAGTTGCAAGCGGAGACCAGTTTATTTCTGAAAAAGAAAGTAAAAGAACGTATTGTTAATAATTTTGGTGCGAAATGTGCTGAGATGGAAGGAGCAGCAATTGCTCACGGTGCATATTTGATCATGTTCATGTGTGCATTATTCGCTTGCAATCTCAGATAAGGCAGATGGAAGTGCACAGGTGGATTATCCTACATTTGAGAAACAGGCGATCGTTCATGGTGTAAAGCTGATGAAAGAATTGCTTCCGACATTATAAGATTTTTAATGTAGTGATTTTTACATGAATTCAGGCGAAAATCTGCTTATTTTCGGATATATTTGACCAGAGCTCTGACTTGCAAAATTGTGCTAAAACTAGTACAATAAAGCGTAGAGTTAAAAAATAGACAATCTTAATGCAAAGGAGATATTGAGATGAGCAAAAAACCAACCGTATTAATGATTTTAGATGGATATGGATTAAGAGATAAGACAGAGGGTAACGCAGTAGCTCTTGCGAATACCCCTGTTATGGATAAACTGATGGCAGAGTATCCGTTTGTAAAGGGAAATGCCAGCGGACTTTCTGTTGGTCTTCCGGATGGACAGATGGGTAACTCAGAAGTAGGACATATGAATATGGGTGCCGGACGTATCATTTATCAGGAACTTACAAAGATCACAAAGTCTATCGAAGACGGAGAATTCTTTGAGAACAAAGCTCTTCTTGCAGCTTGTGAGAATGTAAAGAAGAATGATTCTGCACTTCACCTGATGGGACTTTGTATCTGACGGAGGAGTTCATAGTCATATTACTCATATTTATGGAATTCTTGAGCTCGCCAAGAGACAGGGAATCGAGAAAGTATATGTTCATTGTTTCCTTGACGGCCGTGATACACCACCGGCATCAGGTAAAGAATATGTAGAGCAGCTTGAAGCAAAGATGAAAGAGATTGGTGTAGGTGAAGTTGCATCTGTATCCGGACGTTACTATGCAATGGATCGTGATAATCGTTGGGATCGTGTGGAGAAAGCTTACAAAGCATTAGTTGCAGGAGAAGGCAATACAGCAGAGTCTGCAACAGCTGGAATCCAGGCTTCTTACGATGAGGATGTAACAGATGAGTTCGTAGTACCATTTGTTGTAACAAAAGACGGTGCTGCAACAGCAACAATCAAAGAAAATGATTCCGTTGTATTCTTCAACTTCCGTCCTGACAGAGCAAGAGAGCTCACAAGAACATTCTGTGATGACAGCTTTGACGGATTCGAAAGAGGAGCTAGAGTGAAGACTACATTTGTATGTTTCACAGAGTATGATGCTACAATCGAGAATAAGATGGTTGCATTCGTAAAAGAATCTATTACGAATACATTTGGACAGTTCCTTGCAGATAACGGACTGAAACAGGCTCGTATTGCAGAGACAGAGAAATATGCTCACGTAACATTCTTCTTCAATGGTGGAGTAGAAGAGCCGAATGAGGGAGAGGACAGAATCCTTGTGAAATCCCCTAAGGTTGCTACTTATGACCTGAAACCGGAGATGAGCGCTTACGAAGTATGTGACAAGCTTGTTGGAGCGATCAAGTCTGAGAACTATGATGTGATCGTGATCAACTTTGCAAACCCTGACATGGTAGGACATACAGGTGTTCAGGAAGCTGCGATCAAGGCTGTAGAAGCAGTTGATGAGTGTGTAGGAAAGGCTGTAGAGGCTCTGAAAGAAGTAAACGGACAGATGTTCATCTGCGCTGACCACGGAAATGCAGAGCAGCTGATCGACGAGGAGACAGGTGAGCCATTCACAGCTCATACAACAAATCCGTACCGTTTATCCTTGTAAATGCTGAATCCGGCTTACAAGTTAAGAGAAGGCCGGTAAGAGCGGACAGACCTGCAGCTCCGACTCGACTCGATCGAAGCCTGA
>ENA-OQIY01000088-OQIY01000088.1-human-gut-metagenome-genome-assembly--contig:-NODE-88-length-10187-cov-0.707853_pt1 | contig 10187 bp, 13 predicted proteins | sample MGYA00242592_ERZ504757 | MGnify/ENA primary metagenome ERZ504757 (study PRJEB26092, sample SAMD00036366) | human gut metagenome | host: Homo sapiens | study: EMG produced TPA metagenomics assembly of... | reverse complement strand
TGTCTATGCTTGATATGCTGATGATGAAGTGGATTTCAAAAGAAAGGAAAGGATATGTTTAATCTTCAGGCAAATGCATACGACATCGGCAAGGGTATTGCATCAGATCTTGATATGGAGATGGTAAAGATCGGAATTGCTATTACAAGCTTTACGATTCAGAGCGTTTCCTATCCGGAGGAGGTTGCTAAGATGCAGCAGAAGGCAGCAGCTCAGTCATGATCGGAAATGTAAATACATAATACACAGATGCAGATGCAGATGCGCTTACACAGCCAAACACGGCAGCCGGCAGCATGGCAGGCAATATGGCTGGTATGCAGATGGGTATGGCAATGGGTCAGATGATGGCCAGGATGATGAACGGCAATATGCAGAATAATGCACAGCAAAATCAGGCAGCTCCATCTACAATGGTACTGTGCCGAAGTTCTGTCCGAACTGTGGAACAAAGAGACCGGCAGAGGACGAAGGCTGGACGTGTTCCTGTGGCGCAGTAAACAAAGGCAAATTCTGTACGAACTGTGGAGCGAAGAAGCCGGCAGGCGCACCGCTTTACCGTTGTGATAAGTGCGGATGGGAACCGGAAGATCCGAAGAATCCGCCAAGATTCTGTCCGGAGTGTGGAGATATCTTTGACGAGAACGACAGACAGTAACGGATGACCAGCGGTTAGAAAATAACTGCCGGAAACCTGGCACGAAAGAAAGGAGAATGAGTTATGGCAGGCTTGCAGGAATATAAATGTCCTTGCTGTGGCGGTGCAATCGCCTTTGAACAGTAGATTCAGAAGATGAAGTGTCCGTACTGTGATAACTGAGTTCGAGATGGATGAACTCAAAGGTTATGATGCAGAGCTGCAGAATGAACAGGCAGATGATATGGAGTGGGATACTTCCGCAGGCAGTGAGTGGCAGGAAGGTGAAACAGATGGTTTACGCACGTATGTGTGTAAGTCCTGTGGAGGCGAGATTGTCGGAGATGCTAACATGGCAGCAACAACCTGCCCATTCTGTGATAATCCGATCGTAATGATGGGACAATTTTCGGGAGCATTAAAACCGGATCTGGTAATCCCGTTCAAATTAGATAAAAAGGCAGCAAAAGAAGGATTGAAGAAACATCTGACCGGAAAACGTCTTCTGCCAAAGATCTTCAAGGATCAGAATCATATTGATGAGATCAAAGGTATTTACGTTCCGTTCTGGCTTTTTGATACAAATGTAGATGCCACAGTCAGCTATCGGGCGACAAAAGTACGAATGTGGAGTGACAGTGATTATGATTATACTGAGACAAGTCATTTTATGGTTCACCGGGGTGGAAGTATTGGTTTTGAGAATGTTCCGGTAGATGGATCCACAAAGATGGCAGACGATCTGATGGAATCTATCGAGCCATTCAATATTTCAGGTGCGGTGGATTTCCAGACTGCTTATCTTGCAGGATATCTGGCAGATAAGTATGATGTAACTGCCGAACAAAGTATTGAACGTGCCAATAAACGTGTAAAACATTCTACAGAGGAAGCTTTTGCTGAGACAGTAAAAGGTTATGCTACAGTAACAACAGACAATAGCAGTGTACAATTTCATGGCGGAAAAGCAAAGTATGCACTGTATCCGGTATGGCTTCTGAATACGACATGGAACGGAAATAAATACACCTTTGCAATGAATGGACAGACAGGAAAGTTTGTCGGTGATCTGCCGGTAGATAAAGGTGCAGCAGCACGCTGGACAGTGATGCTGGCAGCTGTATTCTCAGTTGTAACGTATGGTGCTGCATGGCTTTTGCACCTGATCGGGCTGTTTTAGGGAGGTGGGGAAATGAAGAAAAGAATTTTATCGTTTATGACGATCCTCATCCTCTGTCTAGGCCTTGCAGTTCCGGCTTTTGCGGAGGAAACAGAAGGATTCGCGAATGAATATCCTCGTGTCATCGACAATGCGGAGCTTCTGTCTACAGATGAGAGGGAGCTGTTAACCAGTAAGTTGGATGAGATCAGTACGCGACAGAAGGTAGATGTGACGGTTGTCACAACCGATACACTGGATGGACTGACGGTATCTGATTATGCGGAACGATTCTACGAGTCTCATAATTATGGTTATGGACCGGACAAGGATGGAACAATACTTCTGATCAGCATGGAAGATCATGAGTTGGTATATGGCAACCTACGGATATGCTATTACAGCATTTACGGATGCAGGTATCCAGTACATAGGAGAAGAGATGACGGGTGATTTGTCTGATGGTGATTTTGCGGCAGCATTTGATACATTTGCTGACGAGTGTGATGATTTTATTACGCAGGCAAAAACTGGAGAACCTTATGATATCGATAATGAACCACAAAAACCAATGTCATGGATCTGGATTCCGATTTCATTAGTAGCTGGTATCGTCCTTTCATTGATTGTTGTTGGCACTATGAAATCAAAGCTGAAAACAGTACGTTTCCAGGCAGCAGCTAATAATTATGTGAAAGTTGGAAGTATGAATCTTACTGAGAGCAGAGACATATTCCTGTATAATACAATGACAAAAACGAAAAAAGAGAAAAATGATTCTTCCAGTGGTGGCGGCGGAAGCAGTACGCATACAACATCTTCCGGAAGCACTGCCGGAGGCGGTGGCGGAAAATTCTAGGAGAGATGTCCGGATACAGAATACCGGGGCAATTTTAATAGTGAAAAAAGAGAAGCTATTTCCCAAATGATTGGGAATTGGCTTCTCTTTTTTAATGATGTAATTATCTGTCCACATCCACAAAATGCTTCCTGAACTCATCATAAGACACGACCGTCCCCAGTAGAATCCCTGACAATAATCCGGTTTCAGAAGTTTTATCTTCTGTAATTCATCTTCTGTCTCAATACCTTCAATACAAAGTTTCAGACCAAGATTATGAATCATGTTACTAAACTGATTTAACAGATAATATTCCTTTTTGTCTGTGATTGCCTTTGAAGTAAAACCACGATCGATCTTAACAATATCAGGGTGAAGTTCACTCAGATAATGAAAGTTGGAATAACCGGTTCCAAAATCATCCAACGCTAATTGCAAGCCGGCCTGTTTTAATTCTTTCAGGAAGTTTTGAGCCTTTTCATTTTTTTCAAGCAGAATACTTTCTGTCAGTTCGATTACAATTGCAGTGTGCGGAAGACTAGAAGCGTTCATCTCGTTGATAAGGTCTGTAATAACATCTGAGTTTGTAATCTGTACCTGGGATACATTAATGTTAATTTTGAAATCAGGAAGCTGCGTCCGGATTTTCCGGCAGGCAGTTATTGCTTCTCTCATGAGCCAGCGTCCGATTGGAATAATCAGCCCGCTTGTCTCTAAAAGTGGTATAAATTCAGCAGGCGAGATCTGTGCAAATTTTTTCGAAGTAAAGCGTATCAGCACCTCTGCTCCGGTCAGTTTGTCCTGGCGGATATCCATGATTGGCTGGAAGAATATTGAGAATCCACGGAAATCATGATTTACTGCTGAATGAAGCTCATTTGTGATCTCACGGATACGTAAGAAATTCTGGTACTCTTCTTCCGGAATATATAACAGCAGTTTCTTCCATGTTGCTTAAGCCACGGTCAGCGAAAAGTCAGTTCGCTTTATAATCTCTTCATAACCGGTCCGTGACAGATCCGGAAGCGGCAGGATACCGGCAGAAATAGTAAATACTGCAGCAAAGTTGTTTTCTTCAATAAACTGATTAATATGTTTGCATATGTGGTCATAAAGGTTAGATGCTGTTGTCATATCAGAGGATGTTGTATCTAATATAATAAATTCATCTGATGCGATCTTGTAGACCTTCTGGCTATCCGAGATACAGGATAAGATACAGGACGCTGTTTCTCGAAGAATGTAGTCACCGTAATCCCATCCATAGTTTTCATTGATCATTTTAAAACCATCAATTCCGATATGAATCAGGAAGCCTTTATTAAGCGTAGAAACCGAATCTTTGAAATATTTTTCCAAAGAAGTTTCTCCGAGAAGTCCGGTAATATTATCTGCTTTCTGTCGGTTACCAATTTCATTGATACATCCGATCAGATAGATCGGCTTTTGCTGATCGTCACGTACGATATAGCCACGGCAGTTGATCCAGACGGGTTCCCTGTTAAGATCCAGCCAGCGGTACTCCATATTATGTGTGTTCCGGTCTGTGTTGAGCAGATTATCTAGTTCAGCTTTCAGAAGCGGATAATCTTTTTTGTATACGAATTCTTTAAGTTCTTTTGTCATATTATGGAATTCATTTCCAGGCAGACAGAAACGATCTAAGGCTTGTGGAGCAATATAGTAAAAGTCGGTTCTGAAATCCAGCATATACAGGAAACCATCTGTGCTTGGGCTGAGCAGATCGATGATATTACATAATTCTTTGAGCGAAAGATCCTGATAATTTTTTGTGTGGCTGAAGATTTCTTCCTGCTGCTTTTCCTCGGCAGATGTTCCTGTATTAATAAGCGTGTTGGCAGTCAGAAGTTCTGAATTGCCTGCATATGCAAGTTTCCGTTTCCGTTTTATGCGGTACAGCATGAGATCACTTCGTTTTGCAAGGTCTTTAAAAGTACTATCCATTTCCGGAAGAAAACAGGCATATCCGGAGGAAATACTTAATGGATAGTTAAATGTATGCGCTGTTGCTTCTAAAGTTTGATTTAATTGAGCAATTCTGTCTTCGATATTATTTTCCTTATTCTTATTGTAGAAATATGCAAATTCATCTCCACCAATGCGGAAAAGACTTTCTTTTTCAGGAAAGAATTGCTTAATGCACTGAGAGCATAACTGCAGAGCTTCATCGCCTTTCTCATGTCCAAACCGGTCATTAATTATTTTCAGATTATCCAGGTCAAAAAGAATAAAACCGGTAGTGTGAAGTTCGTCTTTCTGTTCGTTAAGACGATTCACTTTCTTTTCATAGGCATTTCGTATTCATTAGTATCTGTAAGCAGATCCGTGTTCGCAAGTTTCTGTAGGTAAACAAGCTTTTGTTTCTGGAGATATTGATCATAAAAACGTGATACCTGGATCCAGACCAGCAAAAGGATGAATAGCATCGTTCCCAATGGAAGGAAGAGGGAGGTTTGTTGAAAATGCCGGATATAGTAAGCAACAAGTTCTGCAGCACCCAATGCCATGACCAGATACATTGGATATTTAAAATGTCTGGCAGCTTCATTTTGTAATTTTATAGATTCATAACGAATCAATGTTACTGTATAAATTACATTCACCAGCATGATCAGATGAGTTATCGGAAGAATGCGGAAGATAATCGATGATTCCTGCACATTGAAGCAATACTGCCGCTGCCATATTGCACAGATAGAGAATGGACAGGTGTACAGCTCCTTTACGATATTTGCTTTTACAGATATCATACAGAATAAAGTTAAATGGTACTGGTAAACAAGGAAAAAAGTAAATGTAGTCTATAAAATAAAAGTGCTCTTGGATCTGGAATTAAAAACTGCAGAAAACCACATTGCTTTAAAGTCCAAAGTGTGATCAAAAGAGAAAAAACACCAAGGTTCAGGAAAATCATGTAGGATTCATCTGACGAATATTTATCATTTTTCCTCATTATAGAAAAGCATAAAATCAGGCAGATGATTCCTAACGATAAGATTTCGCAGCTTAGAACCAATGAACAGAGACTGTTGCTCAGGATCTTCAGGTACAGTCTCCTTTTGTCCCTCCAAAAAGATGGAAAGAATTTCCGTAGTAGTCTGAATATACAGGAATAATCCTGACCTGCAAGTGTTTTCCATCACTGTTTTTTGGAAGATCGACAATATGCCAGCAAGGGCCGGGAGACTTCATAAATCTTAATGTGTCAGTATCATTTCCAAATTCATAGATTTTCTCTCCATCAAGCAATACCTCAGCCGGGTATGGGTTGTCTTGAACAAAATGGATTGTTGATTCTGAAAAGGATCTGGAAGAATGACATCTTCAATTCGAATATTATCTTCGAATCGTTCGGTTGTCACAAGCTGGGTTGTATTGTCAAAAACTAAATATTCACGGGTCGTATTTTGATGAAAGATCCAACCTGAAAAGACAGTGCCAAACAGGATGAACAGGATTAAAGAGATCCATAATTTTTTCTTAAATTTCATAACTTTTTCCTTTTATAGAATATCACTTCCATCCGGGATCTTGGAAATAATCGTTCGATTAGTCCTGAACAGAAAGATAAGTGAGACAATCATTGACATGATCTCAGCAGTCAGGAAAGCCCACCATACTGCATGAAGCCCACCAAATTTTGCCAGTACATATGCAGCCGGAATCAGTACTACAAGCTGACGCATGATGATACGATCATACTGAACAACGGCCTTTCCAAGCGCCTGGAATACAGTACCGCAGATGATGCCGAACCATGCAAGTAAGTAATGGATACCGATGATACGAAGCGCAGGGACTCCAATCGTAAGCATATCAGCAGATGCGTTGAACATTCCAAGAAGTACCTGTGGAACTAATTCAAAGCAAAGGAATCCGAAGAGCATAATGCAAAATGCTGTTGCCATACTGAGTTTGATCGTCTTGACCATACGTTTTCTGTTCTGCGCACCGTAGTTGAATGCAATGATCGGAGTGATACCGTTATTCAAACCGAAGACAGGCATGAAGAAAAAGCTCTGCAGTTTGAAATACACTCCGAATACGGCGGTTGCAGTAGATGAAAATGTGATCAGGATACGGTTCATGGAGTATGTCATAACAGAACCAATCGACTGCATGATAATAGATGGAATACCGATTGCATAAATTGTTCTGATAATTCTTCCGTCCGGCCGGAAACCACGGAACTGAAGCCTTACATCCGGGTTGAATTTATGATTACATGTAAATGAAACAAGTGCTCCGACACACTGTCCGATGACCGTAGCCACGGCAGCACCTGTAACCCCCATCTTCGGGAAACCAATCAGACCAAAGATCAGGATCGGGTCAAGAATGATATTCGTAACCGCACCGCATAACTGAGAAGTCATACTGAAAATGGTTCTTCCTGTGGAAGTGAGCAGTCGTTCAAAGCAAATCTGTGCCAGCAGTCCCATAGAGAAGATCATAACAGTGCTCAGATAATCAATTCCCATTTCCATGATCTCAACATCTGCATTTCCAATCTGGCTTGCATAGAAAGGTTTTACAACTGTAAAGCCAAGGATAAGAAATACAATATAACTTATGATATAAAGAAATGTTCCGTTAGACGCAATCTTATTTGCTTCGTCAGTTTTTTTTGCTCCGAGTGCTCTGGAAAGAAGTGCATTCATACCAACGCCGGTACCGGTTGCAACTGCGATGAGCAGCATCTGTAACGGGAAGGCAAGAGAAACTGCGGTAAGAGCATTTTCTGACAGTTTTGCTACAAAGATACTGTCTACAATATTATAAAGTGCCTGCACTAGCATGGAAACCATCATCGGTAAGACATGTTGAACAAGAGTTTGCCAATCGGCATGGTTCCCATTTTGTTTTCTGCTGCAGGGGCAGAAGCTGTTTTTTGGTTCATATATTCTCCTGTTATTACTAAAAATTCATTTAAAGTGCCAATTATTAATAATAGCATTATATGGTGTACGTTTCAATAGTTGAAGACTTGAAAAATGTCTTAAAGGTCAGTTTGGCATTTTTGAATTATTGTGTTAATAGGTAAAGTCAGTAGAAGTAATAGTAACAACTTGACAGTTTGCGTACTGTATGATATTTTCTAAGTAGTAAGTAGTAAGTAGTAAGTAGTAAGTAAAAATAAAAATGGCGATCAGGAAATAAGAGGAAAGAGAGGAAGACAGGTATGAAAGATCTTACATTATCTCAGCAATATGCATTACTTGCGTTGGACGGACAGGAGAGTATTCATCCAGCGTGGCAAAAAGTGCTGTATTGAGAGCTGTTTCGGCTGCGCAGGTGTTGGAGACAGAATTAGGAAAAGCAGATGTGGATTCATTTTCAGAATTTTCTGCAGAACTTCAGAAAGCGGTACAGATGGCAAAAACATTAAAGAAAAAAGAGGAGACTCAGATTGAGAAAGAAGTGGCTGCTGTTTTGGAAGCAGAAGAACTTCTAAAGGAAGTACCGGATATTTTGGGCTGTGATATGAATTATGATACATCAGGTGTTGAACTAAAGGCATACCTTAGTGATGAGACAAGTTATATCAGAATAAAAGAAGGACTTCGTGCAGAGATTCTAGAGGATGGTCCAATTAGTCTGGAAGATGCGGTTCTCTTATGGCTTCTCCGTGAAAGTGGCTGTATCCATGATTTATTTTCTGTATCAGAGCAGAACCGTGTAGAAGAGCGTATGACAGAAGCTGCCGTTCAGGATGAGAAGTACCGTGCATTATGGGAAGCAGAATTTCATAATGTTTTTGAAGGATTTATGAATCGGTTTGTGAAGACTAAGAGCAAACTGCTTAAGAATCCATATTTAGAAGGTGTTAATCTTGTATTTCCTTACCTTGACAGAAGAAAATCCGTATTTATTGATACGGTTATTTTTGGAACTAACGTGGCAGACAGAAGAGCTGCGGCTGTAGAATATCTGAAGAAAAGAGGCTTTGCGGTAGAGGAGATCAGAGTAGGCAGTGAGACTTTACTAAAAATAGGCAATATATATTACCGTATCTTCCCAATGACAAAAACAGCATATAAAGTACCGATTCAGGGAGTCAACCTGGTACCGGCATACTGGCAGTAGGAAGAAAGTACTGAAATACTAATTATGTAGACAGTAGAAAAGGTGAGCAGATGTCAAGACAGAGAAGCAGGGAAGTAATAGAGCAGGCAGAATATGTGACAATCGGAGAGCTTGTGCGGCTTACGGCAGTGCGTTACAGTACTTTGAAATTTTATACAGAGGAAGGAATGCTGCCGTTCGAGCAGGCGGAAGAGAATCTGACCAGAAGATACCGCAGAGTTGAGAGCTTAGAAAGGATTGCGCAGATTCGTCGGTTAAGAGAACAGAAGAAGACAATTCCGGAGATTAAAGAGATTCTGGATGTGGTATAGAAAAAATGAAAAGGGGAGTCGGAAAATAGCAATGAACCGACACCCCTTTTCATATAACTTGTTTTTGGAATTTAAGAATATGTACAAAGCAATATTGGAAAATTATGCATCCAGTATGCTTTCTGCAACTTCTGGAAGAATTTTACTGACTGCTCCATGGTAAGCTGCGGTTGCTTTTTCATCCAGATAATGTGGTTCCTTGTGGATTACGATCAAATCTTTACCTGTGAAATGTGGAAGCATATCTTTGCACAGACTGGAATTCAGGTTCATTCCGAGAACGAGAATCGTATCAGCTTTAGCAACTTCTTCCACAGCATGGCTAATGACAGTATTACTGAGCATTTCACCATGTAAATAAACTCCAGGATGAATCACAGTTGATTTACACACATCACAAAGAGGAACTTTATCACTGTTTTTGATATATTCAATCGGGAAAATCTTTCCGCAACGTGGACACGCATTATTTTCATAAATATTTCCATACATATTGATCACATTTTTACAGCCGGCTTTCTGAGGCATATTATAGATGCCTTTTGTGATGATCGTTTTTAAATATCCTGCCGCTTCTAATCTTGCGAGTGCTTCATTACCTTTTCCAGCTACTAAATGTTTGGAAAGGATTTCATTTCTATAGTATTCATAGAATAATTCTGCATGTGTGTTAAACATACGGGCACTGAATAATTCTTCCGGAGAGTAGCCATACTTTTCTTCAATCCGATAGGATTCGTCGCTGTCTCGATGATATGCGACATTTTGCTCTCTCATAAATTCCATACCGGCGAGACAAACAAGATATTTAGATGTTCTAATTGTTTCTTCAAGATAGTTTAAATTCATAATCATCCCTGCCTTTACAAAATGCTGCTGTTAACGAGTTACTATAATGCTAGTATAGCATAAATAAAAAAAGAATTGTCTGGAGCTCATCTACAAGTGAAAAATGAAGATGGAGAAGTTCTTGATTCTTGGATTTCAACTGATCAAGAACACCGCATTTGTCATTTGAAAGTTGGTAAAAAATATATTTTAGAAGAAACAATTGGCAGCCTTATGGTTATGAAAAGAGTGAAAAAGTACGAATTTGATGATTAAAGATACTGGAGAAATTACAAAAAGTCA
>ENA-OQIY01000087-OQIY01000087.1-human-gut-metagenome-genome-assembly--contig:-NODE-87-length-10213-cov-0.791989_pt1 | contig 10213 bp, 14 predicted proteins | sample MGYA00242592_ERZ504757 | MGnify/ENA primary metagenome ERZ504757 (study PRJEB26092, sample SAMD00036366) | human gut metagenome | host: Homo sapiens | study: EMG produced TPA metagenomics assembly of... | reverse complement strand
TCCAGGCCGGACCACTGGCTGCTGTCCAGCCGGGACGACTTAGCACGGACCGAGACGCCTCCGCACTCCTCCACCGTACTCGGTGATACCCGGCACCACCACATGGCGAATAACAACCTTAATCTTGCGACGCGCGAGCTCATCACCAAACGCCAGGATGCGTGCGGGATCGCAACCGGTCAGCTTTTTATGCTCGACGGGATCGGCGTGTTTAATGTCGAGCAGCACCATATCGGTCTCGTTGAGTACGGCATCGAACTTCTCGGGATGCGCGGGATCGAACGCATAGCCGCAGCTATCCAAGCAGGTATGCACGCGACCATCGGGGTTATTGTGCATGGCGCGGAACAGGTCGGCTAAAAACGCGGGCTGCAGGAGCGGCTCGCGCCGGACACCAGTAATACCGCCGCTGCGGTAAAACTCATGGTTGCTCTGGAACTCGTCCATCAGGTGCTCGACGGTCACCATGGTGCCGCCGTTAACCGACCAGGTGTCGGGGTTGTGGCAATACGCACAGCGCATGGGGCAGCCTGAACAAACACCACAAAGCGGATGCCGGGTCCATCGACCGTTCCCATCGTCTCAATCGAATGCACGCGGCCCAGGGCAAACGCGGAGTCCTCAGGACGAGCGTCCACACCCTCGAGCGTCATCTCAGCCATTCCCGCTACCTTGCCTCTCATTGTTTAGCTACATAAATGCCAGAGTCATTCTAACCTATATGCTTGATGCGAAACGGTTAGCTGGTCAATTGGATTGTCCTATTTGGCCCCATGCAAAAGCGACGGGAAGGTTGTCGCAACCCGCCCGCCGTCAAGGCAATAGAAATCGATAGACGCCAGGCTTTCACGGCCTTGAGCGTGAGCACCGCGCCGAAGGCGGTCGGGCCGCAATGGCTCGAGATGACGCCGCCAACCTGAGTCCAGGTAATATCCTTAAAGCCCAGGTCATGCGCATAGACCTCCATGTCGTCGCGCAGCTCCTGGGAAAGGCCCACCGAATACGCCAGGCCAATGTGCGAGTAGTCAATCTCGCCCTTCGCAACCATGTGGTCAATAAAGGCGCGGGCGCACTTGAGCATAGAGCCGCGGAACTTCTTGGTCGCCACGAACTTGCCGCCCGTCACCTCAATGCAGGCTTAATCTTGAGCAGGTGGGCGCCAAGGAATGCCACATTGGACAGACGACCGCCTGCCTTAAGGAAGGCTAGGTCGGTAGGAACAAAGCCCAGCAGCACACGGTCCATGACGGAATTCGTAAAAGCAAAGATCTCGTCAACGGTGGCATCGGGGTGAGCCTCGATGTATTTGGCGGTCTCGACGGCAACGAGCGACTGGCCCACCGAGACAAAACGCGTATCCATGGAGAATACGTAGTCGCGGCCCTTAGCCGCAATCTTGGAGGACTGATGTGAGCAGGTCGTGGCCTCGGAATACGCGAGATGCAGAATAGTCGCGTCGGGCTGCTCGGCATGGATACGGTCATACACGTGAGCAAAATCCGGCAGGCGCGCAGCCACTCGTCTAGGCATAACACCGAGCTCGTTGCAGCGCGAGTAAATCTCGAGCGGATCGATCGAGCCGTCCTCGACGGTCTCGTCGCCAACTGTGACGTGCATGGGCACGCGCACGATACCGTAGCGTTCGCAGAGCTCCGGCGTCACATCCGAACCAGACTCAACCACGATTACGTACTTGCCCATTATCATCACGACCCATCTCAACATTGGCTTTTCAACACATGGCACGCGCCGCCGCACTGTTGCACAACAGCGTCCAAGCGCCAAAGAGACGCCGCCCCTTGCACACAACAAAGGACAGCGTCTCCCTGGAAAACTCCGTGCTTGGCTGAGATTTTACACGGTTTATAAATGAGTGTTACTTATCCCGCAAACGGTAGCTATACGCGATAAACGGTAGTTCGCTGCGGCAACTGCAACACATTCCGCCCAGCAAGTCCAATCGTGCCCCATGCACGGTTAATGCACGAGGCGGTAGAAATTCATCGATGCCGCGCCTCGGCGTGCAGCTCCATCGCCGGAACCGCCGGCGAATAGGTACGGCTCGTAAGTGCCGCCTCGCCGCCATTTGCAAAAATCTCGACCATCGTAGTGTCCGAAAGCACGCGCAGGTCGCGAAGCTCGCTGAGCTCGATCGACCTCTGGTCGCGCCCATAGCCTTCGTCACCCATGTCGAGGGTAAGCATCCCGTCTGCATAGCACACAAAGACACCCTTGCGGATTTCGAGCTCGACCATCTTGGCGCCCTCACAGGAAACCACAACGATCAAACAGGCGGCCCGGCTCCTCAACGGTTTCACCGCCTGTCGCGCGAACGCAGTCGCCGCGCATCCTCTCAATCTCGTGCGCCGGTTGCTGGCAGAGCTTGCCATCGCGCATGCTCAGCTCTCGCGGCACCGTCAACGCGCACTGCCACCCGCGCGCCACCGTCGGGTTTTCTGCCGTCGCATCGGGGCAACCCGACCATCCGATCATCAACGCCGGCCTGCAGTATCCTCAAAGGACTGCGGAGCATAGAAATCAAACCGGCATCGACCATCGGGGGCATGCCCTGCCCGACGATTTTAAAGCTCGGCGCCTCCCAATCGGCCTCGATGGGGAACCACACGCACTGATGCGGATTGCGGTAACGCCAACCATCGGCAGGCACACCCTGCGGACAGCAAACGAGAATAAGCTCGCCATCGAGCTCAAACAGATCGGGGCACTCCCACATAAAGCCAAACTTCTCGCCCAACTCAATGCGCGTCGCATAGCTCCAGTCCTCAAGATTGCGCGAGGTATAGACAAGCACGCAGCCACGGTCGTCTTTCGTACGAGCACCCAGAACCATGTAGTAGATACCGTCGTGCTCAAGGATCTTGGGGTCGCGCACGTGCGTACCGATATCGTCGGGGTAATCGACCGGTCCAACAGCTATGCACTTCTCGCCCAATTCGTCGGGATTCTCGGCAACCATATGAATCTGGTTTTGCTCACGGCCCGTCAACACGTAGTCGTAATCATCGCGGTCAAAATGCTTGACGTTGCCGGTATAGAAATAGTGAATCTTGCCATCGCGTACAAAGGCAGAACCAGAATACGCTCCGTTCGAATCCAAATCGGAATCGGGGAACAGCGCGGGGCCATGATTCTCGTACGTCACAAAATCCTTTGTCGTCAGATGGTTCCAAAGCACTGGACCGCCATGCGCAGCATCGAACGGATCGTATTGATGATAGATGTGATACGTATCACCAATCTGAACCAAACCGTTGGGGTCGTTGAGCCAGCCAAGCTCAGGCTCCACATGGAACAGGAGTCTATCGGGGTCGGACGCGATGCGACCCGCCGTCTCATCCTGTCCGGCACGCCACTGCTCATAGTCCGCGCGTGTCACCTTATTTTTTTTGATTAAATCATCGCCGTTGACTTTCTCGTCTATGGGGAAGGACGCTCGACTCACACGAGTCGAACGCCCCTTCTCAATGAACGTTATCTCAGATTACACTGAACGGCTCAACTAGAAGCTGACGTCGAAGCCAGCGCCAGCGCCCTCTTCATCGGTGGTCGGCACGCCCTTTGCCTTGTTGTAGGCAAAGATCAAGACGATCGGCACGATAAAGGCGATGAGATTGCCAGCCACATACCACACGAGGGTCTCGGGCGTAACGATGAGCAGGCCAAGCACGCCGGTCAGACCCTGACCGATAGCGCGCACCTCAAAGAGCTTGACGAAGGCACCGCCACAGCCTGCACCGATGCATGCGCAGATGAACGGGATGATCGAGTAGCGCATGTTTGCAGCGAAGATAGCGGGCTCGGAGATTCCGACCAGCGTCGGGATAAAGGACGACATGCAGATGTTGCGCTCTTTGGAGTGCTTCTTGTGAATGAGGTACATACCGATGGCGCCGCCGCCCTGGGCGATGATGGAACCGACCAGATGGCCTGGATGTAGTTGAAGCCGGTCGTGGCAACGAGGTTGGCCTCGATACCCTGGATGAACTGATGCGTACCGGTAACGACGAGCGGCTGCAGGAACGCGGCAAAGACAAAGGCACCAAAGACGCCCATCCTGTTGTACAGGATATCGATTACGCCGGCGAGGACGTCACCGATCAGGTTGCCGAGCGGGCCGAACACGGTGAACAGGGCGACGTTAGCAAGAATCAGGGTAACGGTCGGGACAAAGACGAACGAAACGACCTCGGGGATGTACTTCTGGGCAATCTTTTCGACCTTGGCCATAAACCAGGCAGTCAGGATTGCGGGGAACACACCGCCCTGGAAAGCAACCATGGGAATGGATAGCGGACCGAAGTTCCAGTACTCAGCACCCGTCGGTCCATAACGAACGTGTTACGGTTCATAAGACTCGGGTGAACCATGACGATACCGACGAGGATGCCCAGGATCGGGTTACCGCCAAAACGCTTGACCGCGCTGTACATAACCAGGACAGGCAGGTAGTCGAACGTGGTGGCGATAATGGCAAAGAAGCTTGCGAGGTTCTTGAGGAACTCGCTGTGATCGGCGAGACTGCCTCCATGCCAAAGAGGCCGTTGGCAACGATCAACGACTTAAGGCCGATGATGATAGCGGCACCGACGAAGGCAGGAATGATGGGGATAAAGATGTCCGAGAACACCTTGAGGACCGAGAAGAACTTGCCTTTCTTGTCCGCCTCGGCACCCTTGACCTCGGAAGCGCTAATCTCCTTGACGCCCGTCAGAGCCATAAACTCATCGTAAACCTTGTTGACGGTACCGGTACCAAAGATGATCATGAGCTGGCCGCTGTTGTACAGCACGCCCTTGACGCCATCGATGTTCTCGAGCTCGGCCTTGTTGTATTTGCTCGTATCCTTGAGCACCAGACGCAGACGGGTCACGCAATGCGTGGCGCCCTCGATGTTCTCCAGTCCGCCGACGTTGTCGACGACTTGCTGGGACACTGCCTTGTAGTCCATGTTCCTCTCCATTCCTTTTCTAAATCATAAAACGGTTCGTTGCCGCTACAGAGACGCGATCGTTGCGTTTGCGCACTTGAGCGCACCGTCGGTGACGGTAAGCGCCACACCCTGGCCCTGCTTGTTGCAGAAGCGAGCGTTGAGCGCAACATCATCGACAAAGATGGTCGCGATGTCGTCGTCGACGACCAGACGCACATGGTGAGTGCCTCCGCCCTTAAGAACAAACGGACGCTCGAGGCCCATGTTGTTGACCTGGAACCACGGGTACTGGGGAGCCGGCGTGAACTCGAGCTTGCCCTCGCGCAGGTTGGCGCGGAACTCATAGGCAAGACCGGTCTCGGCGTCCTCGGCGAACTTGACCGAGAAGCCGGCAGCGTTACCGCCGAGCTCAATGTCGGCATCGAGCAAGTAGGTGGAGCCGGCATCCGCGGCGAGCACCTGCTCGACCTTGCCCGACTCGCAGGAAAGCTCAAAGGTCTCGACTGCCTTAGCCTCGCCAAAGGCGCCAAGCATGCTGTCGGGGAGCTTGGTGCCGAGCGTTCCGTCGGCACGTTGAACGATCTCGAGGGGCATAAAGGTGCCACCCCATAGGTAAGAGCTGGGGTCGCCGCCCTCGTCACGCGTAGGAACCCAACCAAAGAGAACGCGACGCTCGCCATCGAATGCGGTGCGAGCGGCGTAGTACGCGCGGCCGTCGAAGGAGTCGTCAGCGGGGGTAATCCAAGGACCGTTGATGGACTTGGACATGCGGTAACGGGTCTTGTTGCCGTCGCTGTACTCGGAAAAGACGAGGTACCACCAGTCGCCCATCTTAAAGAGATCAGGCATCTCAAACATGGTGTACAGGCCCGGGTTCCACCAGTCGCCCTGGAACTCCCAGTTGGTCAGATCCTTGGAGGTGAACTTGACCAGGCGGCCGGTCATCAGACGCTTGTCCTCGCCCACACGCGTGCCAAGGATGAGCATGTACTCTTCGTTCTCCTCATCCCAAAGCACAAAGGGATCGCGCCAGTTGCGGTCATCGTAACCCTCCTGGGGCGGAAGCAGCGTCTCGGCGATGTTCTTCTCCCACTTGACGGCGTCGTCGCTCGTTGCGTGAAGAAGAACCTGCTTCATCAAACGTGCGCGGACCTTATCGCGATTGCAACCAGTGTAGAGCGCATGGTACTTGTCGCCCACCTTAAACACCGTGCCGGCATAAATGTACTGGTCGACTTCCTCGTCGCCGCCACGCTCAAGGCTCTCGCCAAAGTCCTTGTAGTTGACGAAATCCTTGGTCGTAGCGAGTGCCCAGCCAAACGGCTCTCCGAAAGGTTCGGGGTTACGCGTGTCACGCTGATGATAGAGATAGAACGTGCCGTCCTCGCCGTACGGCATGATGTCGCCTACCCAAATTCCCTCAGGCTGGTAATACACCTTGTGCATCCGAGACTTCCTTCCACGACATACTAACTCGGTACAATGGCAAGATATGTCAATCGTTTTCATATGTCAAACGTTTTCACACCAATACGTCTTTTCGCAGTTCCAGTCGTCGGCAAACGGTTGACATATGCCGGTGAACGGTCATCAGAGGCGTTTGAGGAATTCTTTTGGCACGGGATGAACTACGCGGTTTTGCCCTCAATGAGTTCAACGGGGAGCTTGATATTCGATTCGGGATTATCGCCGTTAATAAGAGCGATGATGGATTGCGCCGCGAGCTCTCCGATGCGATCGATATCTTGACGTACGGTTGTTAAGTCAGGCATAAACGTCATAGTTCGGCGGGCACCATCCGCGCCCACGACCTTAATATCGTCTGGAGCGCTCAAGCCGCGCTGCTTCATCACGTTGAGACAGATGGCCGCCATCGTATCGTCTCCCGCAAAGATGCCGTCAATATCGGGTTCTCATCGAGGATCTTCGCAACGACCGCGCCCTTTTCGTCGTCGGGCTTAACGAACTCAATCTCACGGACAAGCGCGGACAAACCGGCCTGCTCAACAACATCGAGGTAGGCATCGGTACGCTTATTGGCAGGCATGCGCATGCGGCTATTGCTGCGCAGGCACAGGATACGCCTGCAGCCGTCATCAATCAGACGGCGCGTGGCGAGCTCGCCGATGCCATAGCTGTCACTTGCAATCTGGACAGAGCCCTCGCCAAGATCGCAGTCGATGCCAACCAGGCTCAAGCCCATCTCGGCATATGCTCGGCACCGATATTGAGGGAGTTGACGATGACGCCGTCGACCATATTGCGGCGGAGCATGTGATATAGGAACGCTCAAGATCGGGTCGATTGGCGCTGTTGCACAGCAACATCTTAAAGCCATTTTCCGCCAACGTGCGCTCGACCGCCTGCACAACCTGAGCATGGAACGGGCTGCTCACAAAGGGAACGATCATACCGATAAGATTAAGGCGACCGTTGAGCATGGCACGGGCGATATCGTTGGGCGTATAGTTGATGCGCTCCATCGCGGCATGGACCTTATCGCGGGTCTCTTGGCTAATATAGCCGCGATTATTCAGCACGCGAGATACCGTAGTAGGCGAAACCCCCGCCACCGCTGCAACTTCCTTGATGCCAGGCTTAGCAGAATCCTTAGAACGAGCGCCCTCGCGAGCCATAGCACCCTCCCCCATCAACATGTCATACGTTACATACGAACAAAGCATACCCCAACAACAGCGGGAAGACGGTAACAGCACAAGTAAGTAAACGACTCATCCAAATAATTAGGAGAGTTCCGCCTAAAGGGTGACTACACAGGACCCCGCCGGGCCGCTTGGGTTACCTTTCCAAAACATTTCCGCAGGACGAAGGGCTCCGCCGCACGAAGCGCGCAGCGGAGCCCTTTGCATGTCCGAGGACGTTTTGGAAAGTAACCCAAAGCGGCCCGGCGATCCTGCGGGAGTTAAACCCCTTTAGAACTTGTCGTGGAAGGTACGCGCAATGACCTCGTCCTGCTGCTCCTTGGTGAGCGTGTGGAAGTTCACGGCATAGCCGGAAACGCGGATGGTCAGCTGCGGATACTTCTCGGGGTGAGCCTGAGCGTCGAGCAGCGTCTCACGGTTGAAGACGTTGATGTTCAGGTGGTGGCCACCCTTCTCGGCGTAAGCGTCGAGCATGTGGACCAGGTTATCGGCCTGGGTCTCGGAAACTTCAGAAACCTTCATAATGTGTCTCCTTCGATTAATAGGCGCCGGCCGAAACCGGCGCGCTAATCAGTAATCGTTATTGTTAGTATAGCACTAACAATAGTTACTCGCCCAGCTGATCAAGGTCGATATCGCCAAAGAACACCTGGTCCTCCTTGCCGAGCGCACTCGGGATGATGGAGAAGGTGTTGGAGATGCCGTCCTGAGCATCGCGGAACGGGAGCTTGGAAACCGAAGACAGCGAAGCGATGGCGCCGTGGCTATCGCGCTTGTGCATGGGGTTAGCACCCGGGGCGAACGGCTGGCCAGCCTTGCGGCCGTCGGGCGTGGAGCCGGTCTTCTTACCGTACACGACGTTGGAGGTAATGGTCAGAACCGAGGTCGTGGGCACGGAGTTGCGGTAGGTGTCGTTCATGCGGATGTACTCCATGAACTGGTGCACAACGTCGTGAGCGATCTGGTCGACGCGGTCGTCGTCGTTACCGTACTTGGGGAACTCGCCCTCGGTCTCGAAGTCGACGATGATGCCGTTCTCGTCACGGACGGGGTGGACCTTGGCGTACTTGATGGCGGACAGGGAGTCAGCCACGACGGAAAGGCCAGCGATGCCCGTAGCGAACCAGCGGTGCACGTGCTTGTCGTGCAGAGCCATCTGAATGCGCTCGTAGCAGTACTTATCGTGCATGTAGTGGATGATGTTCAGCGAGTTGACGTACACGCCAGCGAGCCACTTCATCATGTCGTTGTACTTGGCCACAACGTCGTCGTAATCGAGCGTATCGCCCTCGACGGCGCGATACTTGGGGCCGACCTGCTTCTTGGAGACCTCGTCAACACCGCCGTTGAGTGCGTACAGCAGGCACTTGGCCAGGTTGGCGCGGGCGCCGAAGAACTGCATCTCCTTGCCGATGCGCATGGAGGACACGCAGCAGGCGATGCCGTAGTCGTCGCGTGGTAAACGCGCATGAGGTCGTCGTTCTCGCTGGATACGAGGAGCTGGCGACAGAAGTCTTGGCGCAGAACTTCTTGAAGTTCTCGGGCAGACGGGTCGACCACAGAACGGTCATGTTGGGCTCGGGGCTGGTACCCATGTTCTCGAGCGTGTGCAGATAGCGGTAGCTCATCTTGGTAACGAGCGTACGGCCGTCAACACCCATGCCGCCGATGGACTCGGTGACCCACTGCGGGTCGCCGGTCGAACAGGGGCCTGGTACTCGGGGGTACGGGCAAACTTGACCATGCGGAGCTTCATGATGAAGTGATCCACGAACTCCTGGATCTGCTCCTCGGTGAAGGTACCGTTGGCAAGGTCGCGCTCAGCATAGATGTCGATGAACGTAGAGGTACGGCCGATGGACATAGCGGCGCCGTTCTGCTCCTTGACGGCAGCAAGGTAGGCGAAGTACATCCACTGGATGGCCTCCTGCGTGTTGGTAGCAGGGTTGGAAATATCGAAACCATAGGTCTCGGCCATCATCTTGAGCTCGCCGAGGGCGCGGATCTGCTCCTGCAGCTCCTCGCGATCGCGGATGTTGTCGGCGTCATGACCGTCGGGTGGGAAGCTCTGGCCGTCCTTGTCCGTTCTAATCAGGTATCGACACCGTACAGGGCGACACGACGGTAGTCGCCGATGATGCGGCCGCGGCCATAGCCATCGGGCAGACCGGTGATGATGTGAGCCGAGCGGCAAGCACGCATCTCGGGGGTGTAAACATCGAAGACGCCGGCGTTGTGGGTCTTGCGCTCGAAGGTGTAGCGCTCGACAACGTTCTCGTCGACCTTGTAGCCGTGCTGGCTGGCGGCCTGGCAAGCGATGCGGATACCGCCGTTGACGTGCAGAGCGCGCTTGAGCGGCTTGTCGGTCTGGAGGCCGACGATGGTCTCCTTCTCGCGGTGGGCGTTATCGATGTAGCCAGCGGGGTGGCTCACGATACCCGTGACGGTCTTGGTGTCCATATCGAGGACACCACCCTGCTCGCGCTCCTTAAGCAGCAGGTCGAGCAACCTCGCCCCACAGCCTCCTTGGTACGCCTCGGTCGGACCTACGGAGAACGACTCGTCGCCCTCGTAAGGGGTCGTAGTTCGTTCTGGACTA
>ENA-OQIY01000086-OQIY01000086.1-human-gut-metagenome-genome-assembly--contig:-NODE-86-length-10289-cov-0.695139_pt1 | contig 10289 bp, 10 predicted proteins | sample MGYA00242592_ERZ504757 | MGnify/ENA primary metagenome ERZ504757 (study PRJEB26092, sample SAMD00036366) | human gut metagenome | host: Homo sapiens | study: EMG produced TPA metagenomics assembly of... | reverse complement strand
TGATGCTTCCTTGATAAACGAAAGATGTGGAAGTGCTCCGACAGCTTCATCGGGATCACAAAACGCTGCTATCCTGGAAGATGGACGGTCTGACCGTCGTTCTGACGTACCGCGGCGGTACCCTCGCAAAGGCCGTCACCCGTGGAAACGCGTGATCGGAGAGGTTGTCACGAACAATGCAAAAGTGTTTGAAAATATTCCCTTAAAATCCCGTACCAGGAGAGCTGGTTCTGCGCGGCGAGGCGATCATCCGCTATTCCGATTTTGAGAAGATCAACGAGGAGATTGAGGATGTCGATGCGAAATACAAGAATCCGAGGAACCTCTGCAGCGGTTCTGTGCGCCAGCTGAACAATGAGATTACGGCAAAACGCCAACGTTCATTTTATGGCATTTGCGCTTGTGAGCGCTCCGGAACAGGATTTCGAAAATCAGAATCCGTCAGATGGAGTGGCTGAAGAGCAGGGCGATTCGAGGTGTGGAATACAAGGTTGTCACCAAAGATAACCTCGACGAGGCGATGCAATATTCTCCACGAAAATCGAGACAAACGATTTCCCGTCCGATGGCCTTGTCGCGTTGTATGACGATATCGCCTACGGAGAATCACTCGGCACAACCGCGAATTCCCGCGGAACGCTTTCGCCTTCAATGGGCGGATGAACAGAAGGAGACCACTCTGCTTGAAATTGAGTGGAGCCCGTCGAGAACCGGTCTCATCAATCCGGTTGCGGTTTTTGAGCCGGTCGAGCTGGAAGGAACTTCGGTTTCCCGCGCAAGCGTCCACAACATCAGTATCATGCGTTCGCTGGATCTCGGTGTGGGTGATAAAATCCTTGTCTACAAAGCAAACATGATCATTCCACAGATCTCAGAGAATCTGACGAGAAGCGGTGTGCGCGATATTCCGGAAACGTGTCCTGCCTGCGGCGGTGCCACCCGGATTCAGATGATGAACAATGTCGAGACCCTCTACTGTACGAATCCGGAGTGCCCGGCAAAATTCATGAAGGCATTCACCCTGTTTGTAAGCCGCGACGCGATGAACATCGACGGCATGTCGGAGGCAACGCTCGAAAAATTCGTGGGCCACGCTTCATCCGTGAGTTGCCGATATTTTCCGTCTCGACGCTACCGCGACGAGATTGTGGAGATGGACGGTTTCGGTGAAAAATCATACCAGAATCTGATCGACAGCATCGAGCGCGCGAAAAACACAACGCTGCCCCGTCTGATTTTCGGACTTGGCATCTTAAATATCGGTCTTGCAAACGCGAGAATGATCTGCAAAGCCTTCGATTTCGATCTCGACCGGATCCGGAATGCATCGGCGGAGGATTTCGCGCAGATCGACGGTGTCGGAGAAGTGAATTGCAAAAGCATCGTGGATTACTTTGCGGATGAGGAAAATAAAGAACGCCTTGAGCGCCTTCTGTCGTATCTGACGATTGAGAAGCCGCAGGCAAGCCAGGAAGAACAGAAATTAGCCGGTCTTACCTTCGTCATCACCGGAAGTGTGGAACATTTCCCGAACCGGAATGCATTAAAGGCAAGAATCGAGGAGCTCGGCGGAAAAGCCACCGGAAGTGTAACGGGAAAGACGAGCTATCTGATCAACAACGACACGACATCCAGTTCCTCCAAAAACCGGAAAGCGCGCGAACTCGGCGTGCCGGTGATCTCAGAAGAGGAATTTCTGAAGATGACAGAAGAATAACGAAATATCTGCAAAGGCGGTTTGCATCCCGCGCGGGAATCTGCTATAATCGGAAGCAGACGGCAGAAATTCCTAGCCGGAAAAAGCAAACGCCTGTCTGCGCAGAGAAAAGCGCGGCAGATCAAGAAGAATAGAAACGAGGAAAAAGAATATGCCGGTTAAAGTTCAGGCAGATTTACCTGTAAAAGAAATACTCGAAAGCGAAAATATATTCGTCATGGACGAGACAAGAGCGGTTCATCAGGACATCCGTCCGCTGAAGATTATGATCCTGAATCTGATGCCGCTCAAAGAAGATACCGAGCTGCAGCTTCTGCGCTCCCTTTCCAACACCTCCCTGCAGGTTGATGTCACCTTTCTGATGGTGGCAAGCCACGAGGCGAAAAATACATCGACCAGCCATCTGAACACGTTCTATGTGAAATTTGAGGATGTGCGGAAAAATTATTACGACGGTATGATCATCACCGGTGCACCGGTCGAGCAGATGGAATTTGAAGAAGTTGACTACTGGGATGAACTGACAAAGATCATGGACTGGACGAACACACACGTTACCTCCACGATGTTCCTCTGCTGGGGAGCCCAGGCGAGTCTGTATCATTTCTACGGACTGAAGAAACGGATGCTTCCGGAGAAGAAATTCGGGCTGTTCTGGCACAAAGTCAACAACCGCAAGATCCCGCTTGTGCGAGGCTTCGATGACGAGTTTTTGGCACCGCATTCCCGCCACACAGAAGTACCGATCGACGATATCCGTGCCTGCAAAGATGTCACGATTCTCGCGGAGTCCGACGAAGCCGGATTCTATCTTGGCATGGCGGAAGAGGGAAGAAAGATTTTTGTGATGGGTCATCCGGAGTACGACCGTATGACGCTCGACGGCGAGTACCACCGCGATAAAGACAAAGGACTCCCGATTGAGATTCCGAAGAACTATTATAAAAAACGACGATCCAAATACAAAACCAGTGCTTTTATGGCGGTCACATGCGAACAATCTGTACACGAACTGGCTGAACTACTATGTATACCAGGTGACCCCGTATAATCTTGACGGAACTCCGGATTTTTCGGGAAAATAAGAGAGAAAAAGCCCCCCGCACCGGGCGCACACCGGCTGCGGGGGGGTTGCTGTAAAAATCTGCTATAAAAAACGAAAGCTTTCCGGGCTTACCGTTTGAAATCAAATAATGTTTTCAGCGGAATTTCGAGTGCTTCCGCAATATCCATCAGCTTGTTTAGAGACAGAGAGGTATGACTGTTTGGCGCTTCGATGTTGCTCATATGTGTACGGCTGATCTGGACAGCTTCGGCAAGCTCACTTTGCGTTAATCCGCGTGCTCTGCGAGTAAAAAGCGATGGTAAGACCGAGGAGGCGCATCTCCTCCGTATGACGTTCTCCCATTGCTATGGCTCCTTTCTGAACAGAGTGATACAAAGACTTATATAATATTTATCTTAAACGATTAAATACCAAAAAGAAACAACTTTAAATTTTTATAATGCACATGTAAATTGTGCAAAATATAGAAATTATCCATCAGAATAATAGGAAAACAGGAAAAAGAGTTCTTTTGACAAATGAGAGGTTTTTGTGTATGCTGTAGAAAGCACCAACAAATAAAATCGGAGGTTTTTGCATATGAAAGAGTCGATCCATACCATTCCGCTGATGGATGCATTCAAGGCGGAAGATGAGTGCCCGTTCTGCTATCTGGAGCGGGAAGCAGAGCAGCATGCGATTTCGTTTGCGCTCGGTTCCGGCGCATCCTATATGGAGGATGATGTGCGTGCGGAAACAGACGCGATGGGATTCTGCCGCCACCACTATAAAATGATGTACGATTACGGAAACCGTCTCGGAAGCGGTCTGATTTTATCCACCCATCTGAAAAAACTGAACCAGGAGCTTGCCGCACAGATGGATCTGTTTGCACCGGGAAAATCCTCGGTGTTCAAGCGGATGCAGAAGACATCCCTCGACAAACAGGGCCGTGAGACTGCGATCGGCCAGTGGATTGATGAGAAGACGCATTCGTGCTACGTCTGCGATCACTTCAAGGCAAACTATAACCGCTATCTTGATACGTTCTTTGATCTCTACAAAAAAGATGAGGAGTTTGCAAGACTGTTCCGCGAGGGAAAAGGCTTCTGTCTGCCGCATTTTGCGGATCTGGTAGAAACGGCGGAGAAAAAGCTGAATGATAAACAGAAAGCGGAATTTTACCCGGTTCTGTTCAAAATCATGAAAGAAAATTACCAGCGGCTGCAGAAAGAGGTAACATGGTTTACTGACAAATTCGATTACCGCAACAAGGATAAGGACTGGGGAAATTCAAAAGATTCCATCCAGCGCTGTATGCAAAAATTAGGCGGCGGCTATCCGGCGGACGAGCGTTTACGGAAGGATTAGTAATTCTTGTTTTATAAAAGGAGCATAAAGTTTCGATGCAGAAGTTTTATCAGAGATTAAAAGAGAATCAAAAGGAGCGCGCCCGGTGCGCGTTTCTTGTTTTGTATTTCGGCGTGCTGGCGGTGCTGCTGTTTCTGGCGCGCCCGCTGCTGGATACGACGGCGGCAGACCGGGAGTGGAGTATTCACTTTCTGTTCCCATGCCTGCTGGCGTGCATCATACTGACGACAGTCGTCAGTTTCTGCCGGTTTGCTGCAAAGCCGGACCAGAAACCAAAACCGCGCTATGTGGGATGGAAACAGCCGATTCTGATGCTGGCAAACGCAGCCTATCTGTTTGCCACACTGGAATTTGTCACAAACAGCCAGTTCCGGGAGATGAAATGGTATTATGCGTTGTTGAATATCGGTGTCATTTTCGTACTTTCCATTCTCGTTTCCCTCTTTCTGAACTCCATCCGCCGCGCGATGATTTTCATGAACATCTTTTATTTCTGCATGAGTCTGGTATTCTACTATGTTTATCTGTTCCGCGGAGAAGCGTTCCAGCTCATCGACCTGTACAGCATTGCGACGGCGGCGGACGTAGTCGGCGGCTACAAATTCGAGATCACAGGTGAAATCGTGACTTCGTTTATCACGATGATGCTCGTTGTGCGCCTCTGGCTGCAGAGCCGGGAATACCGTTTTGCACGGAAAACGAGGAATAAAATTCTGCTCCGCGTGGCTGCTGCTGCGCTGACGCTCGGAACATACCTGGCGTACATGAATCTGAACTGGAACGCCGAGTCGGTGTCATCAGTGACCTCTGGAATCCGGCGAAGACATACCGCCAGTACGGAACGACAGTCGGTTTTACCGCGGTCGCCAAATACATGCGCCTGACACCGCCGGACGGCTATTCGAAAGACGAAGTGACAGCGATTGCCGATACGAGCGAGAAAGAGACGAAAACAGAAGATCTTCGAAAAGATAATGCGGATAGCGTGACACCCGTCAACATCATCGCGATCATGAACGAGTCGTGGTTTGACTACCGTTCCGTCGGCGATCCGCAGACGAGCGAGAGCTACATGCCGTTCCTCGACTCGCTGACCGAAAATAATCATCAAAGGGCACACGCTGACGTGTACCAAGGGCGGCGGAACAGCAAAAACGGAGTATGAGTTCCTGACCGGAAACTCCTGCAAGCGGTTCCCGGGCATGGTGCCGTACGTCAGCTACTTTACGCACAGCCAGTATTCCCTTGTCACGACGTTAAAAGACCAGGGTTATCAGGCAATTGCGATGCATCCGAACAAGGCGACAAACTGGAAGCGGAGCACGGCATACCGTTTCCTTGATTTTGATGATTTCATCTCGATTGATCAGTCTCCGATACGGCCAAGCGGTACCGCGGCATGATCAGCGATCAGGCGAACTATGAGAAGATCGTGGAAACCTACGAGAACAAGGAGCCGGGCAGCCCGTTCTTCCTCTTTGATGTGACGATGCAGAACCACAGCGGCTACACGAACCGTTATTTCCAGGCGGATATCAACTGCAACGGCTACGACAGTGATGAGGCCGATCAGTATTTCTCCCTGTTAAAGCTTTCCGATGAGGCAATTTCCTATCTGATCCGGTATTTCCAGCAGGTGGACGAGCCGACGATGATCATTATGTTCGGAGATCATTCCCCGAAACTGCCGGATGCGTTTGAAACATGGATTGCCGGAGACGCCTATCAGAATCTTTCGGTCGAGGATCAGGAGAAGTTCTATGGAACCCCGTTCTTCATCTGGACCAACTACAGCATGAAATCCGAGAGCAATGTCTGGATCAGCACAAACTATCTCTCAAGCTATGCGTTAAGCCTTACCGGCCTGGAACTGACGCCGTACAACGAGTATCTGCTTGACCTGCGCGAGAAGATGCCGGCGCTCAATCACCTCGGCTTTTTAGCAAGTGACGGAACCTGGTACCGCTGGAACGACAGCGATGCGCCGGAGGAGGATCTCGAGTACGAACGGCAGTATGAATGCCTGCAGTACAATGAACTGATCGACAAAAAAAGACCGGGATGACAGCTTTTTTACAATTTCCGGTGAAAAAGACGAAGAATAAGGGCTTTCCCTACTTGCCAGAAAACGGAAACCTATGGTAGACTATACTCCGTATGACCGGGAAACCCCGGCGGTAACTTCACGTTTACAATTAAGAATAAGAAAATGAGGTTTTAAAAAGTATGATTGCAGCAAATAATGTGACACTTCGTGTCGGAAAAAAAAGCGTTGTTTGAAGATGTCAATATCAAATTCACCGAGGGAAACTGCTACGGCATGATCGGTGCCAACGGAGCGGGAAAATCAACCTTTCTGAAAATCCTGTCCGGCCAGCTTGAACCGACAAACGGAGACGTAACCATCACACCGGGCCAGCGTCTTTCCTTCCTCGAGCAGGACCACTTCAAATACGACAGCTATCCGGTACTCGACACCGTTATCATGGGAAATGCCCGTCTCTATGAGATCATGAAAGAGAAAGAGGCGCTGTACGCAAAAGAAGACTTCACCGATGAGGACGGTATCAAAGCGAGCGAGCTCGAGGGTGAGTTTGCAGAGATGAACGGCTGGGAGGCAGAGACCGATGCAGAGCAGCTCTTAAACGGCCTTGGCATTGAGCCGGAACTGCACTACGCACAGATGGCAGACCTGACCGGCAGCCAGAAGGTCAAAGTTCTTCTTGCAAGAGCCCTGTTCGGAATCCGGACATCCTTCTTCTCGACGAGCCGACCAACCACCTGGACCTCGATGCGATCGAGTGGCTTGAGGAGTTCCTGATCAACTTCGAGAATACCGTTATCGTCGTATCCCACGACCGTTACTTCCTGAATAAAGTCTGCACCCAGATCGCAGATATAGATTACGGAAAAATCCAGCTCTATGCCGGAAACTACGACTTCTGGTTTGAGTCCAGCCAGCTGCTGGTAAAACAGATGAAAGAGGCGAACAAGAAGAAAGAGGAGAAGATCAAAGAGTTACAGGACTTCATCTCTAGATTCAGCGCCAACGCATCGAAGAGTAAACAGGCTACTTCCCGTAAGAAAGCCCTGGAGAAAATCCAGCTCGACGATATCAAACCGTCCAGCCGGAAATATCCTTACATCGATTTCCGTCCGAACCGTGAGATCGGAAACGACGTTCTGCAGGTAGAGGGACTGACCAAAACCGTAGACGGCGTGAAAATCCTGGATAACTTAAGCTTCACCCTCGGAAGAGAAGATAAAGTTGCTTTCGTCGGAAGCAACGAGCAGGCGATTCACCATGCTGTTCAAGATTCTGACCGGAGAAGAAGAGCCGGATTCCGGTTACTACAAATGGGGCGTAACCACCACACAGGCCTTACTTCCCGAAGGACAACACCGCAGAATTCGACTGCGACCTGACTATCGCAGACTGGCTGACCCAGTATTCCGAGATCAAGGACGTAACGTATGTCCGCGGATTCCTCGGAAGAATGCTTTTTGCCGGTGAGGACGGCGTGAAACGTGTCAGAGTCCTTTCCGGAGGAGAGAAAGTGCGCTGCCTGCTCTCCAAGATGATGATTTCCGGTGCAAACGTTCTCGTTCTTGATGAGCCGACCAATCATCTGGATATGGAGTCCATCACTGCACTGAACAACGGTCTGATCAAATTCCCGGGCGTGCTGTTGTTCACCTGCCACGACCATCAGTTTGTACAGACTACAGCAAACCGTATCATGGAGATCCTTCCGAACGGCGCGCTGATCGATAAGATGACCACCTACGACGAGTATCTTGCAAGCGATGAGATGGCAAGAAAACGTCATGTCTATACAATGACAGAGGAAGATAATTAAAGATGAGCAAAAAGACGACAGTTTCCGGCATTCTGCTGGTGTTGCTTGTGCTGGCCACAACGCCGCTTCTTGGAACGGACAACGTTTCGTTCCTGAAGTGGTGGCTTATGACCCTGGTGCTCGGTATTGGATTTTATCCGGCTGCCGCAGCGCTGTTTCCGCGGTTTCATGACCGGGGATGGATGTTTTCTAAAGTGCTTGGCATCGTTGTTTCCGGTTTTGCTGTATTTGCTCTTGGAAGCTTCGGACTGGTTCCGTTTACCGCACCGGTCTGCCTGATCACAGTCGGTGTACTGATCCTGGCTTCTTGGATTTTCGGATGTTTTAAGGTACGCGTCCATGCGCCGGAAATCGACTTCCTGATGATGGAAGAAGTGTTGTTTTTCGCCTTTTTCCTTCTCTGGACCTATCTTGCGGGCTTTCACCCGGAGGCACACGGAACCGAAAAATTCATGGATTATGGTTTTATGAAGGCCATGATTCGCAGCACCGCCGTTCCGGCAGAGGATCTCTGGTACAGCGGAAGCGGTATTAACTACTATTACGGCGGCCAGTTCTATGCCGTATTTCTGACGAAGATTACCTTCACGGATGTAAAGCAGACGTACCATCTGATGCGTACGATGGTGGCATCGCTCGCGTTTGTTCTGCCGTTTTCGATCACCTACCATCTGGCAGAGTCGCGTGCGTGCCACCGCATCCGGAAAGAGGGCGGCAATAAAAGCCAGATTGCACCGGTGATTGGCGGTCTTCTTTCGGGAGGCGCCGTTTCCCTTGCAGGAAATATGCACTATGTGATTTACGGCTGCATCCGACAGTGGCTGGGACTGAACGAATCGGCTTACTGGTTCCCGAGTTCGACCCGCTATATCGGGTATGACCCGCTTGTGGAAAATGACCGCACGATTCATGAGTTTCCATCGTATTCCTTTGTGCTCGGCGACCTGCATGCCCATGTGGTGAATGTCATGTTCGTCCTGCTGGTGCTGGGCTTTTATATTCCTTACGTGAAAAATACCTGCCGTGATCCGGAAAAAGAGTGGAAATGGTCGTTAAAAGACGTTCTGCTTCAGCCGCAGATCATCGCGGCGGGCTTTCTGATCGGTGTGTTCCACTGGTCCAACTACTGGGATTTTATTATCTATTTCGTCGTGATTGCAGGCTTCTCTCTGTACGGTGCGCTGTACCGGTATCATGCGCGGGCGAAAGAGACGATCGGAACGGTTCTCCTGCAGGCTGCAGAAGTTTTTGCAATTGGAACGATTGTCGCCCTTCCGTTTACAATGAAGTTTGAGACGATGGTTTCCGGTGTCGGCATTGCCAGGCACCATTCGATGCTGTATCAGCTGGCGATTCTCTGGGGCCTTCCGACGGTGCTCGTTGTGCTGTTTATCGCAGCCGTTCTGCTAGCATGGCGGAAAAACTGTCATCTTCCGGGCATGGAGCGGCAGGGACAGATTGTACTTGCCGATGGAAAGACGCAGGAAGAGGTGGAAGAGCAGGCCGTTGCCTGATTCTGGGAGAGAAAAAACCGGAGCCGGGCGAAAAAGAAACGGCGGAAAAGCCAAAAAAAGTTTCTGCCTTCTGTAATTTCTGGAGAGAGATTGCGGTGAGCGATATGGTGATCGGTATTTTAGGCCTCTGTGCCATCGGCCTTATCATCATTCCGGAGCTCGTCTATGTGCGCGATATCTACGAAGAATCGTATGCGCGCTCCAACACGATGTTCAAGCTGACGTATCAGGCATTTATCCTGTTTGGGATCTGCATGAGCTACATCATCACGCGGTTCCTGCTCTGGAAAAAGAGCGGATTCTGCAGGTGTTCGGCGGAATCGGGCTGGTACTGCTTTTATGGACCTTCGGCTATTTTGGAACGAGCGTGTACTCCTGGTTCGGAAATATTTTCGATCTGTCGAGTACCGCGGACTCGATGCGACAGCGTATCTGGAAAATGTCTTTTCCGAGGACGCAGGTGCCATCCGCTGGCTGGATGAACAATAGAAGGACAGCCGGTTGTGCTTGAGGCGAACGGGGACAGCTATAGTGGTTATGAGCGTGTTTCTGCTATGACAGGGCTTCCGACTGTGCTGGGATGGTATGTGCATGAGTGGCTGTGGCGTAGGAGACCTTGCTGACATTAATGCCAAGATCGCAGATGTTGAGAATATTTATACTTCGACAGATGAAGCACATGTGAAGTCCCTGTTGGAAGAGTATGATATATCGTATATTTTTGTGGGATCGTGTGAACGAAAGAAGTACGGCGCCCAGTTGAATAACGATATGCTGAAGAG
>ENA-OQIY01000085-OQIY01000085.1-human-gut-metagenome-genome-assembly--contig:-NODE-85-length-10294-cov-0.946198_pt1 | contig 10294 bp, 16 predicted proteins | sample MGYA00242592_ERZ504757 | MGnify/ENA primary metagenome ERZ504757 (study PRJEB26092, sample SAMD00036366) | human gut metagenome | host: Homo sapiens | study: EMG produced TPA metagenomics assembly of... | reverse complement strand
TCTCCAACACTTAGGACACTTACACAATGTATTGTCAAAAGAAAATATCTAAGTTCTCTGTTAGAACCAGCCGTGAAGAAAAATCAATTTCCTTCTCTTGATTTTAAATCCAGTCATAAACGGTGTTTTTTTTTCCTCTGGCAAGTATTTCTGCTGCTTCCAATGGTATTTCTCTTTGTGCAATAGTTTTGGGTATATAGAGGTTACAAACTCTGTTGTTGTCCTTGTCCTTTTGTGAATACCCTTTACAAGCATATCCATTTAGTAAAATTTCAATTTCTCTACCACACACAGGACACGGAGTTTCTAATACTTCATTTACGAAAGAAGGAATAACGATTCCATTTTCGATAGTCAGATATGCAGAAAAAGGAACTCCTTTTTTATTATGGAAGTCATGAAATATATCTGTTTTCCCTGTTGTTATTAATTGCCTGGCTATTTCTTCTGTAATCTCTTTTCCCCAATATGAATGATAAATATTAAATGTACATTTGTCATTCATGTTTTTGAAGTAATTACAGGAATATCCTAAACTGCCTTTCATTATGTGTCCTTTCTGGCAAATAGGGCATAAGCCTAAATCTTTGATTGTATCATTATCCATTTAATATCCTCCTTTACTAATCCATTTAATACCGTTTAAAATATTATCTACTTTTTGTTTCCCACTATTTACATATTTAAATTGTCCGGGTACAAGTGTTTTTAGTACTCCAGCCCTTTTAGCGGATTTCATTTGTCGGCATACAGCGTATGCAAGTCCTCGCATTCGTCTAAGTTCATTGACCACATGAATACATAAATCTATCCTTTGCTTATTATCCATAAGATTTTTTTCACCGCCTTGCAATGCTATATTGTTTATGTATATCATTAAATCTACACTTCGACTGATAAGCTCATACTCTGTTTTTGCAATTATGGTTAATAATTTAGGGTCTCCAACTGCATATTTAGCTGCTTCGGATTGGTATTTAGCTATGTCTCTAGCTAAGGTTGAAGCATAAATAATATCTTTTCCATTTTTCACAACTGCATTAACTGTAGAAAGATAGTTGTATGTCTTCTCCTGTAAGGATTGAATTTGATTCATTTTTTGTTGGATTAAAATTTGAAAGTTGCGGATTTTTTGTTTCCTCACTTTGTATGTCTTTCAATACACCTTGTTGCTCCTGATGGGAATAAACCAATGTTCCAATCATTACCGGGTCAATGACAATAGATTGTGCTAGTCCTTTTATGTTGCCTAACAGTAACATTAGGGAAAAAAATAAAAGCACTCTTTTCATATCATTATCTGTTTGTAAATTCATATATTCCTTTTTTCTTTTTTTGTTCTTCTACTCTATTTCTGATGGTTTGAATTATATCACTATTAGCTTTAAGACCATTCATCAGTAGTTCTGGTGTTGATTTATCGCCAGAATAAATGTAGATATTGGTGTTGTTTATTAAAGACTGGATAAAACTTTGCTTTTCTTCATAATCATATACACGATATAATTCTATGTAGTTAATCCTTTTTGAAAGCACTCCTTGATATATTTTTATTTGCTCTCTAGTTATAATCCATTTTGTACAAAGTAACATTGAAATATATCTGTAGAAAATTATAAATATCAACAATACTAATATCGTTCCACTGATAAATTTTAATAATTCATGTTCTCTTATATATTTACTAAAAATGAATACGAAAATCGCTAATGTGATTAAAAGGAAATTCTTCATTAACCAATATCGGAATTTAGGCTTTAATATAATATCATCAGAAGCTATGTTTGTTCCATCATTCATAACTTAATACTTTTTTTTTGTTTCATGTTGTTTCATTAGAATTTCATTGAAATCTTTTGCTTTTTCTGCTTTATGAGAAATCATAGGAGCTATTATTTTGCTTTTTTCCCTAAAACTTTCTAGTGAAACGTCATTTTTGTTAATAGTGAATTCTCTACCCTTAGTTTTTAAACAGCACATCATCTTTATTTTCTTTTATTGTCATTTCTGTATTACTAATGATTCCAGACACTTTAATGTCATACAAATTACCGTTTAAATCATTATCAAAACAGGTATGTACTTTAGCTTGTGGGTATCGCAATAAAGTGTTTTTTATTTGATTAACTGAAATGTACCCTCCTACACTACAAAAAACACTTCTTCTAATTTGATTTTGTTAGCATTGAGCTGATAGAAGCTCATAGCATCTAAAGCGGATTCTGCAAAGTATATATGTTTTGCCATTTGGGGGTGTGGGCAAAAATCAGCAATCCAAAGCGAGTTACTTTTATCACCTCCGGCAGCCATTCCTTTGAATCCATAGTTTCTTAATTCGTAATTTGTTACTTTGTTGTCTTTATCTTTTGGATTAATATAGGGAAAACCTATATTATAATAATTGCCGTTTCCTTGTAAGTCTTTAACCCTTGTGATAAATGGTAGAAACTTTTCTACGACTTGATGATTTATATTTCTTTCATTTGTGAGAAATCTTAAATCAGCGAGTGTAGTAGGAAATTCTTTATATCTATCTCTGTCAAAAGATTTGTTTTCTGCTTTTACAACTTTGAATGCTTCATATTTAGGACTATAAGGCTCATTTGCGTAATGTCCTAAAATCATATTGATTCGCACAAATGTATTTTGATGTTGGAATTGTGGGAAGTCGTTAATATGATTTTTGATGAACTGAATTAAATCTCCACCTTTATAATTCCTATCATAGTAGTGTTCTTGTACACTATGAGGATTCTTGATGATGATTTCATCCAACTTGTTACCTGCTCCGTCTGTCAGTTTAAAAACAGGCGAAACCTTTCCTTTGCTAATGTCTTGTTTATATCCTAAATCTTCAAGTATTTGAATGATGGATATTTTAGCCTTATAATCGTCAAATGTTAGCATAATATTATAGTTTCATTGTTGGAGTATCATTATTTTTTCCGTAGGTTCTACCATATCCGAGATAGATGCTTCTTGCTTCGCTGTTGCTTTAATAGAACTATCTATTTTATCCATTTGGGTAGATATTTGTTCTCCGACAGTTTGTTTAGTAGCTTCCCTAGAGCTGGAATATGTTTTTTCTACTTCCTTGTAAGAAGCATAATCTTTAGAAAGTTTATGTTTCTCTAAAAAGGCAGCCATTTCGGTGGGTTTATCTTTAAAAATTTCATCAATCCCTTTAGCTCCTTTTTGGGCTACAAACTCTAATCTTTCTTTATCAGATATATATCTTTCTTTCCCTATTGTTTGTTCTTTCTTTTCAGTCGCTTTAATTTCTATAGTATTTGCATCTTTGATTGATAATCCATTTCTGGCATTCAAATCTAGTTTTACTTTTGCAGCTTTGTTTAGTTCCTCGTTTACAATGGTAATTTCTTTTCCATTTTTGAGATTTTCTTGCTGCATAGGAGTAAGCTCTATTCCTCCAAGTTTTTGGGGAATATGAATGTCTTTTGCTTTTTATTGATACTATCTCATTAGTATCTTTGTCACGTTGGTGCAATGTTCTTTCTCCTTTTGAATTAGTCTTTACTACGACATTATCAGCTTTTAGGGCTTTTATTTCATCCTTAGTAAAGGATAAATCATTTTTTATTTCTTGTCGTTTAGGAATGAGCAAGATAGCAATCCCAGCGATTGGGTAAACTACTGTAATAGCTGCGATTGCTAGTTTTCTAGCATTGATACCATCAATTTTGATGCGTTTACCTTCTTCTTTGAAATCAATTTCGTTGGTTTTTAATTTAGATTTATTTTCAGGTGTATTCTCGGCTGTTATATATTTAAGAGTTGTTGCTTTCCCCTCAAAATGGAGTTTTCCATTTTCTGTTTTATAAGACACTTTTTCATTGTCTAGAAGTGTTCTATTACCGGGAGTATCTTCAATGGAAAAATTTAGCATACCTGTTTTTTTCCCATTTTTGATGTTTGCAATATCTTCGGGGCTTAAATTTTCCGGTTTAACTCCTACTTCATTAAACTTGTTCCAGTCTATATCAACATATGAACCTTTACCATCTAGGGTTTGGTTTTGTTCATAAGCATATCGATAAAGGTCTTCTCCTTTATATGCAATTTTATTTTCAAGGTCAATGACTGTAAATCCGTCTTTATATCCTTCATTCTTGTTAGTACCTTGTTTTATATCATCCCATTTTATAATTGCAACATTGTGGTTTTCTCGTAAATATTGGCTATATTCTTGGAAATTATTGCTAGCTTGTTCTTTATCAAAGAAACTGATTATTCTTTCTTTAGATTGCTCTAATAAAGATTCTCTATTATCTCCTAAATTGCCAAGTTTAAGTGTATTCAGTGGATAAGTATATGTTTCATTACCTTTGGAAAAGGTAATATCACCATTCCGATATTCTTCTGAATATCCAAGAATTGCTGCTATTGCTCGGAATTGTCCGGCATTTTCATAACTATATTGCAAAGCTTCAAATTTTTTTCTTTTCTTCCATTTTATAATTTGAATTTATGTTCTACTTTAGATTGCGATTCATTTCCAAGTGTTGTTTTTTGTCCTTTCATGTATTCTATATATTCATTTCTTGTTTTATCAGTATGAATAGTTCCTATAATTTGTGGGTTATGCCGGTCATAAGCTATTTTCTGTTTCTGCTCGAAGTCTAGGAATTTTATTCCTCTTGGATTATTTAAATCTAATCTTATGGCAATTTTTTCTTTGTCAACATTCAAAATTAATTCCTTACCTGATTTTAGAGTTTCCTTTTGTTGCTTATCCAGCTCAACACCTTTTATGTTTGAAGGTATTGAAATACTTTTGATTTTTGTTTTAAGCAATTCGTTTGTTTCAGGGTCTAATTGTACGAGATATTTTTTCATTGTTAATAGTTTTTTGTTATTATCTCGTTATCTTGAAGTCGTTCTAACTCCTTTGGTTTAAGGTTTATATCATTCATTATTTCTGGTCTGACTGGATGAACTTTAACGCCAGCATTGTTGCTATCTTTCCAGTACAAACTTATTTTTCCTTTCATACTTATTTCTTCTCCATTATTATCGTGAAAAGAAAGGTCTAGTAAACTGGTTCTCTTTCCAGATAATAGAGCTGTGATATTTGCCTTATCCAAAGACCATATCTGTTTTTTTGATATTCCTATTAGTTCTAATTCTTTATATGGAATATCATTTTCATTAAAAATAGCTTGCTTTTTATCCATGTAATGTATATTTTTGCTCAAAAGTAATAAAAATATCAATATGAAGAATAAATTTATCATGTTTTTTTACTTATTCATTGTTTTTTTTCAGTGAATGGCTACTGTCAGTTTAATACGGTATTACAGAAAAAGGATATTCCTAAAGCGGAACCTGTATTAGCAACGACAGAAAATAAATTGATAGAAGAAAAAGAAAAAGGCTGTTGTCGTCAATGATGCTTTGACTACAGAACGACTTGCATACTGGAAGCAAAGAAGGTATTTATCTTTGCCCATTGATTCAATGGTGATAACTTCCCATTATGGTAAAAGAAAAGACCCATTTACTGGAAAAATAGCAAATCATAGAGGGATAGACCTTAAAGCAACAACGACTATGTTTATTCGATAATGCCGGGAATGGTTGTAAAAACAGGAAAAAATAAAGGGTTGGGCAATTATGTAGAAGTGCGTCATGGTGATTTTACTTCTATCTATGGGCATTTATACAGTGTGCTTGTAAATGCGAAACAAGCTGTTGAAGCTGGGCAACCAATAGGCATTAGTGGAAGTACCGGGCGCAGCACAGGAGAACACTTACATTTTCAAATGGAATACAAAGATAAAACTATAGACCCTAAGCCAATTCTTGATTATATTAATGAGGTAATCAGAACCGTTAAAGGACAAATTTCACAGCAAATAGATAATGAGTTAAGACGCAAATAAATAGAAAAAGAGGATTGGAAAAGCCAGTCCTCTCTTTTTGGAAGAATCAGAAGAAACCTTTTTTTTAATCCTTTTTTCTTGTTCTTTGAACTTTTTCTAGTGAAGATTGAAGTTGTGACAGAGCTTCTTTCATTCCTTTTTTTACTTCAGGATTCGTTACGGATTCAATAAGCTCTTTTCCTCTTTGAATGTTAGTGTTAAGTATTTCTTTATTCTTCATCTGTTTTGAACGACTTTCATCTATAAAAATAGATGGCATACTTTTGCAACTCCATTCACCATTTACTAGATTGAAATCTTTAATTCTTTCTTTCGCTAAGTAGGTGTGGATAGAAATCTTATCTACAGCCTTATCACTGTATAATTGATTTGCAGATTTCATTAGTCCATTTACGGCTTTGTTATGTGAATCAATATCGGCTAATCGTCCTTGTCCTTTACTTAGTACTTCTTCTTGATACCTGTTGTAAAGTCCTAGTTGGGTAAACTCCTTGGGGGCTGCAATAATATATGCTTCAACTCTAAATCCTGCATCTTTAAATTTTTGTGCTGTCTTTAAAGGTACATCTGGATTTCTCATAGTTCCTTCTATAATAATATTGCATTTCCGTTTAATGGCTTCTTCTATTAGTCTTTCTGTAAAAACGCTAGAAAAAATCTGGGTTTCAATGGGGTATTTAATAGGGTCTTTTATTAGTTCCTTATTGGGGTGAAACTGTCTGTAAAGGTCACCATTAACAGTGAGAAAATCTAAGTTAGGATGGTCTTTCTTTGCAACATTTATAAGAGTGCTTTTTCCGCAAGCTGGTTGTCCACCTAAGATTATAGCAATAGGCTTTTGTGATGATATATTGATGTCCTCAAATAAGCCATCTTTTTTTTGTTCAAAGATGGCTTCTACTTCATAGCGTTGCATAATATGCTTTCAATTTAGGTGCGTAATAGTTTTGTATCTTATCCATGACTGATAAGCGCACATTTTCAGAAACTTCAAACTGCAACAATCCATTTGCTATTTTTTCTTCTGTGTTGAGAACAGAAAGTTCTTTTTGCAGTATTTTTTTTCTGTTTTCATCCTTCTCTTCTGATATTTCATCTATCTTCATCATGCGGAGTGTCCCGATAATGTCGAGCGCAACATCCAAGCTCATTTCTTTATTCATGGTTCATTATAGTTTTATGATTTATACTTCAATAGATTCTGTGAATTTTAATAATGGAATAACTTTCACTGTATGAAATGAAAGTTGGTTAAAAAGCTTATGGGTCTTTAGCATTTCAATCGCTGCATCAGCCGTAACAACACCTTGTTCATAAAGCCGGATTGTTGCATATAACTGGTCATTGGCAACGGGTCCCATTATTAAATCATAGCTGTTTTTTCCTTTTCCTCTGCGGTTATTAACTACAAACTCCAGCCACTCTTTTGTAGCCCCATCAAATCGAAGGACTGAAAACTCTCTATCAAGAATATTATCGGGGACTTCATAAACTGAAACGACCGCTTTTTTACCATGTTCCCGATTTCTTTTGAGTATTGCCCACTTCTTAGCCTGTTCAAAATTAGTTGTCGTATAGAATCCTTTTCCAAAGTCAGTAGCTTTACGCCCTTTCTGTATATTAGGGGATTTGACGGTAACTGTTGAGCCGTGATATAGTTTCATGCCTTTTTATTGATATAAGTTATTATAGTATCTAATATATACTCTGTATCTTGTGTGTGCAGCATTTCAAAATTTTCATATAGAAATTCAAAAACGCCATGATTGGAAAACAGCAAAAGAGTTTCTTTAGCACTTATATTTTTAGTTTCCCTGTAATTTTCAGCACAAAACATTTGAAAAAGCAATATCTTTGGATTGTCCTTTTGTACTTTCTTCTGTTCTGTTTTCTCTTTTTCTAATGCTTCATAAAGTGATAATGTACTTGAATACCATAGTTTTGTGTTCTCGTCCAATAATGCCTTGTACAAATTGGAAGAATATATATAGTATAACGCATCTTCTAAAGGTAGCGTTTTTCTTTTCATGACTGTATCAACCAATTCTCTCATAACAAATGGGAGCATAGCCGAACCAAGTTCATTTTGATATGTTTGATTAGTTTCCATAACTATTTATTTTCTAATTTTATATAGCTATCTTGCTGATGTCTTTAGCAAAGATAGAGAAAAAACAATCATCATAGACCTATTGTATTGATTAGTTTGTAAATAGGTTCTTTGTATTTCTTTAGATTTTTAATTTGTATAACATACTTATTGATTCCTAACTCATTAAAGATTTCTGCGTACATTTTTATTATGGATTTTCTGTAGTAGATGGTTAATCCTACTATTGCAATGCAAATAAAAATCAAATAGACTAGTTCACTATACGCATAGATTGCTAATACAAAAATTCCACCCATAGCCCATAAAAAAGCTACTTAAAAAGAAATCTTAAGATATTCATGATTTTGTTTGCTGTTCTTTATACTGGCAGCCAAACCAGCTTTAAAAGTTTATTTATCTCTTTATTTTCAATACTCAAAGATAGTAATTTTCTATAAATGTCGCAAATAATAAGACAATTATTTTTGTTAAAAATAGTTTATAATCGGCTGATTTTTAACGTATTATCTTTCCCTAAAGTTTTATATATTTGGGTGAGAGATAAGGTTTTATAAACGAAATATTCCCTTTAGGGAACATGAAGTCTATAAAACCGAATATCCAATGCCTTGCTTTTGTAGGTGCTTCATAGAAGCGGTGAAAAAAGCAAAGCATTGGATATACCTTAGAAGGGTGGGTGGGAAAATGCGTTAGGGATTGCAGCGGAAAGCCCACAGCGTAGCGAGGACTTGCAGCGAAAAGCCCGACCTGAAAGGTAACGCCCTATTTATTTCTTCTATTCATCAATCTTACTTTTTCATAACGTAAATACCTATACAAAGTAGCCTTACTTCCAATGTGTAAAATTCTACATATTTCATCTATAGAATAATCCCGATTTTCATATAAACGCTTTGCTGCTATAGCTTTTCTCTTTGCATCTTCCGATAACCCTATAGGTCGTCCCGTAAGTTTCCCTCGTTCTTTTGCAGCTTGTAATCCAGCCCTAGTTCGTTCTACTATTATTTCACGTTCATATTCAGCCAATGAAGCAAAAATTCCAAATTGACATCTTCCTAAAGCACTATTAGTATCAATACCATCAACTATGCTTTTGAATGCAATTTTTCTTTTCTGCAAACAATCAACTATATAAACTAAATCTTTCAAAGAACGTCCTAATCTATCTAGCTTCCAGATAACAAAAGTATCACCTTCTCGCAAATATGCAAGGGCTTTATCTAATTCGGGTCTATCCTTTACTCCTGATACTTTTTCCTCAAATATAAGTTTGCATCCGGCTTCTTTTAAAGCATCTAGCTGCAAATCTAAATTCTGTTCCCTCGTTGAAACACGAGCGTAGCCTATTATCTCCATTTTATTTAAATCCAAGTTTCATAAATTCAACTATTCGCGAAACTATTTTAAACTAGGGCTTTCCCCCCTGTTATTACCTCTAGTACTATTATAAATCAAAAGTACAGAAAAAGGGTCGATTAATGAAACTTTTAAATTTAAGAATATGAGTTATTCACAATTTATCATGCTGTATTTGCCATTTATGTAGTTTACTACGCTGCAAACATCCTGTATGATGCTTTCCTAAAGCAAAGCAAAACCAATACAGGTGAAGAAGAAGAAATTATTTCAATAGGAGAGGAAGAAGAAATACCTCACAAAGTTGTAGATGAAGATTTTGAAACAGGCTCATACGAAAAAGAAGATGAAAAAAAAGAATCTGAACAGAATTATGTATCTGTAAATGAATCTATTGAAATGGAAGTTGAAACACAAGGTATTCCAATGGAACAACTTCTTGCTAAAGGGAAAAGCATGTTTTCACACGTAAATTTTAACAAATAAACAACTAATTTTTATTCAAATGAAAAAGTTTTTTTCAAAAATTGCTCAAAGAGCATTCGCTTTAGCCATTAGCATAATGGTAGTAACTAACACTTTTGCACAAGGTGCTGCGGGAATTGATGCAGCTAGTTCTGAACTTGCAACCTACATGGACCCCCTAGGAAACATGATGATGATACTAGGAGGTCTAGTAGGATTAGTTGGAGCAGTGCGAGTTTATTTAAAATGGAACTCTGGTGACCAAGATGTACAAAAGGCTGTTATGGGCTGGATGGGGTCATGTATCTTTCTGGTTGTATCAGGTGTTGTCGTAAAAGCATTCTTCGGAATCTAATATGTCGAAAGAGTATCCAAGTTACAATGTATATAAGGGCTACAAAAAGCCCCTTATTTTCAAACGGATTTAAAAGGCTAAGTTACATTATATAGTCGTGTA
>ENA-OQIY01000084-OQIY01000084.1-human-gut-metagenome-genome-assembly--contig:-NODE-84-length-10308-cov-0.692368_pt1 | contig 10308 bp, 15 predicted proteins | sample MGYA00242592_ERZ504757 | MGnify/ENA primary metagenome ERZ504757 (study PRJEB26092, sample SAMD00036366) | human gut metagenome | host: Homo sapiens | study: EMG produced TPA metagenomics assembly of... | reverse complement strand
TACTAGATGCTCTTTGGCATCTGATTTCTGATCTTCACTCTGTCTCCCGCTAACCAATTGCCTCTGTACAGCACCGTCGTAACATAAAGCTACTTTCTCCTGCCTTCCATAACGGCCCTCGCAAATCTCAACCTCAACATCATCCTCTGCTGAAAGCACCACGCTGCTCGTGTTAAGTGCATGGGAACAGATTGGAGTGATAACGATCAGACTTGCTGTTGGCTCTACCACCGGTCCACCTGCGGAAAGATTATATCCTGTACTTCCCGTCGGTGTACAGATGATCACACCGTCTGCCTGATATGTGTTCAACAATGTCCCATTCACATACACATTAAACTGAACAATACGAAGATTCCCTTCTCTTGTCAGGACGATATCATTTACCGCCAGATCTTTTTCACCGGATGACATTGTCCCCTCCAACATCATACGTTTCTCAACTTAGGCTCTTCCTCGCAAAGTCTGTCAATCGCAGATTTATAATCTTTCAATTCTACATCTGCCAAATACCCCAATGTTCCGATATTGATTCCAAGAAGCGGAAGTTTATTTCCTTCCAGGTCACGTATTGCACGGATCAGAGTTCCATCCCCACCTAAAACCAGTCCCGCAATCAACGTCCTCCGGAATCGTTCCCGGAACAATAAATCCTTCCTCATCCTTTTGAGCAAGAATAACACGTTTGCCTTTTCTCTCAATATAATCTTTTATCTCAATCGTAACAGAATAATCTCTGTCTTTTAATTGATTTGTTATGATATAAAAAGATTCCATACCATCACCTTTTTACTTTGCCAGAGCAGCGAATGCTTCATCCACTACCTGATCCAGTTCCTTTGTCTCAATCTTTGCTTCCTCTTCCGGACATTTCTTCAAATGTACAAGGTATTCGATATTTCCTTCTGGTCCCTTGATTGGAGAGAATGTGATCTCAAGTACGGAAAATCCGATGGATACCGCAAATTCTGTCACTTTCTCGATCACTTCATGATGCGTACTCTTTTCTCGCACAACACCTTTCTTTCCAACCTTCTCACGTCCTGCTTCAAACTGTGGTTTGATCAATGCTACGATCTCTCCATCATCTGTCAGATACGCTCTGATTGCACCAAGCACTTTTGTGAGAGAGATAAACGAAACATCAATCGACGAAAAATCAACAGGTTCTCCAAGATCTTCCGGAGTCACATAACGGATATTCGTCTTCTCCATACATACCACTCTCGGATCCTGACGCAGCTTCCAATCCAGCTGTCCTCTTCCCACATCGATAGCAAATTACTTTCTTTGCTCCATTCTGAAGCATACAGTCTGTAAATCCGCCAGTGGAAGATCCAACATCTGTACAGACCTTTCCATCTACTGTCACATGGAATTCTTTCATTGCTTTCTCAAGCTTAAGACCTCCACGGCTCACATAAGGGAGAACATGTCCGCGTACCTCAATATTTACCTCCTCCGGAAATGTTGTTCCGGCCTTATCTTCTCTTTGACCTTCTACGAATACATTTCCCGACATAATAATTGCTTTTGCTTTTTCTCTGGAATCCGCCAGATTCCTCTTTACAAGCAATACATCAAACGTTCTTTCATGTTACTTTTCTTCCTCTATTCTCCGATCATCTGCAATGACCTTTTTTACAATACTCTCTCTGTCGAGACCAACTTCTTTTCTTAAGACATCTACATTTCCATGCTCAACATAATCATCTGAAATACCGATTGTGCGAACTTTCAACGGGATCCCCTCACGCATTACAAAATCTTCTACCTGCTCACCAAATCCACCTGTAAGCACATTTTCCTCGATTGTCACAAGGATCCTGTGATTTTCTGAAATTTTCCGGATCATTTCTGTATCCAGAGGTTTCACAAATCTTGCATTGATCAGACTACACTGATACCCTGCTGCCTTAAGATCCTCACGCACCTGTTCTGCAAGGAAAGACATATGTCCGACAAACATTACCGCAATCTCACTCTCTTCATATAGAAGCTCACTCTTTCCATATTCGATCGGAGCACGGAATTCCTTCAGCCCTTCGTATGCTTCTCCTCTTGGATAACGAAGCGCAACCGGGTACTGAAAATCCACTGCAAAGCGCACCATATCTGCCATCTCCCAACGGTTCTTTGGTGACAGAATTGAAAGATTTGGGATCGATGATAAAAATGATAAGTCAAAGACTCCCTGATGTGTCTCTCCGTCACTTCCAACAAGACCTGCGCGGTCCACTGCAATCACAACCGGCAGATTCTGAAGACAGACATCATGGATCGTCTGGTCAAATGCTCTCTGTAAGAAAGATGAATACACCGCAAAACAGGCTTCATTCCCCCTGCAGCAAGTCCTGCCGCAAATGTCATCGCATGCTCTTCTGCAATTCCTACATCAAAGAATCTTTCCGGAAATAGCTTTGCGAATCTGGAAAGTCCTGTTCCGTCTGCCATTGCTGCAGTAATAGCTACAACCTTCTTGTCCTTCTTTCCGATATCTGCAAGCACTTTGGAAAAAATATCTGTATAAGAATCCTTCCCCGATCCTCCGATCGCTTCTCCTGTTGTCACATCAAAAGGTCCTGTTCCATGGAATTTTGACGGATTCGTCTCTGCCGGAAGATAACCCTTTCCCTTCTTCGTCACAACATGTACAAGAACTGCATGATTTACCCGTTTTGCTTCATTCAATGTCTTTGTTAATGTCTTCAGATCATGTCCGTCTACAGGACCCAGATATGTAATTCCCATATCCTCAAAAAACATTCCCGGAACAAATAATTGTTTGATCCCGCTCTTCGTCTTCTTCACCTGATGGACGATCCGTTCTCCTCTGCCGGGAATTCTCTTAATCGTATCTTCGACACCTCTCTTCAGGTCTGAATATACCTGTGTCGTCCGAAGCCCATTCAGGTAATTTGACATACCACCAACATTCTTGGAAATGGACATATTATTATCATTGAGTACAATAATAAAATTACTTTTCAATCTGGAAGCGTTATTCAATGCTTCATATGCCATACCGCCGGTCATAGAACCATCTCCTATCACAGATACAACGTTATAATGCTCCTGTTGAAGCTCTCTTGCGGCCACATAACCAAGCCCTGCTGAGATTGAAGTTGAACTGTGTCCTGTATCAAACGCATCACATTTACTTTCTTTTCTCTTAGGGAATCCACTCATTCCTCCGTATTTTCTAAGATCATCAAATCCTTCTTTTCTTCCTGTCAGAAGCTTGTGTGTATAAGACTGATGTCCCACATCCCAGATCAGTTTATCCTCTGGGAACTGAAGTACTTTATGTAATGCCATCGTAAGCTCAACAACTCCGAGATTGGATGCCAGATGTCCTCCGGTCACACTGATCTTTTCAATCAGAAACTGCCGGATCTCATCCGATAATTCTTTCAGCTCTTCCTCTGTCAGTTCTTTTATATCGTTGGCTTTTGAACTTCTTTTCAAGTGCCATAAGTTCCTCCTCACCGACAATCTTATTTTTCTTCTTATATACAAGAGATTTCAAAAGCTGCTCAAGGAAATTATCCCCGGCAGGAACTTTTTCAGTTCGTTCGATTGCTTCTTCTGTCATACGTTCCACATCTTTATGAGCCTGTTCGATTCCTTTAAGTGTTACATATGTTGTCTTTTCATTCTTCTCATCACTATGTACCGGCTTGCCAAGCTGCTCTGTCGTGCTTGTCACATCCAGAATATCGTCCTGGATCTGGAATGCCATTCCGATCTTTCCTGCGACTTTCTGCATGCTCTTCACATCTTCTTTTGATGCTCCCGCAAGGATTGCTCCAACCATCATAGCAGACTCGATCAGTGCGCCTGTCTTCAGTCTGAAAATAAAGTCAAGAACTTCCTCATCAATCTGATGTCCGGATTCTTTCACATCTACAACCTGTCCACCGATCATACCATAGATTCCTGCCTTTCTTGCCAGAACTCTCAGCGCTTGTCCGATTCTAAGGCTTTCCTCTGGAAATTGCTCAAATGCCTTGCATGCTGTCTCAAATGCATAGTTTAAAAGCGCATCCCCCGCAAGGATTCCCATATCTTCTCCATAAACGATATGTGTCGTCTTTCTTCCTCTACGGTACTCATCATTATCCATTGCCGGGAGATCATCATGAACCAGTGAATAGGTATGGATCATCTCCATTGCTGCCATAAACGGATAAATCACTTCTGTCTCTCCACCAAACAGACGGTATGTTTCCATCATCAGCATTGGGCGAAGGCGCTTGCCTCCTGCCATCAGACTGTATTCCATTGCTTCCATGATCACACTCTGATATCCGTTTGCTTCCGGAAGATATTCTCTGAGTATCGCTTCAATTTTTTCTACTTTTTCTTTCTGTTCTTCTTTAAAATTCATGACTCTCTCCATTCTCATCTAAGGCAAGAACCTTCTTTTCCACATCGTCAATCGTACGATTACAACACTTCACAAGTTCCATACCTTCCTGATATAAATTAAAAGAATCTTCAAGAGAAAGTTCCTCTCCTTCCAGTCCGCCAATGACGCGATCCAGTCTCTCAAATAACTCCTCAAGACTTGCAGCCTGTTCTATCTTCTTCGTGTCTTTCATCATTTCCTCCCGGTTACTGTTTATGGGAACTTTGTCCTCTTTCCCCTTCTAGTTTTACAGTGCCTGTAACGTAAGTCTCAATCTGTCCATCCGTTACATAAATCTGCAACAAATCTCCTTCTCTTACCTGATCTGTTTTCTTTATATTCTGTCCTTGTGCATTGCAAACATAAGAATACCCCTGACTTAATTTCTCAAGCGGAGACAACCCTTTCATCCGTTCTGCACAAAGTGCGAGTCTGTGCTTTTCTTTTGTCAGATGCCGTTCCATAAGCGAGCGCAGTATATTCTCAGCGTCAACTGCTCTCTGTCTCTTCTCTATTGAGTTTCTGTCTTGGATGGAGTGCCTGAAGTTTCAATCTGCTGTGCTCCAGATGCATACGCTCGTTTAGCAACTTCTGATTTATTGCTCTTCGAAGTAAACTCTCACAATTAAGGATCTGTTCTTTCACTTCGGAATATTCATACACTGCAGCTCTGCGCTGCGATGGTGTTGGTGCTCTTAAGTCTGCCACATAATCGGCAATCGTTGTATCTGTCTCATGTCCGACTGCAGAGATCACCGGAACACGACAGTCAAAAATCGCACGCGCAACAGCCTCCTCATTGAATGCCCACAGATCTTCAATGCTTCCTCCGCCTCTTCCGACGATCATGACATCCACCTGCTTCTCTTCCAACATATGGATCCCTTTCACGATACTGCTCACGGCACCATCACCCTGTACAGTGCAGGATAAAGCAGGATCTGGACAAATGGATTCCTTCTCTTTGCCACATTGATGATATCTCTGATCGCTGCTCCTGTCGGTGCGGTCACAACCCCGATCGTACGTGCATAGCGTGGAATCGGCTGTTTATACTCTGCTGCAAACATTCCCATCTCTTCGAGTTCCTTCTTCAGTGCCTCGAATCTTTCATACAAAAGTCCCGCACCGTCTAAAATGATCTCTCTTGCGTACAGCTGATACTTTCCATCCCGTTCATAGACGCTGACCGCACCCAGCACTACTACCTGCTGTCCTTCCTCCATATGAAAAGAAAGCCCAGACCTTGAGCCTGCGAACATCACGCAGGCTATCGTGCCGGACTCGTCTTTCAATGAAAAATATATATGCCCTGATGTGTGGTACTTTAAATTAGACACCTCACCCTTTACATAGATTCGGTTCAGCATGAAGTCCTGGGTGAACATATTCTTAATATAAGAATTAACCTGCTTCACCGTATAGACATTTTTCATTCTTTCGTCTCTTCCAGTGAACGCGCAATCTTGCCAAGTACTCCGTTGATAAATGACGGAGCCTCATCTGAACTGAACATCTTTGTCAGTTCTACTGCCTCGTTAATCGCAACTCCTACCGGTACCTCGTCATCCCACTCATCTCATATACCGCAACGTCTCAGAATGACAGATCTACTTTGTTTCATTCTTGTCGTCTTCCATCCCTTTGCATTGGCATTGATCAGTTCATCAATCTCTTCTGTCTTCTCAAGTACTGCCGCATATTTCTCTTAATTATATTCTTTATCCTTATCCGCTGCATCTTCCAGTGTAGAAAATAGTAATTCAATCTTGCTCCGGCATCTCCTGCGGATCATTAAATTCTATCTGAAACAACATCTTGAAAATGTGCTCGCGTAAGTTCTTTTCTAACCATGTTGGCTGATTCCTTTCCTGTTCGCTTTTATTCCTGACTCTCCATCTCGACTCCTGCAACCTTAATGTTCACATCAGCACTTCAAGTCCTGTCATATTCTCAATTGCATTCTTAACTTTCTCCTGCACTCTTGCAGACACCTCAACGATGCTGTAATTGTACTTCAGGTTCAATGCCAAGGATACAGTCACAATACCTTCCAGTACATCAACCTTCACACCTTTGGAAAGATTCTTCATTCCGAGCTTTCCGATCAGTTCATTCGTGATGTTTCCGGCCATAGAAGCAACACCTTCCACTTCTGTGGCAGCAAGCGCTGCAATGATCGCTACAACTTCATCTGCAATCTTAATCTCACCTTTGCTTGCGTCGTTCTGTATTGTATAAATATTTCTTTCGTCCTTTGCCATAATCAAAACCTCCTGTTTTGTCTGATTCTTTCTACATTATATCAAAATCTTTCTATTTGAAAAGATTTTTATGAACGTCCGAATTCTGACAAAATAAGTCCTTCATTTCTCTCTTCTGTCATACGGATACTCCACTCATGCGCAAAGAGAAGAAGCGGACGTCCCTTCAGATCCATGATCTTCTTCATATCAGATGTTCCGCTCAAGCGATCCATATCGATCTCTTCATTCTCGATCCAACGGATGTACTCATATGGCAGATTCTCCAGACGGATCTCCACATTATATTCATTCTGAAGACGATACTTCAATACATCAAACTGAAGTACACCTACAACACCTACGATGATCTCTTCCATCCCCGTGTTGAATTCCTGGAAGATCTGGATCGCACCTTCCTGTGCAATCTGATTGATTCCCTTTACAAACTGCTTTCTCTTCATCGTATCAACCTGACGGACACGTGCAAAGTGCTCCGGTGCAAAGGTCGGGATTCCTTCGTAAGCAAATTTCTCTTTTGATGTTGTCAATGTATCTCCGATTGAAAAGATACCCGGGTCAAATACTCCGATGATATCTCCGCCGTAAGCCTTATCGATCATCTTTCTTTCACTTGCCATCATCTGCTGCGGCTGGGAAAGACGCACATCCTTTCCTCCCTGCACATGATAAACACTCATACCGGCCTCAAATTCTCCGGAACAGATTCTCATGAATGCAATTCTGTCTCGGTGGGCTTTGTTCATATTCGCCTGGATCTTAAATACAAATGCTGAGAAGTCTTTTTCTGTCATTGGATCAATCTCGCCATGATCTGATTTTCTCGGAAGCGGAGAGGTTGTCATCTTCAGGAAATGCTTCAGGAAAGTCTCTACACCAAAGTTGGTAAGAGCGGATCCGAAAAATACCGGTGAAAGCTGTCCCTTATCAACCAGTTCCTGATCAAACTCAGCTGCTGCTCCGTCCAGAAGTTCAATCTCATCTGCAAGAATGTCTTTTGCATCTGCTCCGATCAGTTCTTCTGTCTCCGGTGCGTCGATCGGTATCATCTTCACTTCACCCATCGCAGTACCTTTTTTCGTGTCTGAGAACAGCTCAACTTCACGTTTCGCTCTGTCGTAAACTCCCTTGAATTCCTTACCGGAACCGATTGGCCAGTTAATCGGACAAGTTGCGATTCCAAGCTCTTTCTCTATATCATCTAACAATTCAAATGTATCCTTCGCCTCACGGTCGAGCTTATTGATAAATGTAAAAATTGGGATGTGACGCATCACACAGACTTTAAACAGCTTTCTTGTCTGCGCCTCAACACCCTTGGATGCATCGATAACCATAACTGCGGAATCCGCTGCCATCAAAGTACGGTATGTATCCTCTGAGAAGTCCTGATGTCCCGGTGTATCTAGAATATTAATACAGTATCCGCCATAGCTGAACTGAAGTACAGAAGAAGTTACAGAAATACCTCTCTCCTTCTCAATCTCCATCCAGTCGGAAACCGCATGCTTCGCAGTTGCTTTTCCCTTAACAGATCCTGCCTGGTTGATGGCTCCTCCGTACAGAAGGAATTTCTCTGTCAATGTTGTCTTACCGGCATCCGGATGGGATATAATGGCAAATGTTCTTCTTTTCTTTATCTCATTCGTAATTTCTGACATTTCTAATCTCCTATCATTTTCACGCAATAGATAACTGTCCGCAGGCATCCTGTAGACAGTTACATAATAAACCAGTAAATAGTGTATCACAAGTCCTCTCTGACAGCAAATCTTTTATAAAAAGTTTTTCCAAAAATATACTTTCTATTCATGAATTGGTGTAATTACAATCTTCTCCGGCTTTACATCCGACTTTCTTGTCACAATATCCTCAATCTGGGCACGGTTTGCATCCGTAAGCTCCTCTGCATTTACAACAACATCTGCACTATCTTCCCCCAGACTTACTACTGCCTCTGAAAATCCTTTTGTTGCCATCAATGTCTCAATTTCCATCTCCGTCTCTGATTGTTTTGTAAGCTCCACCATCTGTGCAACTGCATCTGACTTTTCCTCTTCACTGAGCTCCGTATTGTCTATGATCGACTGCAGTGTTTCTTTATTCTGGGCACGCACCTGTTCTCTTGTAACTTTTGCCTGGGCTACCGTAGTCTGGGCTGAACCATTTGTGAGAACCGCCTCTCCAGGTGTTCCTTCTGTTTCAGAATCATTACTTTCAATTTCTTCGCTTCCTGCTTCTGTATCTTCCTGTGAAATATCCAAAAGTTCCTGATTTGTAAGATCTGCATTAGCTTCTTTTGTTCCTTTCGCATTCTCGCCAAACAGACGTCCCGTGTAGTTCAGATATCCTGCTGCCGCGATCATAACCGCAAGTGCCACAATGATCAACTGGTTTTTCTTCACTTTTCCTTTCATTAAGATAAACCTCCTTTTATGTAGCGCACGTTTCATTATTTTTATCTTATGCGCTTCTACACCAAATAATGCCTGCACCGCTTCTGTCAGATTCTTCGCGACAACTGCATTCCCACCTCCATCTGCTATTACAAGAATGCCCTCCACTTCCGGTGCATTTTCTTTACTTACATATGGAGTCTGCGTTCCGTCTGTCCCCTGACTGTACACGGTCGTTTTATCCAGAGATTTCTCTTCACTTTCTCTTGTCTCTCCCTGGCTGTTCTGCTTCCTTCGTCGTCTGATGTGTGCTTTGCTGATCTTTTTCAACCACCTTCTGTCCTGTAGACTTTAATGTGATCATCACCGTCACCTTTCCCGCCCCATCTACAACACCAAGTGTCTGCGCTGTCTTCTGTTCCAGATATTTTTCATAGTCTGCCATGGAATCTGTCTCATACGTCTCTCCTTTCCCGGATTTCCCGTCAATCTTTGTATCCTTATCCACCTCCCCTGTCTTCGGAACCGGAACCGCAACTACAAGAAGCAGCAGTCCACACAGGAATAAAATGCTAATCTTGTTCTTTTCTGACCACGATCCGCCTGTTTATCTTCCTTGTGTATCCCACGATCCTTCTTTCCACTCCTGCCAATTATTGTCCAATTCCGATTTCCTCCCGTTTTATAGAATCCGACATCCGCTCTATTTCTTTTTCATATTGCTGATACACTTCCCTTTGATAAAATTGCTCTGCTTTCAGTCCTTTCAACGCCGCAACAGGGGATAGTGCAAGCAGGATCAGGACAAGTCCACAGAAAAAACGAATATATTTTTCATAATCTTTTCCCGGAATTACCTGCAGAACTGCACTCATGACGAGAAGCATTGAAATGATTTTTTGTATCCATTGTGTAAGCATCCGGCAGATTCCTCCTCTCTCCTCTGAAACCTTAAGATGTTACAGCCACCACAAGTGCAATCTTAAGACAAACAACAGTGTTGTGGATGCTATTACCTTCACCATAAGCTGATAACCGGAACTAACTCCAGATATGCATGTTGTAATTCTCCGATCAGAAACCGGTTGGACTAATGCCGCCACAAGTTGGTACAAAAATGCCAATATCAGAAATTCCACCAAGTGGAATAAGTGCCAGGACAGCTATAAAAATCATTCCATGCTACACCGATTCCATTCTTAAGAAGTACTGCACTCCATATGACAACAATCCATTA
>ENA-OQIY01000083-OQIY01000083.1-human-gut-metagenome-genome-assembly--contig:-NODE-83-length-10324-cov-0.656468_pt1 | contig 10324 bp, 17 predicted proteins | sample MGYA00242592_ERZ504757 | MGnify/ENA primary metagenome ERZ504757 (study PRJEB26092, sample SAMD00036366) | human gut metagenome | host: Homo sapiens | study: EMG produced TPA metagenomics assembly of... | reverse complement strand
ATGAATAGAGAAAGGAAAACGAACATGAACCAGAGTGGATTTATCTATGGAGGGGATTATAACCCGGAGCAGTGGCTTGCGATGCCGGAAATTCTGGAGCAGGATATCGAATATATGAAGGAGGCGCATATCAACGAGGTGACGCTTGGTGTCTTTTCCTGGTCTGTGCTCGAGCCGGAGGAGGGTGTATACCACCTGGAATGGCTGGAAAAGATCATGGATCAGCTGTATAAGAATGAGATTTCAGTAATTCTCTCGACACCGTCTGCAGCACGCCCGAAGTGGCTTGCAGACAAGTACCCGGAGGTACTGCGCGTAAACGCGGACCGCACGAAAAATCTGTTCGGCGGACGCCATAATCACTGTTATACTTCGCCGGTTTACCGGGAAAGGTGGGGAAAATTGATCGCCTGCTGAGCGAGAAGTTTGGAAAGCACCCGGCGGTAAAAATGTGGCACATTTCGAATGAACTGAGTGGAGAATGCCATTGCCCGCTCTGCCAGAAGGCATTTCAGGGGTGGCTGAAGAAAAAATATGAGACGATTGATGCATTGAATATGTCGTGGAATACAACGTTCTGGAGCCATTCGTATCAGAATTTTGAGCAGATTGAGAGTCCGTCCCCAAAGGGTGAGATGGGGCTTCACGGACTGAATCTTGACTGGAAACGGTTTGTGACAGATCAGACAGCAGACTTTGTTGCCTGGGAAAAAGCAGCGATCCGCGCGGGCGGTTCCGAACTTCCGGTGACAATCAACATGATGTATGATTTCCAGGGACTGAATTATCATAAGTTCAAGGATCTGATTGATGTGGTGTCATGGGATAATTATCCGACCTGGCACAAGGAAGCAGAAGAGGTGACTGCGCTTGACACGGCACTGCAGCACGATTTTATGCGGAGTTTGATGAAAAAACCGTTCCTTCTGATGGAGTCCTGCCCGACAAGCACGAACTGGCAGAGTGTCAGCAAGCTGAAACGGCCTGGGCTTTTAAAGGCGGCATCGCTGCAGGCAGTGGCGCATGGTTCCGACAGTCGTCCAGTATTTCCAGATCCGCCACGAGCCGCGGTGCGAGCGAGAAGTTCCACGGGGCGGTCATTGACCACTACGGCGGAAAGGATACGCGCGTGTTCCGTGAGGTGACAGAGACGGGCGAGGCGCTTTTGGATCTGGCGCAGATTGCGGGAAGCACGACGAAGGCACAGGCTGCAATTTTGCATGACTGCGAAAGTCGCTGGGCCATGGAGGATGCGCAGGGACCACGGAATATGGGACTGCAATACATGAATACCGTGAAGAAGGTATATGGCGGTCTTCGGAAACTGGGTGTGAATGTGGATTTCCTCGATATGGAGGAGAATCTTTCCGACTACCGGATTGTCTTTGCACCGATGCTGTATCTGTTTCGGGCCGGAATTGAAGGAAAAAATCCGGAAATTTGTGGCAGACGGCGGCACCTTTGTGATGACATACTGGTCGGGAGTTGTGGATGAAAACGACCTCTGTTTCCTCGGCGGAACCCCGCACGGACTGATGGATGTATTCGGCCTGCGGAGCACCGAGCTGGACGCATTGTATGATCAGGATGTGAATGCGGGTGTGGGAGAAGGAAAGACATATGAAATCCGAAATTTCTGCGACCTGGTAAAAACGAACGGTGCCGAAACGCTGCTGGCATACCGTGACGATTTCTATGCGGGATATCCGGCACTGACGAAAAATGTATTTGGAGAGGGCGAGGCGTATTATGTCTGCGCAGATTTTGAACAGGCATTTTACGATGACTTCTGCCGGAAATTGGCAGAAGAAAAAGGCCTGGAACGCGCGGCAGCCGAAATCCCGGAAGGGCTCGATGTTGCAACAAGGGAGGATGAGAAATACAAGTATCTGTTTGTACAGAACTACGGAGCTGAACCGGCTGCATTTCCGATGGATACGGAAACATACCAGCCGATGACGGGAGAGTATGATGGAGTGGTCAGAAGATTTGAGACGGTTGTGTTTCGAAAAGAAAAATAGAAGTTAGGGAATAGAAAACAGACGGCAGGCTGTGTGTGAGTACACAGCCTGCCGTCTTTTGAATGGACGGTTATTTCAGTTCCTGTTCCGCCTTTTTCCAGACCTCTTCGTCCAGATCGGTCAGTGCCAGTGCATCGGCGAGTTCACGCACTCGTTTTACGGTGAGATAAAAATAATTCACGCCGCAGGTCAATGTCCGTTTTAAGGAACGGGCAAGGACACTGCCATGCGTTTCCAGCCCGGCGCGGTCGAATTCGGCGAGGTAGCCTTCGAGATCGTAGGGAATCTGAAAACATTCGATCTGCCATGTGCTGTTTTCCAGCGTCAGAATCGCGAAATGGGCATGGCCGCCGACTCCATCAAGCGCAAGCCCAAGGGAACCGGGATTCAGGTATGTTTTTTCGGCATATTCTCTTTGCTCCTGCTTGTGGCTGTGCCCGCCGAGCAGGATTGCGGCATCGAGATTTTCCAGATGGGACAGCAAAAGCTCCGGATGCAGACCGAAATTCCCACGGAGTTCTCCGGGCGCGCCGTGACAGAGACGAAGTGCCGGGAAGAGAGATTCGCGGCAGGTATCCGGTGTGATTTCTTCCTGCGGAACAAAAACAGGAATCAGCCGGCCTGATTCATTTATTTTTCCGACCAGAACACCGTCTGTCGGCAGATGTTCGAAAAATTCCAGATCCTGTCCGGTAAGATTCCGAAACGTATAATCCAAAAGTCCGCTTGTCGAGGAACCTGCCTTCCAGTTCTGCGGATGCCGGATATTTTCCAGCAGATATTCTTCCCTGTTTCCCCGCACCAGATAGCAGGGAAACTCCTCCTGCATTTCGCGAAGCACTCTCATCATCCGCTGCGGAAAAGGCCCGTCTGTTACAAAATCTCCCAGCCCGATGATACCGTCGATCTCCTGACTGCGAAGAAATGCCAGCACCTTTGCGAGCGCATAATAATTCCCGTGAAGATCACTGATTACTGCTAATTTCATGTGTCGTCCTTTCTGTGATATTGAGTCAAAAGGTGTTTTGTCCCAACATCTCTCTATATCAAAATTATAAAATGCGAGATACTGTTTCGATTTTATCAGATGGAGAGAAAGAACGCAATTTAAAAAACCTGCTGACAGAAAAAGCATGTTATGATAAGATCAAAGGCAGAGAGTTTCGAATATCTTTACTGTCGGAGGGAATGTATGATTAATCGGGAAGACATGCTGGAGCTGACGAGGAGGATGACGCCGGCGCGGACTTCGTTTGTGCGGATGGCGGGTTGTTATACGGATTCGGATGGGGAGTATGACGGCAGTTTCAACATTCATTTTCTGAAGACTGTCCGTGAAAAGGCCAGATCTGGGCGAGTGCAGAAATCTTGCGATCGAATGAGAGCTGCGGGAATACCGTTTCCGGAAACATCCAGGGCCGGGCAGTATCTGGCAGATGCTGATGGCGCTGCGGGAATGCGGACTGAAGAACGATGCGCTGTTGGAAACGTTCTATGATATCCTGATCGAAGGATTGCAGATTCACGGGGCTTATGCCATTTACATGTTTTATGACCGGTATGATATTCCTGCAAAGGCTTCCGATAAAGAGCGCCTGGGGGAATCCGAGGAGATGTTCCCCTATCTGATCTGCGCTGTCTGCCCTCTGGTTGGAGAATACGAGCCGGGAAATCCTATCTGTGGATTCCTGTTTCCTGCCTTTGTGGACCGGAGCGGAGATCTGGAACGGGTTGATATTTATGCAGAGCGTGCAGCGTGGGGCGATCGGATGGCCAGCATTCTTGGCGCGAAGGGCAGAAAATTCAGATGCGGTCTGTAAAAGAAAAAATCAAAATTGACGGATCAAACCAGGTGCTGATGTGCCTGGCAGTAAAAAAACTTCCCGGCGAACCTGCATATATCGTTCGCCAAGGGAAGTTTTTTAGATACGGGAGCAGCAGAAGTGCATATTTACTGTGCCATCCCCGCTCCATTCTGTGTAGTTGCTCCGTTTTCCTGCGGATTCTGCGTCTTATTGTCGCCGCCGCTTACCACATCGTCCACCGCGCGGCCGACATCCTCAACGCCCTCACCGACACCACGGGTCACATCTTCAGCGGCGTCGCGACATCATCTCCAAGGGTATTTCTATCCCCGGTATTTGTGCCGTTGGCATTCCCATCGGTGCCCTCCGTCACATCATTTACATTGTCGTTTGACGGCATCTCTGTCGTATTGACGTCGTTTCTGTTATCCGTCTGTCCCATGTCGCTCTCCGTGTTGGTATTGCCATTTCCGGTGTCATTCGTGGTGTTGTTTCCACAGGCCGTCATCCCGGCCAGTAATACCGCCAATGCCAGCGTCATACACACTCTTCTGATTTTTCTCATCTTCAAAATCTCCTTTCCCTAACAGTGTCTGGACAGTTGCTAGTATTTGAAAAATGCCGGAAAATATACGGAAAAAAGAGGCTTTTGGAAATCTTGACAAAGGAAGAAAAAAACACTAAAAACAAAAAGTACGAAAACGGACTAAAAACGAAAACAGGATATATCGAAATGGAAGTCAATCCGGCAAACCGGCGGGAAAAAATCATCAGTCTGACTGAAACGGGAAAACAGTATGCGAGAGAGCTGATTCTTCCGCTGTTTCAGTCCGAGGAGGAAGCTGCGGCGCAGTTTACGGAGCAGGAGATGACAGAAGTAATCCGGATGCAGGAAAAATTTGCCGACGCACTGGCAAAGAGTATGGAGGAAAAGGTATCCATAGTTCACAATCTGTCCGCTTCGTGATATGATAACAGCAGAATTCGAAAAGGAGAGAAAGAGAATGAAAGAAGAACTGAAGAAATCCCTTCGCACCTACGGCGCCCTGCTGCTGCTCGGTGTGACCGGCGTTCCGCTCGGTGCGGCAGTCGGTCTGATTGAGGCGCTGTTCTGCCGTCTGCTTTTGAAAGTCACGGCTATTCGCGTGGCACATCTTTTCTGGTGTCTGCCGTTTCTCGCTATGGCAGGTCTTGTGATCGTGGCAGTCAATCAGAAATTCGGTGGCAGGGGAAAAGGAGGCATGAGTCTGATTTTTGATGTAGCGTATGAGGAGGAGACAGAGCTTCCGCTTTGCATGATTCCGCTGGCAATGCTCTCAACGGCGTTGACGCATCTGTTCGGTGGAAGTGCCGGCAGGGAGGGTGTTGCCGTTCAGATCGGTGCTGTGTTTTCCTATTTTGCCGGTAAAAAATTACCGTTTAAAAACGCGCCCGGTATCTTTCTGGTAACCGGTATGGCTGCCGGCTTTGCGGGCATGTTCGGAACGCCGATTGCAGCTGTGATCTTTGCAGTAGAAGTGCTCGCTGCAGGTGAAATGCGGTACGAGGCACTGCTTCCGGCGTTTACCGCATCTTTCTCTGCGAGCGCTGTAGCTTCCCTGCTTGGAATCCGCAAAGAAAATCTGGCTGTCCACATCAGCGAAAGCCTGACACCGTTCCTGCTGGTGCGTCTGATTACACTTGGTATTATTTTTGGAATCACAGGCGGCCTCTTCGCCTGGTGCTTAAAGCACACGAAAAAATATCTCGGCGAAAAAAATCAAAAATCCGCTGGTGCGTGTTTTCTCCATCGGTGTTATCCTTAGCATTCTGTTCCTGGCTCTGTACCGCGGACGGTATTGCGGCTTTGGAACGAATCTGGTGGAAGCGGTATTTCATGGGGAAAAGGTATATGCATATGACTGGGCGCTGAAATTTATCCTGACAATTCTGACGCTGTCCGCCGGGTTTCAGGGCGGCGAGGTAACACCGTTGTTTACCATCGGAGCAACCCTGGGAGCAGTCCTTGGCAATCTGTTCGGTATTCCGGTGGAGCTTTCCGCAGCGCTTGGCTATGCGGCGGTTTTCGGCGGCGGAACCAATACCTTACTGGCAGCTATTTTCATCGGCGGCGAGATTTTTGGCTACGATTATCTGCCATATTTCTTTATTGTCTGCACCGCGGCCTACGTATTCAACCGCAACAGCTCGATCTATTCCCGCCAGAAACTGACGAAATACAGCATCTGACAACAGAAATATCACAAATTTATCACACAGCGTTACGTGTTACAGTTCACTGGTGCCCAGCGAACTGTAGCATTCGCAACCCTCATTTAAAGTTTTGCTTCGCAAAAGGAGGGTTGCTCACACCTGAATCATGTTCTTACGCAGCGAAACAGCAAGTGTTTCACTGCTGAGTGAACAGGAACGGTTACGTTACGATACGGGTTGACGCGTTTCCGGGAATGAGGTTATACTAGAGGTATCATATACGAAAAAGGAGTAACGAATTATGAAAGGTATCGTACTTGCCGGAGGTTCCGGCACACGTCTTTATCCGTTAACTATGGTAACATCGAAACAGCTTCTCCCAATCTATGACAAACCGATGATCTATTATCCGCTGTCTGTTCTTATGAATGCAGGTATCCGCGACATCCTGATCATCTCCACCCCGCAGGACACCCCGCGTTTCGAGGCACTGCTCGGTGACGGCCATCAGTTCGGTGTACAGCTTTCCTACAAGGTACAGCCAAGCCCGGACGGACTGGCACAGGCCTTCATCATCGGCGAGGAGTTCATCGGGGATGATTCCGTTGCCATGGTGCTCGGCGACAACATCTTCTTCGGACACGGTCTGAACAAACGCCTGAAAGCAGCAGTAGAAAACGCTGAGACCGGAAAAGGCGCAACCGTATTCGGCTATTATGTAGATGATCCGGAGCGTTTCGGGATCGTAGAATTTGACTCCGAGGGAAAAGCCATCTCCATCGAAGAGAAACCGGAGAAACCGAAATCAAACTATTGTGTTACAGGTCTGTATTTCTATGACAACAAAGTCGTAGAGTATGCAAAGAACCTGAAACCGTCACCGCGCGGAGAGCTTGAGATCACCGACCTGAACCGGATCTATCTGGAAGACGGCAGCCTGAACGTTGAGCTTCTCGGACAGGGCTTCACCTGGCTGGATACCGGTACACATGAAAGCCTTGTAGAGGCAACCAACTTCGTAAAAACCATCGAGACCCATCAGCACCGCAAGATTGCGTGCCTCGAGGAGATCGGTTACCTGAACGGCTGGATCGGTAAAGACCAGCTTCTGACCGACATCGAGCCACTGAAGAAAAATCAGTACGGCCAGTATCTGATGGATGTGATGAACGGAAAATATATCGACAAATAAAAGCGAACAGCGTTGAAGAAAACTGCCCCGGAAGAAAAATCCGGGGCAGTTTTTGAAAAAAATGCTTGACCATGACATAACGTCATCCTTTATACTCATGGTACAAACAGAAAATCAGACTGAAAAACAAGAGACAGACAAAACATAACGATAACAAAATCAAGAAAAAGGAGAACCATTATGAGAGTATTTGTAACAGGTGTAAAAGGCCAGCTCGGCCATGACGTCATGAATGAACTTGCAAAACGCGGTCATGAAGGAATCGGCGTTGATATTGAAGAAATGGACATCACCGATGCAGAAAGCGTAAGAAAAGTCATTACCGAAGCAAACCCGGATGTCGTAATCCACTGTGCAGCATGGACCGCTGTAGACCTTGCTGAGGATGATGACAAAAAAGAAAAAGTACATCAGGTCAATGCAGTCGGAACCGAGAACATCGCAAAAGTCTGCCATGACCTTGACTGCAAAATGATCTACATCTCCACCGACTACGTATTCGACGGCAGGGTACCCGCCCGTGGGAGCCGGATGATGAGCGTCATCCGCTGAACGTATACGGCCAGACGAAATACGAGGGAGAGCTCGCGGTAGAGAAATGGGTGGAAAAATTCTACATCGTCCGCATCGCATGGGTATTCGGCGTGAACGGAAAGAACTTCATCAAGACCATGCTGAACCTTGGAAAGACACACGATCATCTGACTGTTGTAGATGATCAGGTAGGAAGCCCGACCTACACCTACGACCTGTCCCGCCTGCTTGTCGACATGGCAGAGAAAGAGAACTATGGCCGCTACCATGCAACAAACGAGGGACTCTGCTCCTGGTATGAGTTCGCCTGCGAGATTTTCAAACAGGCCGCTGAGATCGATCCGGCTTACGGAAAAGTAAAGTGTATCACCGGTAAGCTCTGACCAGTACCCGGCAAAAGCAAAACGTCCGTCCAACAGCCGCATGAGCAAAGAGAAACTGACCGAGAACGGATTCGAAAAACTGCCGACCTGGCAGGATGCGCTGCACAGATATCTGCGCGAGATCGAATTCTGATAGCAAACCCCGAAAATAACGCAAAAAAGCAGTGCTGAATTTTTTATCCTCTTCCGGCAAGAAGACACGTTCTGCGGTGGGAGATGAATTTATAGCAAGACCAGAAAATAACGCAAAAAATTCAGCACTGCAGAACGTGAATTACTGCGTCACGGATTTTCGTCGTACCCCGGTACGCCTTCAAATCCGTTCCTTGTAATTCGCGCCCTGCAGCACTGCCTTTTTTGCGTTATTTTCTGGTCTTGCTATAGTTTGAATTTTTTCTGTGACAAGATAAGGAGATTTTCTATTATGATAAAGTTGATCGCAACCGATGTCGATGGAACGCTCGTCAAAGACGGCACACTTCTGATCGACCCGGAATATATGACTGTTGTTTCCAGGCTTGTCGACCAGGGCATCTATTTTGTTGTCTGTTCCGGCCGCCAGTTTTCCAGTGAACAGAAGCTTTTCGCTCCGATCAAGGACCGCCTGCTCTACATCTCCGATGGCGGAACTGTCGTGCGCACACCGGAAAAGATTCTGAAAACATATCCGATGGAAACGGCACTCTGGAAATCCATGTGCCGCATGGTACACGACGAACTTCCGTCCTGCGACTGCTTCGCCGCTACCCCGGACTACTGCCTCGCCGAAGATGCCGGAAGCCGCATGTTTCACTGGCTCCGCGACTCCTACGGCTTCGATGTCCGCGAAGTACCGGATCTGTCGAAGGTAGAAAACAGAGGACATTATCAAATTCACGATCTACCATCCAACCTCCTGTGAAGAGCTTTGCTCCCCAAATTTCATCCCGGCGTGGAAACATCAGGCAAAACTCGCTGTCGCCGGTAAGGAATGGTTGGACTGCAACGCCCGCGGCGTCAGCAAATGGACCGGTCTCTCATTTCTGATGAACTACTTTGCCTTACCCCAGACGAAGTCTGCTGCTTCGGCGACAACCTAAACGACATCGAGATGCTTCAGAACGCCGGCGAAAGCTACGCCGTCTCCACGCCCGAGCGGAAGTCATCGCCTCAGCAAAACACACCTGCCCGCCGTACTGGGAGAACGGGGTGCTGCAGGTTCTGAAAACGTTTTTGAAGGAAACGACAAACCCGTTTTGATTCAAAAAATCCAGGCATCCTATACGGATGCCTGGATTTTTTAATTCTCTGTTTTCTTTACAGTACCCCATGCGGCGCAATGCCGATCGCAAATTCGACTGCAATCGCTACCAGGACTACCAGCAGCGAAATGATGAATCCGTGCAGCATCGGCTTTGCGCCGGAGCGGCAGAGGGATTTGAAATCGGTGTTCAGGCCGATGGCCGCAAGGGCGGCTACCAATCAGAAATTTGCTGTATGGTTTTTAATGCGGCTGCTGTGCCTGCCGGGATAAGACCTAAGGAGGTCAGTGCTGACATGGCGAGAAAGCCTAAGATAAACCATGGAAAAATGGATTTGATGCTTACCTTTACGGCGGTTCCTTCTGCTGCCTGCGCCTTCCGTTTCAGATGTACGTTGATGGCGGCGAATGCCAGAACAGCCGGAATGATGGCAAGGGTCCGTGTCAGTTTTACCATGGTTGCGAAATCACCGGCGGCCTCGCTGAATGCGTAACCGGTGGCAACGACGCTTGATGTGTCGTTGACCGCAGTTCCGGCCCAGAGGCCAAACGCGGCATCCGAAAGGCCCATCCAGTGACCGAGGATCGGGAATACGACAATCATGACCGTATCAAATAAAAACGTTGCGGAGAGGCCATAGGCAATGTCCATATCGGTCGCCTCGATGACCGGCGCGATTGCCGCGATCGCGGAACCGCCGCAGATACCCGTGCCGGCGTTGATGAGGCTGCTCGTCTTCCAGTTCAGTCCAAGTGCTTTTCCGATCAGTGCGCCGAGGCCAAAGCACGTTGCCAGGGTAAATACCATAACCGTCAGGGAAAATCTTCCGACCGTCAGCACCGTGCGGATATTCAGGCTCGCACCGAGCAGAATAATCGCAAATTTCAGGATTCTTCTTCGTATGTAAATTTAATTCCCGGACGCTTCGGTCACTGACGTGTCGCTTGTTAAAGGA
>ENA-OQIY01000082-OQIY01000082.1-human-gut-metagenome-genome-assembly--contig:-NODE-82-length-10390-cov-0.834844_pt1 | contig 10390 bp, 14 predicted proteins | sample MGYA00242592_ERZ504757 | MGnify/ENA primary metagenome ERZ504757 (study PRJEB26092, sample SAMD00036366) | human gut metagenome | host: Homo sapiens | study: EMG produced TPA metagenomics assembly of... | reverse complement strand
GGATATAAGTTCGAAGTTCAGAGCGCGGAGAAATAAATCAGATGAAGAAAGCAAAAAAAGAACGGAAATATACGTTGAGCGGACAGATGACAGCTATTTTTATTGGTCTTCTTGTTTTTATTCTGATGACAGTTTTTATTGTTAATACAGGGTTCCTTGGACGATATTATATGTCTCATAAGCAGAAAGATCTGATTGAGATGTATGAGGCAATGAGTGAAGCAGTGAACAATGGAAATCTTGGAAATGAGGCTGTGCAAAAGAAACTTGTGGCGGAACTTGAAAAAACAAATATTGATGTCTGCGCGATGGATATTTCTGACGATGGAAAAGTTGTATTTACAAATGTAAAGGAAGAAGGTTTCCTGTACAAACAGATGCTCCGTATTTTCTTTTTGAAGGACGATGATCAGGAAAGAATCTTGAAGCACACAAATGATTATGTGGTACGAAAAATAAAGGATCCGCAAAGCGGCATAGACTATTTAGAAATGTGGGGATATTTGAGTGACAATGTGTTTGTTACGATGCGAAGTCCTCTGGACAGTATACGCGAAAGCGCAAATCTTGCCAATCAGTTTTTGATCTATCTTGGAATTTTCGGTTTGTTTTTCGGTGGTATTTTGGTGTGGATTTTTTCCCGTAAAATTACGAAACCGGTGTTGGAACTGGCGCGGCTGTCCGAAGATATGGCCAATCTGAATTTTGATGCGAAATATACAAGCGGTGGAAAAAATGAGATTGGCGTTCTTGGTGAAAACTTTAATAAAATGTCAGAACAGTTGGAGAAGACTATTTCTGAATTGAAAACAGCAAACAATCAGCTGCAGCATGATATTGAACAAAAAGAAAAACTGGAAGACATGAGAAATGAATTCCTGGGAAATGTTTCTCATGAGTTAAAAACACCGATTGCATTGATTCAAGGGTATGCAGAAGGACTGAAGGAAGGAATTAATGACGATCCGGAGAGTACAGAATTTTATTGTAATGTCATTATTGACGAGGCAGGAAAAATGAATCGGATGGTGAAGAATCTGCTGATATTGAATCAGCTTGAATTTGGTTCGGATGAAGTGGAGTTTGAACGATTTGATATTGTAAAGCTTGTAAAGGGCGTAATTGCAAGCTGTGATATTCTGATCCAACAGGCTGAAGCAAATATAGATTTTATTGCAGGCGAATCAGCGTATGTATGGGCGGATGAATTTAAGACAGAGCAGGTTGTGTGTAATTACCTGACAAATGCGATCCATCATGCTGAAAATGAGAAGAGAATCGAAGTGAAAATTATTCGGACTGAAGGAAAGGTACGTGTTTCTGTATTCAATAGTGGAAAACCGATTCCAGAAGAGGATATACCGAAACTGTGGATAAATTTTATAAAGTGGATAAAGCACATACACGTGAATATGGTGGAAACGGGATTGGACTTTCAATCGTTAAGGCAATCATGGAATCTTTCCATCAGGGCTATGGTGTGAAAAATTATGACAATGGTGTCGAATTTTGGTTTGAACTCGACGCAAAGTGTGGTAAAGTATAGAAAATAGATACTAGATAATAGATTACAGATAAGAGGTAGGCAAAATGATAGCAATAATCGATTATGATGCCGGTAATATCCGCAGTGTTGAGAAAGCATTGCTTGCACTTGGACAGGATGTCACAGTTACAGCGGACAGAGATGAGATCCTTCATGCAGATAAAGTGATTCTTCCGGGTGTCGGTGCATTTGGAGATGCTATGGAGAAATTAAAACAGTCAGGACTCGATGAAGTAATCCGCGAGGTTACAGAAAAGGGAACACCATTTCTTGGAATTTGCCTTGGATTGCAGCTTTTATTTGAGCACAGCGATGAGGCTCCGGGTGTAGAAGGACTTGGAATTCTAAAGGGTGAGATCTTAAGGATACCTGATAAAGAAGGATATAAGATTCCCCATATGGGATGGAATTCCCTTCATTTAGAGAATGATGGAAGACTTTTTAAGGGAATCGCTGAGAATTCTTATGTATATTTTGTACATTCTTATTATCTGAAAGCAGAAGAGGAACAGATTGTCAAGGCATCAACAGAGTATACAACACATATCCATGCGTCTGTTGAGAAGGACAATATTTTCGCATGCCAGTTCCATCCGGAGAAGAGCAGTGATGTAGGACTGAAGATTCTGAAAAACTTTGTAGAACTGTAGGAGGTTGTGCGGAATGTTTACAAAAAGAATTATCCCATGTTTGGATGTGAATGCCGGACGTGTTGTAAAAGGTGTGAATTTTGTTGATCTTCAGGATGCCGGAGACCCGGTGGAGATTGCAAAGGCATATGATAAGGCAGGAGCTGATGAACTTGTATTTCTGGATATCACAGCTTCTTCAGATGATAGAGGAACAGTTGTTGATATGGTACGAAAGGTTGCGGAATGTGTGTTTATTCCGTTTACTGTCGGCGGAGGAATCCGGACAGTTGATGATTTCCGTGCATTGTTAAGAGAAGGTGCGGATAAGATTTCAATCAATTCTTCTGCAATCAACAGACCGGAGCTGATCCGTGAAGCGGCAGAGAAGTTTGGAAGCCAGTGTGTAGTAGTGGCGATTGACGCGAAGAAAAGAGCAGACGGAACAGGATGGAATATTTATAAGAACGGTGGACGTCTGGATGTCGGAATCGATGCGATTGAGTGGGCGAAGAAAGTAGAGGCCCTTGGCGCAGGTGAGATTCTTCTGACGAGTATGGACGGTGACGGAACGAAGGCGGATATGATCTGGAACTGACACGGGCAATTGCAGATAGTGTATCCATTCCGGTGATTGCGTCCGGTGGAGCCGGAACGTTGGAACATTTTAAAGAGGCACTGACAGAGGGCGGTGCAGATGCAGCATTGGCAGCATCTTTATTCCATTATAAAGAGCTGGAAATCAAAGAAGTAAAAGAGTATTTAAGAAACGAAGGAATTTCTGTCAGACTGTAGAGAATGGTTGAAGCAGAAAGAAGAGGGAAATAAAAATGAGTGGTTTGAACGGAGACTGGTATGAGGCGATTGAAAGGAGAGTTTTCTTAAACCTTATTATAGGAAATTATTTAGAGACGGTAAACGAAGAATACAGGACAAAACTGATCTTTCCACCGGCACAGGATATTTTCAATGCATTTCATCTGACTCCACTGAAGAATGTGAAGGTTGTGATCCTTGGACAGGATCCTTATCATAATAACGGTCAGGCACATGGATTAAGCTTTTCCGTGCAGAAAGGTGTGGATATTCCACCGTCACTTGTGAACATTTATAAAGAACTTCATGATGATCTTGGATGTACGATTCCAAGTCATGGATGTTTGACAAAATGGGCCGAGCAGGGAGTATTAATGCTAAACACGGTGTTGACTGTGCGCGCGCATCAGGCGAACTCTCACAGAGGAATTGGATGGGAAGAATTCACAGATGCAGCAATTCTGGCTCTGAACAGTCAGGACAGACCGATTGTCTTTATTCTGTGGGGAGCTCCTGCGCAAAGGAAGAAGAGAATGCTTACGAATCCAAAGCATCTTATCCTGGAAGCACCGCATCCAAGCCCGCTGGCTGCTTACAGAGGTTTCTTTGGAAGCAAGCCATTCAGTCAGACAAATGCATTTCTGGAGAAGAATGGGATTGAGTCGATTGACTGGCAGATTGAGTAAACTTTGGGAATGATGCTTGACAGAAAGTGAAAAAGTGACTTACAATATGCTTAACAAGACAACTGAGTTGATGGCTCTATCCCATCTGCTTCAGTAGCAAAGTATTAAAAAATAGACGTTTGCCGCCAAGCAAGGACGTCTATTTTATGTGTATAATTCAAAATCAAAACAATCAAACTGGCTGTCGTCAGAATAACCATCAATTCTTCATATGTACTCATAATGACCACCCCTTCCACAAGACTAGAAGCAGGTGAGAACGCCTCTCAGTTGCCTGGTTAAATATAATGAAAGTGTATTTATATTAACACATAAAGATAAAAATGTCTATATTTCCATTGACAAAACTAAAAAACTAGTGTACTATCTAAATATAGCACTGATACAGTGATTACAAAGAAGATAAATGGAGGGATCACATGGAATATAATTCAGGAAGTCCAATCTATCTTCAAGTGATCAACGAGCTTAAGAAAAAGATGGTAAAGGGCGAGTTGAAACCGGGTGAGAAGATGCCGTCGAACAGAGAACTTGCAGTTCTTTATAAGGTGAATCAGAATACAGCGGCGAGAATCTACCGGGAGATGGAGTTGGCAGGATATTGTTACACGAAGCGAGGAATCGGTACATTTGTGTCGGAGGAGGAGCATATGTTTGATAATGTGAAGAAAGAGATGGCGGAAGAGTTGTTGAAGAATTTTGTACATGAGATGCGTGATCTCGGATTTCAGAAAGGCGAGATTATCGAGCAGATTGCCGATTACGAGGAGGAGTAGAAATGATGTTAGAGTATAGAAGTATCACGAAGAAGTTTGGGAATAAAGAAGCAGTTAAAGAACTTACGCTGAACTTGAAAAAGGGCACGATTTATGGTCTTCTTGGAGAAAACGGAAGCGGTAAGACAACGCTTATGAAGATGGCAGCAGGACTGACAAAGCCGACAGAAGGAGAAATCTTATTTGAGGGACATCCACTCAGTTATTATGACAAAGCTTCCATTGCATATATGTCTACGGAACCATTTTTCTATAGCTATATGAAAGTAAAAGACGTGGAAGCATATTATGCAGATTTCTTTGAGGATTTTGACAGAGAGCAGTTTAGAAAAACAATTGAACGTCTGGGCTTGAATGAAGAGATGAAAGCATCTGCAATGTCAAGCGGAATGAAATGCCAAGCTGAAAGCGGCAGCGACATTGGCGAGAAAAGCAGATCTTCTCTTGTTAGATGAGCCTTTGAACGGTGTGGACTATAAAGCGAGAGAAGAGATCATTGCTTTGATCCTGGAAGAAGCAGATGAGAATCGTACAATGGTGATCTCTACTCATCTGATTGAAGAGGTAGAAAGCTTTATTGAGGATGCGATTTTATAAAAGATGGACAGCTTGTGGATGTCGTGAATGTTAGAAACAGAGAGAATGACAACGGGAAATTCACTTGCAGAGCTTTATCTGCAGAAGATGTAAGGAGGGAGTATTGATGGGAAAATTAATGAAATATGAATGGAAGAAACAGCGGACTTCGAGAATGATTGTTATGGTAGCTTTAGCTGTCTGTGTGCTTACATTTCTTGGAGGCGTGCTGGTTGAAAAGGATGCATTGATGGGAATCAGTGCAACGCTTTTATTAGTCGGATCGTTTTTTGTAGTTGTTCTATATGGGAATTGAGAGTATACTGATTTTAAACAGAGATTTGAAAACAAAGCAAAGCTATATGATCTGGATGACTCCGAAATCCGTATGGGAAATTCTTGGAGCAAAATTTGTTGTAGCGATTGTACAGATGTTTTTCGTGTTTGCACTTTATGTGATTGCCGGACTGCTTTGTTTTGTAGGGATGCTTCAGTATGTCGGAGAACTTGGAAATGTATTTGCGATCATAAGAGATAGTTTTATACAATTGTCAGGCGAAGGGCAGCTGATTGCACAGATTATCTGGAATCTTTTCTGCATCTTTGTCGGATGGATAGAGGTTGTGATGGTTGGATATCTTGCAGTGATTGGTTCTAGAACGATTTTGAGAAACTCAAAATATGCAGGAGGAATCTCAATCGTAGCTTTCTTTGGAATTACATTTATAATAGAAAAGATTTATAATCTGATCAGCAATGTACTTCCGAATGTAGAGGTCGAAGGAGATTCGTTCTTTGGTGTCGGATATCCTGCTTACTACATTATAATCTGTGTAATAGTATTTTTACTTAGCGGATGGATGGCAGATAAGAAGCTTAGTGTATAAGAAGAGTCCCTCGATTGTGAGGGACTTTCTTTACGCAAGGAATTACTATAGAAGAATCTTTTTCATATCATCAGGCAGTTCTGCTGTAAATTCCATCGGCTCCCTTGTGATCGGATGAATAAAGGAGAGTTTCCAGGAATGTAATGCCTGACGGTGGATATATTCCATATCGGGATTATATAGATAATCACCGACAAGAGGAAAACCTAAATATTGCATATGGACACGGATCTGATGGGTGCGGCCGGTCTCTAAGATAAGAGAGACAAGGCTGTGCCCGTTTTTTTCTTCTACAACTTTATAATGTGTGACTGCACGCTCTCCATGCTCGAAGTCTACTTTTCGCTCAATCATGGAACTGCCGGTGCGGGCGAGTGGAGCATCAATCGTGCCGGATGGAGGTGTTACACTGCCGCGGACGATCGCAAGATATTCACGCTTAATCTCATGACGAGCCCCATGGAGGAGAGAATACTGGAACTGATCAAGTGTTTGGCAATGACAGTCAGTCCGGAAGTATCCCGGTCAAGACGGTTTGTGCAGCGGAAGATAAAAGGCTTTCCCTGCTCTGTATAATACCACATTAGTCCATTTGCCAGAGAATTCTCATAATTATGCAGTGATGGATGGATCGGCATTCCGGCAGGTTTGTTGACAACAAGGATATCTTCGTCTTCATATATAATGCTAAGCGGCAGTTCGACAGGAGGAATATTCGGTGAACTTTCATTTTCCTGAATATGTACTGTGAGAAGATCTCCAGTAGCAAGTAGTGAACGCATATATTCCCAGACTCCGTTTTTTAAAATGCTTTCCGGCATCTTTTTTAACTGAGTGATGTTCTGGTAGGAGTAGCCCTGGTGACGCAGGAACTGCTCGATACGCAGGCCGTCCGCTTCTTCTGTTATCTGATAGTTGATCGTACGATCCATTCTTTTTCTATCCTGTCGTGTCTGATAAGCATAAAACAGACCATCACCTTCTTAGTTTGACTCTTTATGAACTCTTGTAATCATACACAAAATTTTCAAAAATTACAATAATCTTGAAATAGTGTTATGTTTCTTGGAATTTTATTATATCTTATTTTGGAACTTTTTTCTTATAATAACATCATCAAGAAAAAACAAAGAAAAGTAATCATAAAAGGAGGATTCAATTATGAAGAAGAAAAAGATTCTTGCACTTGTACTTGCAGCTTCAATGGCAGGAGGAATGCTTGCAGGATGTGGAAGCACATCAGGCGGAGATGAAACAGCAAAAGGAGATAAGTCATCCGGAAAAGTTTATTATCTGAACTTTAAACCAGAGCAGGCTGACCAGTGGGTAGAACTTGCAAAAGAGTATACAGATGAGACGGGTGTTCAGGTTGATGTACAGACAGCAGCATCAGGAACTTACGAGTCACAGTTGAAATCAGAGATGGCAAAAGATGAGGCACCAACATTGTTCCAGGTAAACGGACCGGTTGGACTTGCTACATGGAAAAATTATTGCTATGACCTTTCAGGAAGTGACGTTTACAAAGACGTTGAGTCTGATGACTATGTATTAAAAGATGGTGATGCAGTAGACGGAATCGCTTATGTTATTGAGACTTATGGTCTGATCTACAACAAAGCACTTCTGAACAAATACTTCGAACTGCCGGATGCAAGCATCAAATCCATCGATGAGCTGAATAACTTCCAGGCACTTAAGACAGCTGCAGAAGAGATTCAGGCACATAAAGATGATCTTGGAGTAGAAGGAGCTTTCACTTCAGCAGGAATGGATTCTTCTTCTGACTGGAGATTCAAGACACACCTTGCAAACCTGCCAATCTACTATGAGTACAAGGCAGACGGAATTGATACTACAGATGCTATCAAGGGAACATACCTTGACAACTACAAACAGATCTGGGATCTGTATCTGAACAACTCTACATGTGAGCCATCTATGATCTCTTCTAAGACAGGAGATGACGCAGCAAGCGAATTCTCACTTGGTGAAGCAGTATTCTATCAGAATGGTACATGGGCTTACAATGATATCAAAGATAACGAAGTAGCAGATGAAGATATGGGAATGCTTCCAATCTACATCGGAGTTGACGGAGAAGAGAACCAGGGACTTTGTACAGGATCAGAGAACTACTGGTGTGTAAATAAGAACGCTTAGAAGAAGACATTCAGGCAACACTTGATTTTATGAAATGGGTAGTTGAGAGCGATGAAGGTCGTGACATGCTGGCTAACGAGATGGGATTTGTAACACCGTTCACAACATTCTCAGATTACCTTCCGGACAACCCGCTTGTAAAAGCAAATGCTGAGTATACAGAGGCAGGAAAGACACCAGTAAGCTGGAACTTTACAACAATGCCATCTGAGAACTGGAAGAACAATGTGGGTGGAGCTCTTCTGAACTATGCACAGGGCACAGGCACATGGGATAGTGTACAGACAGCATTCGTTGATGGATGGGCTGAAGAATACGCAGCAGCAAATGAATAAAAAAGACTTTTCACAGGACCGGCAGATAAAAGGCTGTGAAATAGTGAAAATATCATGCAGCCTGCCAACGAGAATACCGGGGGCAGGCTGAAATTATGTAATTAGAAATGTAAAAAGCAAAGATGCAGACAGGCTTTTTTATAGAAAGAGAGACAGGAGGAGAGGAACATGCAAAAAGCAATAAAAAGATATTTTCCGGTATTTGTATTGCCGACGCTGATTGCATTTACGATAGGTTTCCTTGCACCGTTTGTGTTAGGCGTATATCTTTCGTTCTGCAAGTTCACAACGGTGACAGACGCTAAATTTATTGGACTTAGCAACTATGCAAAGATCCTTGGAGACGGAGATTTTCTTCACTCTCTTTGGTTTACCGCATTATTTACAATTGTGACAGTATTATTGATCAACATTTTTGCATTTGCGGTAGCAATGCTTTTGACAAAGAATATTAAGGGAACCAATATTTTCCGTACTGTATTTTTTATGCCGAACCTGATCGGTGGTATTGTACTTGGATATGTATGGCAGCTGTTATTAAACGGTATTCTGGCACATTTTCAGAAAACACTTACATATTCTTCAAAATATGGTTTTTGGGGATTAGTTATCCTGATGCTCTGGCAGCAGATTGGATACATGATGATCATCTACATCTCAGGTATTCAGAATATTCCTGGAGAGCTGATCGAGGCAGCGGAGATCGACGGAGCAAATAAAGTACAGCTTTTAAGATATGTTACAATTCCGATGGTTATGCCATCCATCACAATCTGTACTTTCCTGACACTTACAAACGGATTCAAACTTTTCGACCAGAACCTTGCATTGACAAATGGTGGACCGGACAAGATGTCAGAAATGCTTGCCCTGAACATTTATAATACATTCTATGGAAGAACCGGTTGGGAAGGTGTAGGACAGGCAAAAGCAGTTATCTTCTTCATTATTGTAGGAGTGATCGCATTAATTCAGAATAAAATGAACAACATCAAAGGAGGTGCAGCAGTAATGAATAAAAAAGTAAAACATGGCACATTATTAACCGTTTATTTTTACAGTACTCAGTCTGCTGTATCTGTATCCGATCATACTGGTATTTATCAACTCCTTTAAGAAAAAAAGTCTATATCAGTAAAGCACCGTTCGAGATACCGACCGGAAAGATGTATGTCGGATTAGAGAACTATACCCGTGGTATTAAGCAGACAGGGCTGATTCAGGCATTTGGATGGAGTTTATTTATCACAATCTTATCTGTAGCAGTGATTATCTTATGTTGCTCCATGTGTGCATGGTATATCTGTCGTGTGAAGACAAAGTTCACAAAAGTCTTATATATGCTTTGTCTGTTTGCAATGATCGTACCATTCCAGATGGAAATGTTTACATTATCTAAGATTGCAAATATGCTTCATATGGGAAATCCGTGGGGACTGATTGTGATTTATCTTGGATTTGGTGCAGGACTTTCTGTCTTTATGTTTACCGGATTCATGAAATCCATTCCACTGGAGATTGAAGAAGCTGCGATGATCGATGGATGTACACCAATCCAGACATTCTTCAAAGTTGTACTTCCGATTGCAAAGCCGACTTGTGTAACTGTTACAATTCTTCAGGCAATGTGGATCTGGAACGACTATCTGCTTCCATCACTTGTACTGGATCAGAGAAAATATAAGACAGTGCCGATGGCAGTCCAGTATCTGAAAGGTGGATATGGTTCCGTAGATATGGGAGCAATGATGGGAACTTTGGTTCTTGCAATTGTGCCGATCATTATCTTCTACCTGTTCTGTCAGAGATATATTATCGAAGGTGTTGTGGCAGGAGCAGTTAAAGGATAGTGTGGACATTGTCTGAAAGATGACTTAAACCTATATTATTCACGCTATGCCGTGTGAAGTGGCTGAAAGCCACATGATTACTGTATTTTAATTGAATATTGCTGTTTCACCTATCAAGTGAATAAA
>ENA-OQIY01000081-OQIY01000081.1-human-gut-metagenome-genome-assembly--contig:-NODE-81-length-10407-cov-0.554377_pt1 | contig 10407 bp, 15 predicted proteins | sample MGYA00242592_ERZ504757 | MGnify/ENA primary metagenome ERZ504757 (study PRJEB26092, sample SAMD00036366) | human gut metagenome | host: Homo sapiens | study: EMG produced TPA metagenomics assembly of... | reverse complement strand
GTATTATGTTTTTCATTGTCCTACTTAATTGAATGTTTCCATATTTAGGTAAAATCAATGGAAATTAATTCCGATAATAGGAACAGGGCTTTCCCATGGCATGGAATATCTATTGTCTGTAATAGGTGGAATTTCTCCTATGGATGTAGGAGGGAATATATTTACAATTCAGTATCAGTGGATTATGTTTCTTGCTCTTCCGCTAATACTATCATACAATCATCAACGAGGGAAAAAGTGTAAATATCTCTTTTATATTTTCTATCCCATACATATAATATTGCTTTGGCTGTTATCGAATTTTGTTTTTGTTTAAAACAGTGGAACAAGGAACATATTTATTACATTGAAACATCCAAACCAAAAATGGAGTGATGAATGTGCCTTTAAGCTTTAAGTACAATTCGATATATTCAAATCTGATTTAACAGCATACTATCTACAATTAAATACACTATCCCAGTAGCTCGCACAAAATTCATGTTTTGTGCGGGCTTTTTTGTATCCGAAAATTTTTTCAAATCTTTTCAAATTCCTGCAACAAATCACACCTTTCCGTACCGATATGGTGCAGTTCTGCCCACAAGAATGGGAATAGTTGAGATACTAACAAAGCTTTCCAATACCATCTGTTTGCTTCTGTAACATTGTGAAAAATACGCATATTGGATAAGCCTATGTGCGTATGTTGAGAATAGATAGTTGATTAAGGGAGCTGATACATTGACTAAAAAAAAAACCTGCACAATATATTGTAGAACGAGAATTTTTATGTAAATTTTCTGTAAGAAGAATTACTTATCCGTATCGTGAAATCTCATATTAAAAACGCATATCAAGAGGGGAAAACCTTTGAAAATCATGGAAAGAAGCCGTACTTTATTGTATGATATTATTATAGGTACGGCAGTTGAATAGGTGGAAAAATGATTTATCAAAAAGCGTCAAACTTATTTAATGCAGCTGTTTATATCAGATTATCACGAGAGGACGGAGATAAGGAAGAAAGCGATAGTGTAGGAAATCAGAGAAAACTTTTAACAGAATATGTGAACAAGCATGACGACTTTATCTTATATGATGTTTATATTGATGATGGTTTTACGGGAACGAATTTCGATAGACCAGACTTCCATAGAATGATTGCTGACATTGAAAATAACAAGGTAAATTGTGTTGTTGTAAAAGACCTTTCCCGTTTCGGACGAGATTACATTGATACTGGGCGTTATTTGGAAAGAATATTTCCAGAGCTTAATGTCCGTTTTATTTCTGTAACAGATAACATTGACAGTATGAAGCAGTCATACGATATGTTGCTTCCTATTAAAAATATATTCAATGAACAGTATGCAAGAGATATTTCTAATAAAATTCAAGCGACTGTAAAATCAAAACAGAAGGCTGGAGAATTTATAGGAGCATTTACAAGCTATGGCTATAATAAATCACCTGCGAATAAGAATAAGCTTGTGATTGATGAATATGCGTCCGAAGTTGTAAAACGAGTATTCAGTTATGTACGCACAAGGGATAGGAAAACAGAGCATTGCAAAAATATTAAATGCAGAGGGTATCCTTTGTCCGTCGGAATATAAAAAGCTCAACGGCGAAAATTACAAAAATTGCAACCGTTTAGAGAAAACTTCTTATTGGACGTATTCCACGATTAAAGTGATGTTACAAAATGAGCTTTATATTGGAAATATGGTACAAGGAAAGAAACATCAACGTATGAGAAGCAAACAGCGTCCAGTTGAGAAAGAAAACTGGATAAGGGTTGAAAATACACATGAACCGATTATAGACCGTCAACTGTGGGATAAGTACAAAAACTGACTGACGAAAAAACATAGGGATATTGATTTAGAAACAAATAAAAATATCTTTGCAGGTTTTATCAAGTGTGGCGATTGTGGTCGGGCAATGATGAAAAATTTGTGGCAACATGCTGACGGAAGTAAGTCCTACTCATTCTATTGTGGAACTTATAAAAGAAGCGGAAAAAATTACTGCACTCCGCATACTCTCCCATTTCAAGTATTGAATGATATTGTACTGGGAGATTTAAAGCAGATTATCAGCAATGTAGAGAATTTGCAGGAACTTGTAAAATTACAAATCTTTCACAGCTCCGAAAATCAGAAAATCAACAGACATAGAACTGACAAAGTTAAAGACAGAGCTTGAAAGAGTAAAGAGACTGCAAAAGGCAAATTTATGAAGATTACAAAGACGAACTGATTTCTAAAGAAGAATTTCTTTCTTATCGAGAGGACTATCAACAAAAAGAAACGCTTTACTCCAAACAGATTGAAACGCTGGAAGAAAAGAAAAATGAAAATGTAACAGAAAGTATTTTTGAAACACCCTGGTTAAGGCGGTTGTTGGAGCTGAAAGACATTGAAGAATTAGACAGAGATATTATTGTGGAAATGATAGACCAGATAACAGTTTACGAAAACCGCAAAATTAAAATCTCATATAACTTCGGAAATGAACTGGAACATTTATTTTCAAGCGTTTACTGTGAGGACTTGGAGAAAAAGGCTATCTAATCTCAATACATTTCTAACTCCCCATATATATTGGGGAATACATATCACAATTTGCGTAAACTACAATCAGCACATGGTGGAAGTGATCCCGGTAAGATTTCCACCTCCGGCGTCATGGAAAAGGATGTCAACCTGAGTATTGCAATGGCTCTTAAACAGCTGTTTGAAAACAGAGGCTTTACTGTTGTCATGACCAGAACCACCGACTGTGATCTCGCCCCGGATAATTCCAAGCATCCAAAGACAGATGATCTGACAAAGAGAACTGCCTGATGTCTAAAAGCAATGTGGCAGTCAGCATCAGTATCCATCAAAACAGCTTTGAGGACAGTTCAAGCTGCGGTCCACAGGTATTCTATTATGAAGCCTCTGATGCAGGAAAAGAGCTCGCATCCTCTGTTCTTGGAGCTTTAAACACTTCTCTTTGTGTCGCAAAGCCACGAAGCATTAAGCCCAATAAAGAATACTTTATACTTAAAAAATCCACATCCCCGACCGTAATCGTAGAATGTGGATTCTTGAGTAATCCTGCTGAGACACTTCTTCTTACTGACAAAAACTATCAGGATGACCTGGCACATGCAATATATATCGGTGTTACAGACTATCTTGCGCAATCACCCTCTGAACATTTACAATAAACTGCTCTGCGATGTGATATAGTCTGGTTGTCTGGACACTTTCACTGCCATCAAGCTGCTTTTTAGTCTCATTATCTGACTCAGTATTCGATTTCATATCTGACATCTTAGACTCTTTTGCAGATATATCATGCTCCAGTGCCACATCTATGCGCACACGCTGTTCACCATCACTTATTCCTGCCTCAAACATAGTGATATTGTCTTCAAACAGCTTTTTAGTCTGCTCATCGTCTGTGACTATCATAGCAGATACTGAGTTTTCCTTTGCCTCAAAATATGCAGCTACCCTGCCGCATTTTTTATCCTCAAGGAATATGTCAACCAGTCCCCTTTTATCTTCACCTCTTACTATGCGAAGCTTCATACCTGTGACCCCGTCTGCAGTCTCTATTGGTACAATATAGTTTTCCTGTCTCGACATATTTGAAGCTATCCTTAGCTGACTGCATAATAGCTTCATCTGTCTGAGGTCTATTGAACCTGTGTGCCTATCCTCTATAATCATCGAATCCATAACATGCTCTGCTGTATCAGCCAGCGTTTCCTGCGCCTGCGCAAGCTCCTTTGGATTTTTGACCGACTCAGAAAACCGTCTGAGAGTCTCATCCAAAAGAGCCCTTGCCGTAGCACTGTCTCCACGCTCCCAGAGATTTCTTACTGCCTCTGACGGATTTTTCATTAGCCGTGACGCAGCCATGAGGTTTACCGCGGTTGTTTTTACATCATATTTCTCTAGAAAAGCATATACGTTCTCAGGCACCGAAACTGCCTGATTGAACTGTCTTAGCTGTTCTGTGGCATATTGCTCTGACAGTGCGTTATCCTCGTCTGCCTCATATACAGCCTGCCTTAACTGCTCCGGAGTCATATCAAGCCAGCTGTCATACTGCACAAACTCCATTTTCTCAGGTGAAAGTGTATCAAGCACATCCCTTAGGCAGTTTGTATGATATGCGCTTTCTATCTGTGAGTCAATTTTAATGCCACTGCTTACACTGTCCACTCCGGCAAAGGTATCGTCCACCTTATAGTCCATAGTACTCTTTCCTCTTGTCCGGACTGCTGTAAGCTAGATTTTTCATTGTAATATCTGCTCCCTGATTAACAAGTGAGCCTATCACAGCACCATCTGACTGCTCCACCTGTGAAATAAGCCTGTATATGCCTATATATGAGTCTCTTTCCTCCTCTGAGATTTCATTTTTCTTTTCAAGCTTCCAGAGAAACTCGCTGAATTTCTCATCCTTTTCGTCAGGATTTTCTGATTTTATCCGTCTGGCAGTGTCACTTATGTCACTCATGCTCATATCAAGCGGTGATATGCCTCTTTTTATCATCTCAATCGTCACCGCCGGTGTCATATCGCTGAATGCTCTCTGCACCTGCTCATCTACAGACTTTATCTGCTTTATATTGTCCTCTGTGATGTCGGTACTATTGTACGCAAGTATCCGCACAGCCCTGCGATTGCTTTCAGATGTATCTATCTGAAGCTCTTTAAGTATATCATCCACATTCTGAAATGCTTTTGACATACTATCTCCCATATCTGCCCGCGGTGATGTCATAAGAGTCTCATATCCTGAGGCTGCTGCTTCTAATGACTGCTTCATTGCTTTGCCTGCTGTATACAGCTCATACACAGTGTCATCAGCGGATTCCAGGGTCAGTACATACGCCGGCTGCTGCTTCATCTGATTGAAAATATCACAGACATTATTGTACATACGTACCCTATCATCACGATGCCTCTACACTGCCTCTCACCAAACAGCGCTCCGTAGTATTTATTTTCCTGCTGCTTAAGCAGCTCCACTACACGTTCAATAGGCTCTGTGTCTATTGAAACTCCTTTTTTTATGAGTGAAAGGTTGGCTTCTGCTGTCATGGAAAGTCTCGCTTCCTCAAGCTTTCTTTGAGCTGTCACAAGCCTTGCTTCCCGGCTGTCTGTAATCTGATTATCCGCAGCTTTATTCGCTGAGGCTTGCGATGCTGCACTATCCTTGCCTCTTGCGCTATAAGCTTTGACAGATTCTCTATCGTGACAGGTATGTTATCTGACTCTAATGTGACAATGTCATCTGCGGTCGCCTCACCTAATACATCACAGGCTTTCTTTGCCATGTCAAATGTCAGACCATCTTGTGACATAGTGGCATCTGTAGCCTTTTTTCCCATTGCCAGTGCTTCTGTCACTGCCCTTGCATAAAAATCACTGCTCACATTTTCTTTTGCTGCGTTGATGCAGTCTACCTGATTCGCAAGCAGCACATTATCAGGTGTAACGGCTATATCTTCATCTATCAGCCATCTGCACTGATTCAGATTCTCATCACTACTGTCTATATGAGCTTCCTCTAATATCTGTTTAAGCTGTGGCTTAAGCTCCTCAAACAGCTCATCTGATATCTCCGTCATTTTGGTTTTCTGCCTGTAATCTTGTACCTGACTGCTGCTGTACGTAGCCTTGTATACATTGGAAACCGTCGGATTCATGTTATTTCTGACCAGATATGCCTTTGTCTCATTGGATATATTTGTAAGGCTCTTTGCCCGGTCTATGGCATCTGTACCTGCCTTTATATTGTCATCTGTAGCAGGAATATCATATGCTTTCATCTGATTGACAAGCATGGCCGCTTCAGTCTGGCTTCCCGTGATGTCTGTGAGCTGCTCCTTGCTCAGATCATCTCCATATATGGATATATCTACACCTGCCTTTGCCAGCACTGCTTTTTATCTTATCGGTCTCAGTGACAATGACATCGTAGCCGTCATCCTTTGCAGCTTTGTAATCATCACTCGTGGTGGTGCTTGCAGTGACAATCATATCATTTCGCCTGTTTTCTGAGGTCTGATTCATGTCATTTAGCAGATTTTCTGCCATATCTGTGTCATCGCTGTTCCCGGCTTCATTTTTAGCCTGTGGTCTTGCATATATCGTATCCGACATATCAACAGAGTTTGACGAACCGACAACAGCCGCCTTTTTTGACATATTGTCACTACTGTCTGTCTTTATGTAGTCTGACACACGCATACCCGTTGTCATGTCATTTATGGTTTTTGTGTCCGTATTTTTCGTATCTGTGCTTTTATTAATCAAATTCTCTATCTGCATATTTCCTGCTCCGTGCCCTGCATATATACCATTCTCTGCAGCCTTTATTTATGGATATTTTTTTCTCATATGTGAGGGGGTGGTTCTGAATAGTTATCTTTTTATTATATATCGACATATAATACGCAAAAATAAAGACCGCGCCTTAAAATTGGCGCGGTCCTTTACCCTGCTGTTACAGGTATATTAGTATTTAAATACAGCAACTCCGTAAGGCGCAAGTGGATAAGCAAATGAAAATGGTCTGCCGTCACACTCTGATTTGACTGCCTTATAGTCCAGCTTCTTATATGACTGTTTTGCTGCCTTGCCTCTGCCTTTGCAGCCTTCTTTACAGGCGCTTGTACCGTTTTGCCGGTAAACTTAGGATCCTCACTATCTAAAACGAGCTGATATGTCTTGTGCTTTGGCACTCCGACTCTGTAATCAGGTCTCTCTACCGGTGTGAAATTGATGACAAAGAGCATATTATTCTTGCCATCCTTACTCTTTCTGATAAAGCTGAAGATGCTTCTGTCTGCATCGTTTGCATTTATCCATTCAAAGCCTTCCCAGCTTGAATCCAGCTCATACAGACAGCGGTTTCTCCTATAGAGGTGAAGCAGCTCCTTTACCCAGTTCTGGATCTTTTTATGCTCCGGATTCTCAAGCAGATACCAGTCGAGTTCTCTTTCCTCACTCCACTCCTGCTTCTGTGCAAACTCCTGTCCCATGAAAAGAAGCTTCTTTCCACAGTGTCCCATCATAAATGCATATCCTGCCATGAGGTTCTTGAATTTATCCCCTTCTAAGCCCGGCATTTTGTTGAGCATAGAACACTTCAGATGTACCACCTCATCATGTGACAGTACCAGAATATATTTCTCACTCTCATTATAGCTCATCGCAAATGTCATCTTGTTGTGGTTATTTTTACGGAAATATGGATCCAGCTTCATATAATCAAGGAAGTCATGCATCCATCCCATGTTCCATTTGTAGCTGAAGTTCAGTCCGTCTTCCTCTACCTTGCCTGTTACCTTTGGCCATGCGGTAGACTCTTCGGCTATCATTACAGTTCCGTGATTTCTTCCAAGTATGAGTGTATTGATATGCTTGAAAAACTCTACTGCCTCGAGGTTCTTATTTCCTCCAAACTTGTTTGGCACCCACTGTCCGTCGTTCTTTCCATAGTCAAGATAAAGCATTGACGCAACTGCATCCACACGAAGTCCGTCTACGTGGTAATTTTCTATCCACATCAATGCACTTCCGATAAGGAAGTTCTTTACTTCATTCTTACCGTAGTCAAATATCTTTGTGCCCCAGTCGGGATGCTCTCCTTTCTTGGTCTGCATACTCATATGTGGCTGTTCCGTCGAAATTGGCAAGTCCATGCGCATCCTTTGGGAAATGTGCAGGTACCCAGTCGAGGATTACTCCGATATTATTTTTATGGCACTGATCAACAAAGTATGCAAAATCCTCAGGCTCTCCATACCTCGATGTAGGTGCATAGTAGCCTGTCACCTGATATCCCCATGAGCCATCAAACGGATACTCTGAAATACCCATAAGCTCAATATGTGTATATCCCATAGTTTTCACATAGGATATGAGTGATTTTGCAAGCTCCCTGTATGTATAAAAGCCATCATCATCCCTGCCCGGATGTCTCATCCATGAGCCCGGATGGCACTCATATATAGCCATAGGTGAAGAATATACATCAGCATCTGACTTTGCTGCTCTCTTATCCATCCACTCTTTGTCAGTCCATGTGAAGTGCTCGATATCTGTGATGATTGACGCTGTTCCCGGACGAAGCTCTGCGTAGTTTGCGTATGGATCCGCCTTGTACAGCTTATCACCCTGTTCAGTGACTATAATAAACTTATACATCTGACCCTTTTTGCGCTCCCGGTACAAAAAGCTCATACACTCCCATGGTTTCCGGCTCTACACGCTTCATCTCATGACTGGTCTCATTCCAGTCGTTAAACTCACCAAACACGTATACTTCCCTCGCATGTGGCGCCCAGACGTCAAAGCACACTCCTTTTTTTCCTTTACGCTCAGCTAAGTGAGCACCCATCTTCTTGTAGATATCATAGTGTGTTGCCTGACCAAACAGGTAACAATCCATTGCTGTAAAATTACACATATATATACCCCCCATAAGTATTTATTTTTCCCTGAAATGATCTCTTTGAGTACAATTCGGTCATCATCTGTATATCGCCTGGCTGTCAGAATACTTATAGCCTTCTTCAGTCCGCTGTGAGCCTCCCTGTCTATGGCCTCGTCAATTATGTCCTTGACCTCTGTCAGAGTGGTAGCCTGGTCTATCCTCTCAATATTGCTGATTCTGTTATGCAATGCCAGAATAGCCATCTCATCTATCTTGTACCCAAGCTCTGCAGAGTACGATTTGGCAAACAATACGAGTTCATCATTTGTAAAAATAGGGACCGATATCTTTTCCGTGAACTTGGAATGCAAAGCCCTCATCCATTGAGAGAGCCTTCTTTATACCCTTTGATGTATCCTCAAGTATATAGAGTGTTCCTGTAATATCATGCTCCATCAAAAATGATAGCTGGGCAGCTATGCTGCGGTCGATATCACCGGCTCTTTCTATGATGAGACAGCTCCTGTTATCTTTCTGACTACCTGCTGCACATCCTTTTTATTGAGTGCGGCAGCATCAATCTTACCCATCTTTCCTGTAAGCTGTTCACCATCTTTTTGTAATACCTTTATAAAGCTTGTAGCAAGCATTGTCTTTCCGCAACCCTGCTCTCCCTGTATAATGAGGTTGCCTGTGGATGCGTTTTCTTTCCTGTTGAATGATCAAGCACTGCATTATATGCCTTGCAGATCTGATCCTCCTATACCCTTTACCGGTATGAAATATGAAAATATAGCTTTTCTGTTCGCTTGTAAGCTCTTTTATATGTTTTGTTTCTTTCAATTTCGAGTCATCTTCTTCGCTGTCTAAATCCTCCGGCAATGAAATATCCGGCATTTTTCTTGTCTTAGCCATATCCAGCTTCTTCTCCAGTCCCGGATTCTTTGCTGTCATCTTGGCTATTTCCTGCTCGATAAATGATGTCACATGATCAAAATCTCTCTTCTCAGAAACGTTTTCTTTCTCCTGTGAAGTCTCATCATCTGATGTATCATCATCGACATTTAACATATCATCTGTTATTTCAGGCATCATGGTAGTCGGCTGCATGAGTATCTCTCTTCTCAGACTCCTCTGCCATAATTATATCCTCCGGCTCTCCTGCGACTCCTGCACTTCGTCTATAGCCTCTTCAGGTGCTTCCTGCGACTCCTGCACTTCGTCTATAGCCTCTTCAGGTGCTTCCTGCGACTCCTGTGCTTCTTCTATAGCCTCTTCCGATGCTTCCTGCGGCTCCTGTACTTCATCCACAGTCTCATCTGCATAAAGCTCCTGCATATCCGGTTTCTGCTCTATAATATCAACCGGAACCTTCAAATACTCCTCCTCAAGAAGTTCCTTCGGAGTGACACCTGCATCCAGCTTTGGAATGACATCATTTAGTCTCTCCATGATGTCTCCTGCCTCCTGAAGTGCTCTTGCCTTAGCTGACTCAAGCTTCTGCTGCTCAGCCTCTTTAAGTGCAATTTCAACCGCATGTCTGGTCTTTTCCCATTCTTCAAGCACATCCTGTATAGACATCTGTCCTGTAATCTGATGCTCAAGCTGAGTCTTTTCACTCATGACCATAGACATCTGTCCGTCAGCGTCTTCACCCAAAAAGCTCCTTGAAATTCAACTTAAGTGAACCATCTATCTCTTTCATCTGTAGCGATATGCTCTGTCTCTTCCGGCTGCTGTACATACTTCTTCCTGCTCCTTTTCGAGCTTGTAGATAAGGAATATCCTCAACTATCTTTTTGATGGTATCCATCGTATCAGCAACTTCATTCTTGCCCTTGGCCTCCATGATCTGCTGCATACCCTTGGCAATCTCCTGCTGTAAATTTACAGTATTGAACTTCTCCTTGATTTACAGTAACTTCTGCGGTAATAGTTAACGTCATTCATGCACTATCTCCTTACCGCCCTTTA
>ENA-OQIY01000079-OQIY01000079.1-human-gut-metagenome-genome-assembly--contig:-NODE-79-length-10465-cov-1.227027_pt1 | contig 10465 bp, 16 predicted proteins | sample MGYA00242592_ERZ504757 | MGnify/ENA primary metagenome ERZ504757 (study PRJEB26092, sample SAMD00036366) | human gut metagenome | host: Homo sapiens | study: EMG produced TPA metagenomics assembly of... | reverse complement strand
TTTCAGCAATCCTGTTGAAGCATGAAAAACTCTACAAAGTGCGTAAATTCAAGGATTTCTACATATTCCTTTCTGTGTAGTCCTACCACAGTCTCGACTATTGTTTCATTTTCCAAGGGCAATTCTTTCACTTCTGTTCCATTCACCGGGACAGGGAAGTTGAAGATAATCTTCCTAATCCAGTTGCCATCCGGCTGCTTTTCCGGGAATAACTCAATCCGCTCAATAAACGCCCGCATGAACTCCTTCCGCTCCACTTCGGAGGCTGCTTCATAGACCTGATCGAATGCCAGCAACAGGCGGTAGATATTATCACCCGAAATCTTCTCCTGCCGGATACTCCGTATCTGGCTTTGCACATCGTCAATCTGACTTCAATCTCATCTATTGCGCCATATTGCTCGTCATATCGGCGCTGCAAATCAGAAATTTTCCGGTCATAATACGGGTCATTCACATCTAAACCGTCCATCTGCCGTTCCAGTCGGGCCTTTGTGCCTAATGTCTGCCGAAGCTGCGCCTGTAATGCTTCCAGCTGCTTCTCCAAATCGTTCGTATCGACAGCGGAGCCGATTTTCGCCTTGATTGCATCCGCAAACCGTGGGTCACTGACCATAGCAGAGATGATTGACGCTACCATGCGGTTCATTTCCATCTGCTCAATATTCAGCCGGAAGGTACACTCGTGGCCTGTTGGCGTCACCGTATTCTTGCAGTAATAGTAATAGCGGGTCTTTTTGTCCTTGCTGTGGGCTTTCGCAATATTCCCGTACAGGCTTTTGCCGCAGCAGGGGCATTTCAGAATACCGGACAAGATATGTGCGTGGGTAGGGTCATTGACTTTCTCACGCCGGTAAGCATTGATTTTCCGTTTTTCCTGCGCGAGGTTCCAATCTTCTTCTGAAATGATAGCCTCATGCTTCCCCTCGTACACAGGGAACTCCGATTGCTCAACTACGTGCATCTCATTCCGTGTGCCGATCTTCTTCTCTGTCCGGCGTCTGCCATAGGCGATTTTTCCCATATATACCGGATTATCAATGATACTCTTCACAAAGCTGGCAGAAAAACCGGGAATGGTGCCGTTCTGCCTTAACTTCTTCACAAAGCCCTGCCGGTTCAGATATTTTGCCACGCCACTGACACCATCGTTGGTGTGAATATAGCGGTCAAAGATGGTGCGGATCACGTCCACTTCATCCTCAGCAATCAACAGTTCGCCTTTTTCAAGGCGGTATCCATAAGGGGCAAAGCCACCGTTCCATTTTCCTTCACGGGCTTTCTGCTCCCGTCCGGCCATCGTCTGTGTCCGAATATTTTCACGCTCTATCTCTGCCACCGCAGAAAGGACAGAAATCATCAGCTTGCCGGAATCTTTGGAACTGTCAATGCCGTCTTCCACACAAATCAGATTGACACCGAAATCCTGCATCAGCTGCAAGGAATTCAGAACGTCAGCGGCATTCCTGCCAAACCGGGACAGCTTGAACACCAGCACATATTCCACACCGTCTTTGCAGTCCTGAATGTCTTGCAGCATCCGCTGAAATTCGTGCCTGCCCTGAATATTCTTGCCGGAAAAGCCTTCATCAGAATATTCACCAGCCACTACCATATCTTCGTATTCAGCGTATTTCCGCAGTTTGTCTCGCTGAGCATCCAGACTATATCCGTCCACCTGCATGGATGTAGATACCCGTGTGTAGAGATAACATTTTGTTTTAGTTTTCTTCATGCAGGCCGCCCCTTTCTTCCAGCTCTAAACATTCATCCGTTACTTTCTTCTTCGCCAGACCTTCATTCTGAATGTAGTACTCCAACAAACGGAGTACATATTCCGGCGCATGGCGGTTATCCAGTTCCCATTCTGTCACAGTCCGATAGGGAATCTGAAAATATTTACAAAATTCCTTGCGATTCATGCCAGTGCTTTCCCGCAATTCTTTTATTTTGGTTTTGCAGTCCATTTCATTTACCCCATAAAGCAAAAATACACGTTGCGTATTTATTATAGCATACGCCAAACAAATACGCAACGTGTAAATTTAATTTATATCAAGCGGCTTTGTCAAATTCCTGATACACAGGAACGGGTTGCTTTCCTGATGCCGCAGACTGTGTACGGCCATCCTTCTCAGTCTCCTGCATCTGCCCCAACAGCTGTGGCCCGTACTTCTGCAACAGCCGCGCCATCACATCAACACAGCGGTCAAATGCCGCATTATATTTCGGATCATCATAAACTTTGCTCAATAGCCGCTCCTTTCCTCTATGGCTGCTCTGCGCATAGATGTTCAAAACTTCTGCCGGTATCTGTTCCAAAATCGCCACGGCACTGTCATAGTCGCGCCGCAGCTTGAGGTCTTCGATCTGCTTTAGGGTGCTGACCTTCTGCGCCGATGCAAGAGATTCTTCCAGTTCGGCATTTTTCGTTTTCAACTTTTTGTTTTCGGATGCTGTTTTCGTGAAGCTACGCCATATTTCCGCAGCAGTGTGTCCATCTTCTCCACGCTGGGAATATAGGTATCCAGAATCTTGCAGATTTCCTCCGCCCGGCTTTTGGCGTTAAAGGGATTGATTCCAGTGAGCAGATCCTCCAGTTTGCTTTTCTGTTTGGTCAGTCTGGTCATCTCCTTAAATACGCGGGGCGGGATATGGTCGCGCCCGGTCAGGCTGGCGCTCTCGCCACGCTCCAAATCTGGAAACTTCTTGACCATGTGTTTCCAAAACTCATCCTGCCACCAGGTCAGCTTCTTTTTATTGCCCATGATGTCTTTGGCGCTGAGCTGCATCCTCCGTCAAAGGGACAAAACAAAGGTGCATATGGGGCGTTTTCTCGTCCATATGCACCACGGCGGATATAATTGTCTCTTTGGGCTGATGCTGTTCCAAAAAGTGCAGAGCTTCCTCGAAAAATACCCGAATTTCCGCCCGTTTCTTTCCCTTAAAGAACTCCGGGCTGGCTGTGAACAGCGTCTCGATCATACGGATACTGTCTTTCCGGGTACGGCATCCGGCAGCGGCAATTTGCCTCTCTGACTCGGCCCGGTACTTGCCGGGCGGTTTGACCAGATGGAAGTTGTACTTGCTTCGGCTGGTATCCACATCGGGATTACTGGCGTACTTTTCCTTTGTGCGCTCGTTATGGGCCTCGATATTGCCGATTTCAGGCCCCTTATATTTGGCAAATCGCATAATCGCGTATTGTGCTTTTTCCATACTCAATCCCTCCGTTTCTGCCAGACAATGTCATATCCCAGCACGTCAGCCAACTCCACGGCCTCCCGATACCGCAGCGATTCCCGCTGCAATTTTCCGGAAAGATTGGATACGCTGTCGCTCCACCCATACTCATCGTGCAGCTGGTCAACGACTTCCTGCATGGTGTAACCGGCGCGGATGATCTGCGCCTTGATTTCGTTTCGGATACTTGACTTCATAAAATATATTCCTCCATTTTCGCAAGTGAAGCCCTTTGTCACTTGATAGATAAAACATGATTTTCGGTTGCGTCATAAAAAGAACCGGCTACGCTGGGGAGCGCACCGGCTTTGGTCAATGGTGAAATTTGTGCAAATGCTGTTTTGCGATAGAAATGATTCCCTGCGTATCGTTGGTCAACGGCGGAATATTCGACTTCACAGAAATGCGGGACTTTTCACTGTTCGGGCTGTATTGTCACAAAATGCTGCAATCTGTACGTCGTTCCGTGAGCCGCCATCCGGCGAACTGTATACGGATAAAAGAGAAACATTTCGCTGTTTTGAGATTGCTCTAAAATATGCCTGCAAAATCACCGCTTTTACTGACCGCTTCAGGTGTGGTCAAAATGACCACACCTACTTCACAGCACAAAAGCGCGAAGAATTTCACGGTTCTGGTGGTGGACAAAATATCCATAACCACTTTTACACATCAAAATAGGTGTACCCAAAATGGGCACGACCACTTTATCCAAATGAAGCGCCTCTACAATATATGAGGTAACAGGGTCAATCGCTGCGTACATACGTACCGGCGACCAGATCGGAAATCAATCCCGCCAGTCTTCCGGTACGTACGTACACTGTGAAGCGTCCGTAAACTCGTTTATATGCGGCCTTGCCACTGCCTCGATCCCCATAAAGCCCCATACCCGGCGTCCTGCCGAATTGGTAATCGTGTTGCAGTGTTCCAGATTGTACTTACCGCAGGCTGCCACCAGCGCATCGCTGAAGCTGCGGCGTTTGAGTGCAGTCAGGCTATTTTCCTCGCACCACATCCGGTAAATGTCGTAGCAATCCTTTGAACTGATGGACGCATCCGCTTTCAGCCGGATATAGCCCTCGGATTCCAGAAAATCAAACACGTTATTGTTGTCCCGCTTGACGGCCTCCCGGTTCTCTTTGGTGCGCTGGCTCTCGGTGAACTTGAAGTTGTTCGCTACCAACCGCTGCAATCCCGCAAAAGCCCACAGCAGAATGCCCTCCACCTCGGCCTTCATCTTCTCTGCCAGGTCGGGATCATCCACACGGTCGGCAGGTTTCTCTTTGGCGGTCAGCACCAACTGCCGCCGATAAAAGCCATCACTGCGGTCAAAGAGAGCCTGCAAGTCGCCATTGCTGAATGCCAGCAGCCGGGCGCACATCCATCCCTGATAGCTCTGCTTGCCTTTACGCTCCAAATCCATTTTACCCTGTGCGGTGACGATGGATTTGACATAGTTGGTCTGCCGCAGGGCCTCCATCCGCATATCATCATCGACACACAGCAGAATGTGTTCCAGATCAGCGCGGGCAAAACGGTTCTCGGAAATTTTGCCGATGCTGCCGTCCTTCATGTTGCTGCCGAACAGGGCGGACAGCACCGCGCCGATCTGGCTCTTACCCTCGCCGCCATTGCCCTTAATGACCATCATGCGCTGTCCCTTGTTGCTGGGGATCAGGCAGTAGCCGATATATTCCTGCAAAGTGGGAATGTCCTCCGGGTAAAGAAGCCCATCCAGAAAAGCCAGCCAGCGGGTCGGCGTGGGCGCATCGGATTATAGGCCACCGGCAGGCGGCAACGCACGATGTCCGGTTTTCCCTCCGTAAAGGAGCCATCCAGAAACAACGTGCCGTTTGCCAGATGAATGCGGTCAGCCTCCGGCGGGAAATCCTCTACCAGCGCCGCCAGCTTCATCAGCTCCACGATATTGCTGATTTTGCGGGGGATATTGCTGACCGCACAGCATTTCAGTTCCTCAAAAATTTCTCCACGCAGTGGCAGCTCATCGGTCACGCGGCCATCAGGCGTGAAAAAAGCCCCGTTTGTGTAGATGATTTTGTGTCTGCCGAGAAAATCATCACAAAACAGGCTTCATTGATACTCTTGCCGTCAAACCAGATGGGCTGGTTGGCCTCACGCGATTGCTCGTTCTTCGCCACGGTGCTGCACCTCCTTTTCCAGACGTCTGAGCCGCTGCTCCAGCGCGGTGATAGTGCCGTCCTTCAGCAGCATATCCACCGCTTTCACACGCTGCTTCAGTTCCGCAAACATGAGAACGTCCAACAAATCATTTACATACTCGATCATATGACAGGCTTCCACAAAGCGGTCATCCAGTTCATCCTCCGGCGATTGCGGGGCATATTCGACCTTCCAGCGTTCCAGCAGATGCAGATAATCGCAGAGCACCCGCTGGCAGTGTATCTCATCGTTGCGGAAAGCCCGCGCCAGCGGATAGGGCTTTTTCAAAGCCATCGCTGCCGGGGGCTTGTCCGGGTCGATGCCAAAGTCATAGGCCAGCTTCTTTGCGGCCTCGTAGCTGCTCAGGCCGAACAGCCGCGCCACAAAATCGATCACATCCCCGGTAGCCCCGCAGCCAAAGCAATAGAAATAATCCTGTTCAGCTTCATGCTGGGATGCCGGTCATCGTGGAAGGGGCAGCAGATCATATCGCCCCGGTTGACCTTACAGCCGTAGTATTCGGCGGCCTGCTTCACGGTGACAGCGGATTTTACAGTTTCAAATAAATTCATAGGCTTTGTCCTCCATTATTTATTGACGGTATCTGCCCGTCTGCCTGAATATACGGGGAAAAAGCCTATAAACCGAAAAATCCGCTAAAAGTGCAAGAAATGAAAAAACGCCGCCCTGAAATCTTGCAAAAATGCAAGACCTCAGAGCGGCGAAGCCAGCGGAAAGCATTTGCCCGCGCTGGTTTTATCAGGTATAATGGATAAAGAGAGTTTTCAGAAGAGAGGTGCGTCACATGGAGGGAGCCTATCTGCCCGGCAATATCCGGCAGCGGATGCAGGAGCTTATGAAGGAACATAAAATTACCCAGGCACAGCTGGCGACCCGCATCGGCAGCACCGAGAGCGCCATCAGCCGGTTTGTCAGCGGTAAGACTGATAAGATCAGCACAGAACATTTGCTCCGCATTGCGAAAGTGTTTGAAGTCTCCACAGATTTCCTGCTGGGGGAAGTCAACACGCCCGACCGGACAAATTTTGATATTGAAGAACTGGGCCTGTCGGTGCAGGCGGCGCGGAATCTGTACACCGGAAAAGCCAATGCAGAGATCGTCAACCGCCTTTTGGAAAGCCCTCGCTTTGCAGAAGTCACCTATATGATTGAGCAATATTTTGACGATACGCTGGCCGCCGGTTTCGCCGGACAGAACCAGATGCTTACTACTCTCAGCGCCATGCTGCGCCGAAACAATAAAACAGACGCTGCGGTGCAGGCGGCCAGAACTGTCAACCGGCAGAAAGTTCCCGTATATCAGGCAGACCTGACGATGATACAGAACACATTTATGGCAGCGCTGCGGGAAGTGAAGAAAGAGATCGGCAACGATTTCACAGCAGCGCAGTCCTTGACCAAGGGCATCACTCAGCAGATGTTTACCGAACTCACCAAAGGGGCGGATGTTCATACTCCGACCATCACGCCCGAAATGATTTCCGCCGCCGTCACCCAGAGCGCAGCGGGGATGGACGGTGTGCAAAAGGAAGCATTAGACAAGTTCGGTCAGGCGCTGACGGAATTTCTCCAATCCACCTTAGACCACGCGCAGGAGAAGCAAAATGCCGACCCGGAGCAATGAGCAGCTGTGTAGACTGGCACAGAAAGGGGATACGGCTGCCCGTGACATTCTGCTGGAAAAGAATCTGGGATTCATCCGAAAAATTGCGCTGGAGCAATACCGAAACATGGGGCTGGATGAAAATGATATTGGAATTGATTTGGATGATTTGATGCAGGAGGGAAGTATCGGCCTGCTGAACGCGATCCCTTTGTTTGATGCAGGACGGGGCATGAAATTTCTGACCTATGCAGCACCGGCAATCCGCAATGCCATGACAGACTGCATCCGCGCCGCCCTCGCTCAATTTGAACAACGGATGGTGGATAAGAAAGATGGCCCCAGCTTCCAGAGAGTATATCTGGATGACGTTCTCTCAGAGGATGAACGGATGCTGCGGATCGAAGCCATAGCCGACCCTCACACCCAAACGCCGGAGCAAATCTATATCAAAAAAGAACAGCTGACAGAATTGTATGCGGCGCTGGACAAGCTGACTGCCAGAGAGCAGACCTATCTGCTGTACCGCTATGGTTTTACCGATGGCATCGAACACCCGCTGATCGGCGCGGCGCTCCATTTCCATCTCAGCGAGAGCCGGACAAGAAGGTGGAGGGCGAGGCGATGGACAGCCTGCGCGGAAAGCTGCCGTGGTGGTTCTGATACGATGGGAAGCAGCGGCTGACGGGGGCTTTGATATACCTTTGTTCCGCAAATGACACGCCTGGCAGACAGTGCATATCCGCACCGCCTGCCAGCCTTTTTTCTGTCGCTTATGCAGCCCCGCAAGGGGCAACCTTTCCCGCCAGAACGCCGCAACTGTGGCCACACTTTTCAGAGTGTGCTACAATTCCGGCTGCCATCTGCTCCACAAAGGTATAACACACTAGACTTTCCTACGGAAAATCGTGTGCCACGAAACCGCCGGTTTCTTTGGATTCTTCCGGTCAAAGGGGAACACTATCCCCTCTGAACACCCCAGACAAAGGAGAACGCTGTTCCCTTTTGGAATCCCCTTGCCAATAGGGATGCTACCGCCCTATTGAATGATTTAGATAAAAAAACAAAATAAAGCATAGTTCGCCAGCACACCGCTATTCTGTCATTACCTTACACAGACATCTTGTAACTTTTTCGTTAAGCCTATTGACTCTGATACTTCGGAAGAGATATAATATAGTTGCTACTTAGTAAACCTAAATAGCGAAACTAAAGAGAGGCGACGATATGAATAACAAATATGTCCAGCAATTCAAAAAAGGCTCTCTGGAAATGATACTCTTATGCCTAATCGGACGCAAGGAAACTTATGGATATGAAATTATAACCGAATTGAACAATAGTGCGTCTGTTTTGGGATATGCGAAAGAGGGAACCATTTACCCCATTTTGTATCGTTTACAGGAAGCAGAACTAATCAAATGCCGATTGGCTCCGGCTGCGGCAAATGGCGGCTCAAAAAAGTATTATTCTTTAACTGATAAAGGCAGGAATGTACTTGATGAACTAATCTTATTTTGGTCAAGCTATGAAAACTGCGTAAACGGCTTTATAGAAAGTTATCAACAAGCGAGGGTGTCCAAATGAAAGAACAATATATCAAACAGGTTGAAAAGGAACTATCTTTACCACGCAAAATGAAAAAAGAGGTTGTGCGTGACTTGAATGAAGTTTTTGCGTCTGCTATGGAGCATGGAGAAACAGAGCAGCAGATTATCCAGCGTTTGGGGACGCCAAAAGAATTTGCAGACAGCACCGCAGAACAGTTTGGCATTGATAACACCAAATCGAAAAAAAGGAACGGTATCATTTCTACTCTTGCTGCGCTTGTTATCGCGGCTGCTGCCTTTTCGGTATATGCTGTTACACAATCAGGAAAAGTACCAGAAGGAGCAATCGGGCAGGCAGACGCGACAACAAATATACAGATTGAGGGCGCGTTTGCCTTTGATATTTCGCAAATCCTTTTGGCTATTGGGTTTGCAGCAACAGCTATTGCTCTTTTGTTAATTATCCGAACCATACACAAAAACAGGAGGTAACCAATGAAGAAATATATTTCTGTATTCACAATCATGATTATGATTTTTTTGGCTGCGTGTTCTAATCAAAATACCTCATCTACACCGACAAGCAATGAGAACAATACGCAATCTAATAGTGTTACAAAATTGGACGAGGGTGTTTGGCCTGAGAATGAGTACACAGAGGGGCTTCCTGTTGCGCCTGGTACGGTTGCATGGGCTACACTTGATACAGAACATGAGAATTGTAATATCAACCTTACCGGTATTAGCGAAAACGACTATAACGAGTATATGGAGCTTTTGAACCAAGAAGGCTTTTCCGTAATTGAAAATGTGTCAGAGGAAATCGAGGGAGAAAACTATGTTTCTATCGGGACACTTTTATCAAACGACGAAAAGTGGTTAAGTATCAGCTACATACCCAATAGTCTAACTATCTACATTTCCTTTGACAATAACTGAAAGAGATCACGGAATAGCAAAGCCAGCCGAGCCAGTCAACGGTCAAGATGAACGGCGCAAGCGCCGCCGTTGACAGCCCCGCCCGCCTTTGCTGGTAGGCAATCAAGGGCGACAGCAAGGAGTGCTGCCGCCCCGCACTATTATTCAGAGAGGGGGAATTTCCATGACCGAAGATGAAGCCTACAAAGTGCATATCCAGTACACATTCAATGCCTTTTGCAAGATTGTCATTCGTCACGCAGCCATAGATATAATTTTGAAGCTGCGCCGGAGGTGGGAACGGGAAGTTTCCCTTGACTATCTGATGAATGAGAAGTTTGTCCAGCTTGCCGAGCCGGAGCAGCTTGAAGAATATCTTTTTACGGCCTGCGGCCAGACCGCCGTTCTGTACCATGCGGAACTTGCCGCCGCCCTTGCCCGTTTGCCGGAGCAGACACAGGAAAAAATTTTCCGTTACTACTTCCTGCGCCAGCCGCAGCGAGTGATCGGCGTACATATCGGACGGACACGCAGCACAGCGGGGCGGCATATCCAGCTTGCCTTGCAGCGGGCTACGCGAAGAAATGGGGGTGAGCCGGTATGAGTAGACTTCTCCCCTATGAAACAATCCTCAAAGCCCGTGAGGCGACCCAGAAGCCGTGAACGCTGTCCTGCTCCACTACGCCGGATATATCCGCTATTTCTCAAAAGTGAACGGGCAGGTCAACGCCGAGGTGGAGGACTATGTAAAGCAGCGGTTAATTGACTGTCAATTCAAGTTCCGGCTTGACGAACCACCGGACAAGTCATAAAAACTGAATACCAGCCGCCACCGACGCGGCCAGCGAAAGCAGTAAGTCTTGAAAAAGATTTACTGCTTTTTTTTGTTGTCCGGCTCCGCTCCCGGCCATTTTGCCCCCTGCCGGTTGTAGTAGTAAGCGAGGAG
>ENA-OQIY01000078-OQIY01000078.1-human-gut-metagenome-genome-assembly--contig:-NODE-78-length-10612-cov-0.862566_pt1 | contig 10612 bp, 13 predicted proteins | sample MGYA00242592_ERZ504757 | MGnify/ENA primary metagenome ERZ504757 (study PRJEB26092, sample SAMD00036366) | human gut metagenome | host: Homo sapiens | study: EMG produced TPA metagenomics assembly of... | reverse complement strand
TCTTCCTCATCCTCGATCTTGCTGTAGCGCTTGCGGGCCGGCTCCTCTGCCGTCTGCGCATTTGCCTTTGCTGCTGCGCCGGAACGGATCTGGCTTAACTCCTCTGCGGATACCATAACAGTCTCGGCGTGAGAACTTAACGGAGTTACTTTTACGAAATTGCCCTGCGGCTCCATCAGCGAATGCTTCAAGTCGTCGATCAGCTCCGCCATGTTATTGTAACGGCGGTCCGGGCTCTTCTGGGTACATTTTAAGATAATCTGCTCCAGTGCGAACGGAAGGTTCGGGGTATATTTGGATGGAGATTCAATCTCCTCCTGCAGATGCTTGATTGCGATGGCAACGGTGGTGTCGCCGTCAAACGGCACTCTTCCGGTTACCATCTCGTACATGGTGATACCAAGGGAATAGATATCACTCTTATAGTCCGAATATCCGCCGCGCACCTGCTCCGGAGAGCTGTAATGTACGCTTCCCATAACGTTCGAACTGATCGTATTGGAAGAAGTTGCCTTTGCAATACCAAAGTCGGAAAGTTTTACTTTTCCGTCTGTGGAAATGATGATATTCTGCGGTTTGACATCGCGGTGTACAATATTGCGGTTGTGTGCTGCTTCAAGACCAAGGGAAACCTGAATGGCGATGCTGGTTGCCTCTTTTACGCTCAGTTTTCCTTTGCGGTCAATGTAATCCTTCAGAGTAATTCCCTCGACAAGCTCCATGACGATATAGTAACGCCGCGGTCTCCCCGACATCGTACACGTTTACAATATTCGGATGGGACAGTCCTGCTGCGGCCTGTGCCTCCGTGCGGAACTTGCGGATAAAGGTTTTATCCTCCCGGAATTCCGGTTTTAAAACCTTGACGGCCACCATGCGGTTCAGCTTGTGGTCTTTTGCTTTGTAGACATCAGCCATACCGCCGGAACCGATCCGGCTTATGATCTCATATCGTTCTCCTAAAATAACGCCCTCTTTTAACATTCTTTCACCTCGTTTGTAAATGGTTCAACGACAATGACTGCGATATTGTCTCTGCCGCCATTTGCATTTGCTTTATCAATTAAACGTTTCGCCTTGTCCTCACCGTCTTCTCGGCAGATGAGTTCGAAAATCTCCTCATCCGTTACCATGTTGGAAAGGCCGTCCGAGCACATCACCAATTGATTGCCCTCTTCAAGCTGAATGTCAAAGAAATCAATCTTTACGGTATCCTGTGTGCCTACTGCTCTGGTAATAATGTTTTTGTCCGGGTGATTCCGCGCCTGCTCGGGAGTGAGTTCTCCAAGGCGCACCATCTCTGCGATCAGGGAATGGTCCTGCGTCACCTGGTCAAACGTGCCATCTGCTGCCAGATACAGCCTGCTGTCTCCTACGTTTGCAACGTAGGCATAGTTGCCGACAACCGTAGCTACTACCATCGTCGTACCCATGCCTTCCATGGATATATCTCGTTTTGCCTGCTCAAAAATCTGGCTGTTTGCTGCTTCAATTCCATGCCGAATGATCCGCACCGGGTTGAAATTCGTATCTCTTTTTACAGATTCCACCAGTACAGAAACACCGTAACGCGAAGCAAAATCGCCCGCGTTATGGCCTCCCATGCCGTCTGCAACGACAAAGAGGTTCGGAAGGTTTCCGACCGGAGAGGCGGAGGCAAACACAAAATCCTGGTTCATCGTCCGTTTCTGTCCGATATCGGTTGCAGAAAATACCTTCATGCTTTTTTCTCCTGTATTGACAGCCGCTTTTTACGGCTGTTCGTTTGATTTATCGATAAACTTTTTCTTAACTGTCCACAGGCTCCGTCAATATCGGCGCCCATTTCCCTTCTAATAGTAACATTAATTCCGTTTTTTTTCAAGTTTATTTTTGAAATTCTCTACGACTTTTTTCGTTGATTTCACGTAATCGCGCTCTTTGATCGGGTTGACCGGGATCAGATTTACATGACAGTTGATATCCGAAATCCGCGCGGAAAGCTCTTTTGCATCGGCTTCGCTGTCATTTTTCCCGCCAACGAGAGATACTCAAATGTAATCCGACGGCCTGTTTTTGCAAAGTAATTGCGGCATGCATCGAGAATTTCATCAATGGAATATTTATTGGCAATCGGCATCAGCTCGCGGCGCTTTTCATCGTTCGGCGCATGAAGGGAAAGTGCAGGGTGATCTGGAGTCCTCATCTGCCAATTTGTACATATTCGGCACGATTCCGCAGGTGGAAACGGTGATGTTTCTCTGGCTGATGTTGAGTCCTTCCTGGCTCGAAAGCAGCCGCACGAAGCGCACCAGATTGTCGTAGTTGTCCATCGGCTCACCCGTTCCCATGACAACCAGATTGGAGACCCGCTCCCCGGTGTCCTCCCAAATCCGGTAAATCTGGTCGAGCATCTCCGACGGAGTCAGGCACCGCACGAGTCCGCCGATTGTGGACGCGCAGAAGCGGCAGCCCATCCGGCAGCCGACCTGGGATGAGATGCAGACGGAATTCCGTGGTGGTACTTCATCCAGACACTCTCGATCACGTTGCCGTCGCTAAGGCGGAACAGGTATTTTCTCGTTCCGTCGATTTTGGACTCCTGCACCTGCACTTTTTCGAGACAGGTAAGCGGATACTGTTCCTTTAATTTTTCCCGGAAGGCAAGCGAGAGATTCGTCATCTCATCGTAGCTGCCCGCCAGACGATGATGCATCCAGTCGTATAACTGTTTGGCACGGAACGGCTTTTCTCCCATCTGCTGGCAGGCGTCCTTTAATTCGTCTAAGGTCATTGATTTAATATCCATCTGTTACGCCCGTCCTTCCTCTGTTTTCCGGAATTTTGCAAGGAAAAATCCGTCTGTCTTGTGTACCCCCGGGATCAGCTGCAGCTGTCCTTTGGCCGTTTCTCCGCTTTTCAGCTCATCCGGCAGCAGTTCATCCAGACTGACTGCTTCAAACGGGAACTGTTCCAGAACCATGCGGCATTCTCGCTGTTTTCTTTTCTGTTGACGGTACATGTGCTGTACAGCAATGTTCCGCCTTCCTTAACAATTGCCTGTGCACAAGTCAGGATCTTTCTCTGTAGATCTGCAGTTCTTCAAGATCTTCCGGTTGTACACGATATTTCAGATCCGGCTTTTTGCCAAGCACTCCCAGCCCGGAACACGGAAGATCTGCGATCACAAGATCTGCTGCTTCCTCGTCATATTTATCAAACACTGACGCATCCTTACATACTGCACAAATATTTCCAAGTCCAGAACGGTCGATATTCTGCCAGATCAAATCTGTCTTATATTCAGTCAGATCTCTTGCTTCAACCCGTCCTACCTTTTCTTCTGTTCCGTTCTCTCTCGCTGCCGCTTCATCTGCCAGCTGAAGTTTCTCTGCCACATGAAGTGATTTTCCTCCCGGTGCCGCACAGACATCAATTACTTGATCGCCGACTTTTGGAGCTGCCAGTTCTCCGACAAACATAGAACTGATATCCTGCACTGCAAAGAGTCCTTCCTGAAAACTTTCCAGGCCTTCCAGATAATCATAATCTGAAAGATAAAACGCATAAGGAAGATACGGATGTGCTTCTACCTTCGCTCCCTCTGCTTCCAATTTTTCTTTCAATACTTCCGGTGTAACCCGTTCATACAACAGCGGATCGTAATTGGCTTCTCTTTCTGAAAATCTGCTGCCATCTTCTCTGTGATCTCTTCCCCATATTCTTTCTTCCATAAAGAAAGAATCCATTCCGGAACAGAATATTTCACAGACAATCTCTGTACATCTTCTTTTGGATACTCGATCTCGTCCATCTTGCGGACAACATTTCTCAGAACTCCATTCCACATATCCCCGCAGACCTGAAAATCCTTTTCGAACCGCAAATCTTTACTGCCTCACTGCACACCGCATGATCCGGTACGCTATCCATATATTTCAGCTGATAGACACTACTGCGAAGAATATTACGGATGACCGGTTTCATCTTCTTAACCTTTGTCTTAGAAATCTGATTCAAGATATAATCAATTTCTATCATATGTTCAGAGTACCTTCCACAACTCTGGTGATAAATGCACGCTCACGTTTCTCAAGATATTGATATTTTGACAGAACATCTCCAAGAATCTTATGACTATATGCTCCATTCTCTGTTATTTCCATCAAAATCTCTAGAACGATCTCTCGTTCATTGATCTGCTTTCCCATAAATAATCTCCTATTCTCCGCATTTTGGAGGTTGGCTCTGAACAGTTACAGCATTTTTTCTTTTTATCAGTCATTCCTTCTTCGTCCGTTTGTCAGGATCAACAAACGTAAAAGCTGTAAAATCATTGCGGCCGCACTTGCCACATATGTCATTGCGGCTGCCCGAAGTACCTTCTTCACTCCACCAACTTCGTCTTCACGGAGCATTCCTGAATTTCCAAGCACCTTCACTGCTCTTCTGGAAGCATTGATTTCCACCGGAAGTGTTATAAGATGAAATGCCACAGCTACCATAAAGAGGAGAATTCCAATATCAATAAGGAAGCTGGACATCTGGCCATTCATAAACAGGCCGATAATGATCAACGGCCAGGAAATCATGGAGCCGAAATTTACGACCGGCACAAGTGCCCCACGGATTGATAAAGGTGCATACCCTTCAAAATGCTGTACTGCATGGCCACACTCATGTGCCGCAACTCCGATTGCTGCTACAGAAGTTGAATTATAAACCGGATCAGAAAGCGCCAGTGTCTTGTTTCTCGGATCATAATGATCGGTCAGATTTCCCGCTATATGAGTCACCTGCACATCATAGATTCCATTTCTCCTGAGAATCTGTTCTGCCGCTTCTCGTCCTGTCATCCCCGAATAACTGCGGATCTTCGAATATTTTGCAAATGTTCCTTTCACCTGGGACGATGCAAACAGGCTGAGAACCACACCGATCAGTACCAGTATATAAGTCCAGTCATAATAAAATCCATAATACATACTTTAATTACCTCCTGTTATCTGTAGTCCCCCTCCAAGAGTACTCTTATTCCTGTGTAAATTTAACTCCGCTTTCAATTGTGTATCCCCTTAAGAAAGCTCCTGTATCCATTCTCTTTTCCCGGTCATCTGAAGTTCTAGAACTCGTAACGACTCATTCCCTCGTTGTAACGAAAGAATCTTCTCTACGCTCAAACTGTTCAGCTCTGCTTTGCTGTTCCGTCAGCCTCAGCTTTTGCTCTCCAGATCTTCACTACCTTTTTGCCCCAATGTGTATAAGCACTTGGCCAGGAATTCAGGCCACGCACCAGACGTTCGATCTGTACTGCGGATGTATTCCAGTCAATATTTCCAAGCTTTTTATCGAGCATTCTAGCATATTCTGTTGGACTCTCACCCTGCTTCTCAAAAGTTGCTGTATGATCTTCAATGGCTTTCAGAGTTTCTACACAAAGTTTCGCTCCCGCTTCAGCAAGCTTATCATGAAGGCTTTCTCCTGTCTCCTCTTCTGTGATCGGCACTTCGACTTTCTGGATCATGTCTCCTGTATCCAGTCCTTCGTTCATCTGCATTGTTGTAACACCTGTTACTTCCTCGCCATTGATGATAGACCACTGGATTGGCGCGGCACCACGGTATTTTGGAAGAAGTGAAGCATGTACATTAATGCATCCATATGGTGTCATCTCCAGGATTTCTTTCGGAATGATCTGACCAAATGCAATGACAACCATCACATCTGCATTATATTTTCTCAGTTCCTCTGCACATTCCGGATTCACGGATTTTCTTAGGCTGATAAACCGGAATTCCATGTTTCATCGCAGCTTCTTTCACCGGAGTTGGCTGCATCTCTTTGCCGCGTCCCTTTGGTTTATCTGGCTGGCTCACTACGAGACATACCTCATGTCCTGCTTCCACCAGTGCCTCCAGTGTTCCCACAGAGAAATCCGGTGTTCCCATGAAAATTATTCTCATCAATTATTCCTCCACTTCGTATTCCATATCTTCCTCGTTGTAGGCCGGTGAATCATGCAGTTCTCCTTCTACTTTCTCTACATAGAGGTGTCCTCCCAGATGATCGATCTCATGACAGAATGCTCTTGCAAGAAGTTCTTCTCCTTCTATCTCGAATTCCTCCATATTTTCATCCAGTGCACGTACCTTTACGTGATTCGGACGAGTCACGATTCCCCATTTTCCCGGCACACTTAAGCAACCTTCTTCGCCTGTCTGCTCACCGGATGTCTCAATGATCTCAGGATTGATCAAAACGATCGGACCCTCTCCGACATCAATCACTACAATCTGTTTGAGAATACCAACCTGCGGTGCGGCAAGACCCACACCCATCTTCTCATACATCGTATCAAGCATGTCTTCAATTAAAATCTTTGTACGAAGTGTCATCTTCGTCACTGGTTTACACTGTTTTTCAAGAACGTCATCGCCCATCTCTCTTACTTCTCTGATTGCCATTATTCTTTCCTCTCTTTTCTATAAATTCATTGGGTTAAAATCGAATTGGATTCTCATTTTCTGAAACCCTGAGTTAATTTCTATATTATTGTTCCATCCTGTCTTTTAATACAACTAAGGTTCGGTATTCCGGAGCTTTTACGTAAACCACTCTCCGGTAAATATCTTTGATCTTATCCACTCCCGGACTTGCCGGGCCGATCACATTGAGCTGTGCCTGCCCTTTGATCCGCAAAATGTATTCCTTCAGATACTTGCACGCTTTCTCCAAAAGCGCCTCATCTTCACATGCCGCAAGTACTGCCATCAGGTTCTCCACCGGTGGATATCCCATCAGACTGCGGTAGCGAATTTCTTTCTCATAGAATGCTTCATAATCCTGCGCTGCTGAAGCCTCGATTGCATAATGCTCCGGATCGTAAGTCTGGATCACAACCTCACCCGGTCTGTCACCTCTTCCGGCACGGCCTGCTGCCTGTGTCAAAAGCTGGAATGTTCGCTCACCGGAACGATAATCATCTGTATAAAGTGACATATCCGCTGCCAATGCACCGACTAACGTGACCTTTGGAAAATCATGCCCTTTTACAATCATCTGTGTTCCCACAAGAATATCTGCCTCTTCATTCGCAAATGCAGATAAAATCTGTTCATGGGAATCCTTTTTCTTCGTTGTATCCATGTCCATGCGTAGTACTCTTGCCTGTGGGAATCTTGCCTTCACCATATCCTCGATCTGTTGAGTTCCTGCGCGGAATTCTCCGATATACCTGGATCCACATTCCGGACACTTTGTCACCTTCGGCTGCTCATATCCACAGTAATGGCAGACCATTTTTCCACCTTTGTGTACCGACAAGGATACATTACAGTGCGGGCATTTCACTACATGGCCACATTCTCTGCAGGAAACAAAACCAGAATATCCCCTGCGATTCAAAAACAGCATGATCTGCTCTTTTGCATTCAATCTGTCTTCGATCAGTTCCTGCAACTTCTCACTCAAGATGGATCGGTTTCCATTCTTCAGTTCTTTACGCATGTCTACTGTATACACAGTTGCCATCTGCTGCATATGGGAACGGTTCTTCATCTCGTAAAGCTGATATTCACCAAGTCTTGCCCGATACATGGCCTCCATGGACGGAGTTGCGCTTCCAAGCACTACACTGGCATCTTCTACTTCTGCCCTGTGGACTGCCACTTCTCTTGCATGATAGCGTGGCACCTGCTCACTCTTGTAGGTTGGTTCATGTTCTTCATCAATAACGATCAGCCCCAAATCCGGAAATGGAGTAAAAAGTGCAGAACGTGGTCCGATCATCACATCGACCTCCCCCCTCTTTGCACGCATCATCTGATCGTAACGTTCTCCGGCAGACAGTCTTGAGTTCATGATAGAAACTCTGTCGCCGAAACAGCGGTAAAACCGCATCACTGTCTGATAGGTCAGTGCGATCTCCGGAATCAGAACGATTGCCTGCCTTCCCTGCCCGACCACAGTGCGAATCATCTCCATATAGACTTCTGTCTTCCCACTTCCGGTCACTCCGTGAAGCAGATAAGTTCTCCTTGTTCCACACAGATAGTCTTGCCGGAATCCCTGGATCACATGCTGCTGTTCTTCTGTATAGATGATTTCCTGCTGTGATTTCTTTGCCTGTTTCACCGGATTACGGTATACTTGCTCTGACTCTATCTTCAGCACGCCCTGCTCTTCCAATGCCCGGATCACAGGCAACGTCACATTTAATTTTTTCGTCACCAGCTCATAATCCTGAACCGGTACTTCCATCAAAGCTTCCAGAAGTCTCGCTCTTGCTTTCTGATTCTTTTTCTGATAAAAAGCCAGCTTCTCCCGACTCTCTTCCTCAGTAAGCAGCAAACGGAGATGTTTCTTCACCTTCGCATTCTCTTTCTGCTTGATTGGCAGCACTGTCTTAAGTGCCTGGATCATTGTTCCGCCATACTGCTCTTTCATCCATGCCGCCAGCGCGATCAGTCTCGCTTCGATTGCCACGCTGTTTCTGGAAATGTCTGTGATCTCCTTCACCTTTGACAGATCATAATTGCAAGTCTCTGATAATGAAGTCACATAACCTTTGATCTGTCGGTTTCCTTTTCCAAAAGGGATAATTACTTCCATCCCCGGATGCAGCTCGTCTTTCAGTCGTTCCGGTATTCGGTACTGAAAGATCTTATCCAGTTTTTCATGTTGTATATCTACAATAACATCTGCAAACACAATCTTATTTCTCTTTTAATTCTTCCAGAACTTCCTTGATCAGCACACGCTCATCCATCGGATGCTTCACGCCGCAGATCTCCTGATAGTCCTCATGTCCTTTTCCAGCCAGTACAATAACATCCCCAGGTTCGCCGTGCTCGATCGCATATTTGATTGCCTCTTTACGATCACAGATCTCCACATATTTTCCATCTGTCTTCGCAATTCCGGTCTTGATGTCATTAATAATATCCTGTGGTTCTTCAAATCTCGGATTATCTGATGTAATGATCGTCAAGTCTGCCAGTCTTCCGGATACTTCACCCATCTCGAATCTTCTGTCTTTGGAACGGTTTCCGCCACATCCGAACAGACATACCAGACGTTTCGGGTTATATTCCTTTAATGTAGTCAGAAGACTCTCAAGGCTCATCGCATTATGTGCATAATCGATCATCAATGTGAATTCATCAGACACTTTGATCATCTCAATACGTCCTTTTACCTTGGCCTTCTTGAGTGCATCCTTGATCATCTCAACCGGCACCTGGAAATGACGGCAGACAGAAATAGCAGTCAGTGAATTGTAAACACTGAATTTACCCGGAACATCAATCTCTACATCAAAATCCATCACGCCTGCAACATGATATGCCACACCAAGATATCCCGGTCTTGATACAAGTTCTACATTCTCTGCATGAAGATCCGCCTCCGGTGAAAATCCGAATGTCTCGATCTTACATGTAGATTCTTCAAATACATCTTTAAAATAACTTGTCATCCACATTGGCGATTCCGAGCTTACACTGCTTGAACAGAAGACCTTTACATCTCTTGTAATCATCAAAATCCTTATGCTCATTCGGTCCGATATGGTCTCTTCCAAGATTTGTGAAAATGCCGATCTCAAATGGGATTCCTGCTGTTCTGTGAAGCATCAGTCCCTGAGAAGAAACTTCCATAACAACACAGTCACAACCTGCTTCTACCATCTCTGCAAAATATTTATGGATCGTGTAAGACTCCGGAGTTGTATTGCATGACGGGATCTTCTTGTCTCCGATAATTGCCTCGATTGTTCCGATCAATCCAACCTTATGTCCTGTCTCTTCAAGAATAGACTTGATCATGTAAGTTGTTGTTGTCTTTCCCTTTGTTCCTGTAATACCGATGACTTTCATCTTATCTGCCGGATATCCAAAGTAAGCTGCTGACATCAGAGCCAGTGCATAACGAGTATCCTCTACCTTAATTACAGTCACATTTTCCGGCACTTCGACATCTTTCTCTACAACAACAGCTGCCGCGCCTTTCGCCGCAACATCCGCTGCATATTTATGTCCATCAGATACTGCTCCGCTGATACATACGAAAACAGATCCTTCTTCCACTTTTCTTGAATCATTGATCAGTGTTGTTACTTCCGTAGAATCACTTCCCTGTACTACTGTGTAGTCTAGGCGTTCTAATAATTTATCTAATTTCATGATCTAACCCTCCTGTTCTGAACTGGTGTATTGCATCATTGACTTTCAGGCAAATAACGATTGTCTTAACCTTTATAGAATAACATAATCTCACCGCATATGCAAAAAAACCTACATAATCTTTCGTCCTGTTTTCGTCTTTCGAATCAGCCAGACACATCCAAATGACAATAACACAAGTCCCACACTCACTACCGGAATCATGATCCAGGCTGAAAATGTCTCTGGCTTAATATTTCTCTTATAAACATCAAGAAACATGATATGGATCAAATAGATTCCAAAGGAACATCCACAAAATCTGTCAATCCACTTCTTTGCCTGTTCGGACGGATTGAATTCGCTCTTTTTCAATCGTACTAACATAAGAAATGCCATCGCTGCTGCCAGTGCAAGCAGTGGATTACCATATTCCAGCAGACGTTCATAATGTTCTCCATCCTGCAAGGTTA
>ENA-OQIY01000077-OQIY01000077.1-human-gut-metagenome-genome-assembly--contig:-NODE-77-length-10627-cov-0.815143_pt1 | contig 10627 bp, 14 predicted proteins | sample MGYA00242592_ERZ504757 | MGnify/ENA primary metagenome ERZ504757 (study PRJEB26092, sample SAMD00036366) | human gut metagenome | host: Homo sapiens | study: EMG produced TPA metagenomics assembly of... | reverse complement strand
TTCATTTCTTCCTTTATTCAGCACATTCCCACACTTAGAAAAGTGCGAATCATAAAATAGTTTCATCAATATTCTCCTTTATAAATACCAATTTATCTTTTTCTTTCTGAAAATGGGCAATTCCGCAATGGAACTGCCCATATATCTTTAAAATATGCGATTTTTAAGGCTCTGCACTGTTTCAAGCACCATTTGGTGTAAATTTGGTGTATTTGTGTATTTTCAGAGCTTTTTCACAAATGAAGTACATCCCGTTTTGTAAGGTAAAACGGTACTTCTTAATAGAGCTTTGCACCTGCCGGAATATGGTCATCTACCATAAGGAGATGAAGCTTTTCTTCGCCTTCTTCTTCGTGAATAGCGGAGAGGAGCATACCGCAAGAGTCAATACCCATCATAGCACGAGGAGGAAGATTTGTGATAGCGATAAGTGTCTTACCTACAAGCTCTTCCGGCTCGTAATATGCGTGAATACCACTTAAAATGGTACGGTCTGTGTCTGTTCCGTCATCAAGGGTAAACTGCAACAGCTTCTTTGACTTCGGTACAGCAACGCATTCTTTAACCTTAACTGCTCTGAAATCTGACTTTGAAAATGTATCAAAATCAACATCTTCTTCAAACAAAGGCTCAACCTTCACCTTAGAAAAATCAATTTTCTCAGGCTCTGAATTTGGTGTAGAAACCTCTTTAGAACTTACACCATTTTCGGATTTTACACCACCGATGGACTTCATTGTCGGGACCCTTTTTGTGGTTCTTTCATACTCGACCAAGCTGGTGTTAATACTATTAAATTCTCCATATTCCAATTATCCCCCATACTTCATATTTTTGCTCTACTTTGAGTCACTTTGCGGGCAAATGATGTAAAATATGATGTAAATGATGTAGGGCGATAGTAGTATATGCAAGAACATATTCATATACAAGAAATTATAACTTCTCTTATTTACAATGTCAATCCACATCAAAGTAACGCTGCCTTATCTTTTCCTGCTTCAGAACAAAAAAAAGAACACACAACACTCTGTATGTTCTCTTTCTGTATGTGAAGTCCAATATTATCCTTTGAAGTAGCTATCCAATCCTTTGAACTCTGCCGCTTTCATTTCTTTTGTAACATCAGCATAGATGTTCAGTGTAGTTGAAATATCTGAATGTCCGAGTGCGTCTTGAATGACCTTTATATTTACTCCAGCTTCACACATTCTTGTTGTAAATGTATGTCTAAGCGAGTGGCAGCTAAAATGAGGAAGTAACACATCAGGTTCATCACTGTGCAAAAACTGCTCATCATTGCAATCACGGATAATTCTTCGGATTGCTTTGTTGAGTGTGGCTTGGTGCTGTGCCTGACCAAAACGATTGATGAAAATAAAATCTGTATATCCGTCAATCGTGACCTCGCAATGAAGTCCTAAATCTTCCTGCTTCTGTTTCTCCTGTTCAAATGCTTCTCTCACAAAACCGAGCATTGGAACCTGCCTCATACTAGCCGGAGTCTTCGTTGTATTTACATTGAAATAACAGCCGCTTTTACTTCCCTCAGTTCTGTGGTCATAATATACAAGAGTATGATTAACATCAATCATTCCACTTTCCATATCAATATCACACCATCTCAATCCAGTTACTTCCCCCACACGAAGTCCAGTTCCTATCATTACTGCAAAGACCGGATACCAGTGTTCATATACAGGGTGGGTTTTCATGAAATTCAGAAATAGCTCCTGCTCAAGTTTCGTCAACGCTCTACGCTTTTCCGACTGAAAACAATGTGCTTTTTTCAATTCTCTCAACACATTATCTGACGGGTTATTTCTGATAAAGTCATCATCGACAGCAATCTGTAAAACCTGATGAAGAACCGTATGTATATTATCAATTGTTGAAGGCTTCAAATTTCTTTCATCAACAAGATAATTGTAGTATTTCTTAATATCTGATTTCTTCAGCGTTGATATTCTTTTACTTCCAATCACTGGTCGCACAAAGGTATTGTACATATATTTGTAATTTTCAAAGGTATTATTCTTCAGCCCTCTTTTCATATTTGCCCAAAGGTCAAATAATTCATCAATGGTTGTGTATCGTGCTTCGGTCTTAATACCATCACATTTATCTTTCTGAATACGCTTTTCTTTTTCTCTCAGGTCATCTAAAGTTCTTGCGTAAACAAATCTTCTTTTCATCTGGCTGTCCTGCCAGCTAAATTGATAAGTACCGTCTTTTCTCTGAACCTCTCCGGTTTTCAGAACAACCCTTGATTTATCTTTTCTTTTTGTCGCCATTGTGTCCTCCTAAATTCTAAACTGCTTATCTATATATTTGTCCAGTCGTTCCCTCACAATATGGATTTTATTGCCTATCCATATTGCAAAGGGACAACCTGCTTGATTAGACAACTCACGCAACTTCGTTCTTCCTATACCGGAATATGCTGCGGCTTCTTCGATTGTCAGCCACTTTCTTTCCCATATCGGTTCTTCAGCATTGCTTATGAGTTTTTCCTGATATGTTCTTACTTCGGCAAGTAAGCGTTCATCATCATTCAAGGAAAGTAAGTTTTTCAATGTATTCATCAAAATCCTCCTCTTAATCATTCGACGATTTCCTATATGAAGAACAAATGGGCATTCTTCTTGGCTTGTTAGTTTTCTCAGTCTTTCTCTACCTATGCCAGAATATTCAACTGCTTCATCAATCGTCAAATTAGACTTATGCCATATCGGCACATCATATTTTTTTTCGGATAATCTTTTCTGTATCTGCCATTACGGAAGCACCTCCTTGTTTTTTTCTACCCTTATGATAATTAAAAAATGGCGATAAGCTATTATGCGAACCGACCCATCGCACATTTTACAAATCAGCTATATCGAATACGCATTATCAAGATATTCGTCCAGTTTTCTTCTTTTAATCAGTCGCTTACTTCCATTCCAAAGAACAAAAGGGCAAAACTCCGAGTCGGACATTTCTCTTAATTTTCTTGAGCCAATACCACAATAAGCTGCGGCTTCTTCTACTGTAAGATTGGACTTCTTCCAGATAGGAATAATGATTTTATTTTCTGTCATTGCTTCCCCTCTTTTCTTTCTTTGATGAATATCTGTCGGTAACAACATAATCCCAACCATCCCCATCGCACTTATCACATCTGTCTTTTCGCTTTGCAAATGGGTCGAGTCGCCTTACAATATAGTCTGGATTGTGAATGTAATCATTCAGGCACTTCGGCATAGACATCGAATATTTTCTTTTCCCTCCGGCTTGTAAACCCAAAGTCCAAAAGTCTTTTTCAAAGTTGCGTTTATCTGCCTGAAAAGTTTATCATCATCTACCGTACCTATGTATTCACGCAAATCCTCTCTATTGACCGTCCGTATCTGCTCCAGAAGAACCATTGACGGTTTCTTCAATCCAAACTCCTCGCCAAGAATAATGTGCGATGGCAAATATCTTTTCTTGATTACACTTGTAACCGCTGCAACAATAATCGTCGGAGCATTCTGGTTATAATCGTCTGCCTGAACGACAAGCACCGGACGCTCTCCGCTTTGTACTGAACCACTATTATCTCCAAAGTCATAGTAGAATAAATCCCCACGACAAATCATTTTTTCTTTCATATACATAACCTCACAAGAATCAAATTTTTAAAGTGTCATTCGTATCCGGAATGAAATAACCCCTTCACTCATTTGGACAAAGGGGTATGAAATGCACACCCAAAATCAGAGATTTTCATAAAATTTGATAAAGTTTTTCTTTGCCGCAGCAATGGACTTATCCACGGAGCTGTAATATACTCCCTCCTGCTTTGCAATCGCTCTGGAACTCAGACCGCAGCACACATTCTTCATAAGTCGTTCCCTTTGAAGTGGCTGCAACATTGAAAGTGCTATTCTTGCTTTCCTAATTTCACACTGGCGCAATTCTTCTCTTTCCAGTTCAAGCCTTTCTTCCTCTGCTCTTTCAAACGGGTCGTCAAACATAATGGCAAGTTCTTTATGGAACTGTGAGGACATTTCATCGTCATATCCATAGCAGTCAAGTGTGCGACTGCTTCTCTTTGCATACTTGTCCTCATTTCGGTTTGCATCGTCAATTACCTCTCCCTGTGCAATGGAAAGATGTACAAACGGAGAATATCTTTCTATAACAAGGGGATACTTCTCCCAAAGCTCTTTTACAGACAATTCCGTAATAATCGCCCATTTTTCATCTCCGGTATAACCGTTATATTCGTATTTAAGATTTATCAGTTTACAATCCTTTGCAAATAATTCTTCTTGTTCTGTTAATGTAAGTTTGTTTGTCATTTTCGTAATCTCCTTTGAATTTTCTAAAATTGCTTTTTTATATAGAAAATTCGGAGATTACGGGTACTCAGCTATCTGGCACTGCCAAGCGTTATAAAACATAAAAGTCCTTTCCCAAGTAAGGGAAAAGACCTAATACTGCACGAAGCATAATCGAATAAAACAGCAACAAAAAAAGCACCGTCGAATCTGGACAGCAAAGAATACTTCTATTCTTCACTTATCCGGCTTCGCACGGTGTTGGTAGTTTAACAAATAAATTGCTTATCTCCGCTTACTCGATTAGAAATCGTTTCGATATTTACTTGTAATCTTCATCGCCTGCAATTCCTGCCATATCCGTTCCTACGGATTCTGCGGAAGTAAGCGAGATTTAAGATATGGACATTCTTGCATTTCTGACACTTCACACTCAAATGTCCGGTTGCGTCTGAAAATACTCTTTGTATCCTGAACCCACAAGTCGGGCAGAGAATATCACGCTCTTTCAGACTTCTGCTTCTACTCTTGACAGAAGCAATCTCTTTTGTATTTCAGGTGCTACCTGAGTCTGTAACCTCATTGTAAAACACCTCCCAAATTTAACTCATTGGAAATGTACTCAAGGATATTGTGATACTCAAATAGCCCCATATCTCTCAATCTGATAACCAAGCTGTATAGGATACTCCGATATAAGCTGCCATTCTGCGGATAACTGCTTTATCCTTTGAAGTAATGGTATTATCGCCATAAACTTTTATCGGATTTGACTGATTATATTTCGCCAAGGCATTTTCAATAATTCTTCTCGGCATAAGAAGCGAAGCTCCCATTGTATCTGCCTGCCACTCAACAGACGCAAACATCTGAGCCAGTTCCTCTTTGGAATAACTACGCTCACTGTCATACTCTGCATGAAAGCGTCCTTCACTCGGCATTGCATACATCTTACTCAAGATATGATGTGACGCTTCGTGTGCCATTGTAAATCTGCGACGTCCCTGCTCCTTTTCAGCAAGAAGAAATTTATCAAGTACGATGGTATCTTTCGGGAAAACAAAGGGAATAATTTTTCCGTCCTGATGTATCAGCAGTGGTGTTGCTCCATCTGCCAGAAAGCCAATCCTGCCTGCATCATCTTCTGCGAAAGAAGCGTATTCAATTCGTAACATAAGAAATTCTGTAATGAAATGTTCTATGTCGATGGATTGAATCACTCGATTGCTAAACTTATTAGCATACGCTGTTATCAAGCCTTCGCTGATTTCTTCCAACTCGGCTCTTGACATATAAATACTCAAGTTGTGTCCACCTCCGACTCCACCTTGCCCGGTGGTGCAACTCCTCCGGCAAAGTTCTGTTGTATTTCCGCACTATCCAAATTGATAGATAGCGAATTCCTTCAAGTATTCTCATTCGTCTGTCCTCTGTTATAGTTCTTTGATGATGTGACAAGCCACACCCTGAATGCAGCACTCATCTACAATGATGTCTTTCATCTTCTTATTTTCCGGGTGGAGAATGATTTTCTTATTCTCATCATCTCGGAAGTAGCGTTTCAATGTATTCTGATTATCCACAAGGGCAACTACTATATCGCCATCATTGGCTTCTACCTGCTTTTTAACAACCACAAGGTCGCCGTCATCAATCCCTGCTTCAATCATAGACTGACCGCTTGCTCTTAATATGAAAAAATCTCCTTTGCCGAAAATAGCAGTAGGAAGTGATACATATTCTTCAATATTTTCTTCCTCATACTGAGGACTGCCACATGGAATAGAACCTACAATCGGTGTCTGTGTCTGTTCGCCACTGTACTTACGGGTCACATTGGTGCGAATCTCCTGCCCGTCATACTCAATCATATTCTTCTCAGCCATCTCTACCAAGTATTTATATGCTGTACCTCTGGCAATTCCAACAGCTTCAGCAATCTTCGTAGTTGATGGGGATTGTCTGTTTTGCAGGTAATAATCCTCGATATACTTTTTTATCTCACTCATAAGTTCAGGACTCTTGCTTCTCATACCTGCACCTCGCTTTCTTTTCTATCGGAAGCAGTTTGCTTTCGATAGTTTTATTATACCTGATACGAAAATTTTTTCAAGTAGGTTTTTCGCAAAAGAAAAGAGGTGTCGCAATTTGCTAACACCTCAGTATCTTTCAATATTTTCATTGAAAAATTCCGCCCATAAAGGCTTTTTTTGTTCAATTGACCTTAGATTTTGCAATTTGTGCAGACCGTCTGCACAAATTCTTATTCTGTTTCCTTTTCTTCGTTATCCTGCTGTTGAAGATAGAACATTGCCTTTTGAGTTTCAATCTCCGCTTTCAGTTCTTCTTTTGTCGGCAGGTATAATTTGTACTTGGAAGCAAATAATTGTTCATTGTCATGCATAACAGAATAACGGGCAATATCATCATCTGTATCGGAACAAAGAACAATACCGATTGTTGGGTTATCGCCCTCACTACGTTTCAATTCATCATACATACGGATATACATATCCATCTGTCCTACATCTTGATGTGTTATCTTTTCTGTTTTCAGGTCGATGAGGACAAAGCATTTCAGTATGTAATTGTAAAACACAAGGTCGATATAATAGTCCTGCTTCTCCGTATGAATATGCTGCTGTCTTGCCACAAAAGCATATCCCTTTCCAAGCTCCATCAAAAATTTCTGCAAATTGGAAAGAATACTTTTCTCAAGGTCACTCTCTGTAAAATCTGTATTCTGCGAAAAGCCTAAAAACTCCGCAACTACCGGATTCTTGATAAACTCCAACTTATCATTCTGATACGGTGCAGTCAGTTCCTTCATTTCACTTTCTACAAGCTCTTTTTTCTGTGTCCCCAGCATACGATAATAATACTGAGAAGAAATGTTCCTCTGCAAAGTACGAACACTCCAAGTCTGTTCTGCGGCTTCTTTCTCATACCAGTCGCGAGCTGCCTTCTCTTTAACCTGTAATAATGTTGCATAATGCGACCAAGACAGTAACCCAACAGATTTTCCAGACGATGTCTGGAAAATTTCAGGATAGGTCTTATAGAAAGAATAAAAGCTATATTAGATTCGACTTTGTATTAACCTTTTCCATATTCAGCCGATAATTCTTTTGCTAACTTTTTTATAATTTCAGCTCCATATTTTGCCCTATCCTCGCCCTGCAATTCTTCACTTGCAATTCTATAACCAAGGAGCCAATTTCTCTGTATAAGCGTTGTATTGACCGCTCGATATGCAGCTTTTTGTGAAGATTCGATAATCCCACACATATCTTTTAAGATGTCATCGGTTTTAACAAAATTATCCATAAAATTATTTTGACCGATTTTTTCTAATTTATTCTCCATAGCTACCGCTCCTTTGGATTTCATTTTCAAATTATTCGCTTTCCTGCATATCCTCATCGGCTTGTGCAATCATCTGTCTGTACTGTTCTTTTACACTTTCCGGTGCAAGTATCTGTACCTTGCCATTAAAGCCAAACACCCAACCGAAAAAAGTCGGACTGGCTGATACTTCGGTCTGTACCCTGAAAGAAGTCATATCATACGCAAGGGTTGTCACATCTTCTCCGAAACGGTCAACCATTGTTTTCATCAGGCTGTTATCACACCGTAAATCCACAAGGACTTTTTCGCCTGAGAACATAAAGAAAACTTCCTTTGTGTAATTCTCAATATCAAAATCATCAGGCATAGGAATAATGTCCTTATCCAATATCTCCGGCTTGGAAGCAATACGGTCTACCCTAAAATTGATAACTTTGCTTTTCTTCTCTGAATATCCGAGAACATAATAATAGTCCCCACACCAGAGAAGTTTATACGGACTGAGCTTATACACTTCGCCCTTGTTCTTCAGAACCTTTTTCTTTAATCCGGTATAATCGTAATACTGGAAAAAATCTGTTTACCTGCGTTGATGGCATCGTTTATAGCGTCAATGATATAATATATCTGCTCATTATCCGGCTTAATGCGATTGACCACATAGTTATTACGCTTCAACTTTGCCACCTGCCCCGGACTGGTCATCGTATGTATCTTCTCAATCAGAGTTTCGCTTTTCTTCTTTGTAATGAACTTCGATGACTCCACTGCATCTATCAGCAGTTTCAGTTCCGGCAGTTCAAACTTGCGGCTGGCTACAAAGTATTTGCTCTGCGTAGAATGGATAGTAACAATGTCCATGCCAAACTCCTGAAGTGCAGCAATGTCTTTCGTAACAGTAGTTCTATGTGCAGATATTCCGTATTCATCATTCAATATATTGATTAACTGTGTTGTGGAAAGAGGATTTTCTTCATCGGTTCTTTCCAGTAAAATCTTTTGTAAATATAAAATCCTTGGCTTTGTTTCCATAATTTTTACATACTCATCACTTGATTAAATCTATATGTCGATACTTGCCTGTTGAACTACTAAAGTTGGTTCTAAAACATTTATTTCATGAGCGTACCTTCCTGATCATACATTAAATAGTGGATACCGCTTGTCAACTGCCATTTCCTCCGGCTTGCCGCTTTTTTGGCAAGTACAACTTCATCATCTATCTTATTATCGCCTTTTACCTCTATCAGTTGATATGAACCATCTTCCATTAGAGCAAGAAAATCAGGATAGTACTTTCTCAATCGCTTTGACTCAGGGTCATAATATTGCACCGACAAATCACCTTGATTAGAAGTAAACATACCAGTAAAATAAATTTCCTTAACCTTATTACTTGAAATATACTGTAAAAAACATTCATTTCTCTGTTTAGAGTCGAAACAATATGTATCTGCATGGAAACTCTTTGCTTCTTCCTTTGGAGTGAAATTATTGTGTCCTTTGGTAATTACAAGCTCATCATTGGCAGAAAACTCATAGTATCCTGAATCTTTTGGTTCCCTAAGAAGTACCATATCAACATCTTCACTTTTCTGTGTACTCTTAACCTCATAAAGTGTATGAAAATTTCAAGTATTATCACATCTTCCAAAATCTCATTATGACGATTAACTGCTGCAACAATATTATCTGAACCGTCCACGGACTCACGTAATATCTTAGCAATCGTAAGGCAAGAAATATTCATATACCGTGAAATTTCTGCGTCAAAGAAAATTCGCTAAATCGCTCTTGCTCTTTCATAGAGTCAATATTCGTTTCCTTTTCAGATAATCCTAATCGCAAACTTCCTTTTTCATACATCTTAGCTTCATATTTTGACTCGTCCAATTCTGCCAAATGGAAATCAATAGGTACAGAATATTCCTTTTCGATGAGAGAATATTCGTGCCACAATCTTTTCATTTTAATACTTCTTGGCGGCGGTAAAACACGAACCTTATACACTTTTTTATTTGTATTTGGGGATTTACCAAAATCTGAAATCTCCATATTATAATTTTTTCGAAGTTCATCATCGAGCGTGTCATAATTCTCTTTGACAAGAAAATTGTAGCTTTTAACTGTTCCTTTGTAAGCTGTCTTAAGCAACGCATTGTAGCCTGTAGAACAAATACTTTTGATTTTGGACTTCTAAATAAAGCAATTCCAAGCAGTGAACGACAATTCCAACCCTCTCGCCCCTTTTCAACAAGGATAATAAATTGCTTTTTACTTCCCTCAGTACCAATAACATCAAGGTTGTTAAAATTTTTAATATCCTCATCTTTTGTGACAGACGGGTCGCCTGTATTTACCAAAACAGTCGAAAGCGATATACCAAGTTCACTTAATACTTTTTCAACAGCAGGACGTACCACATCTGTTGCTTCTTTAACATTTGCTGCAAAAATAGCAAGCTTCGGTAATAATCCTTCATAAGTTTTACCGCCATAGCGTTCCCAAAATTTTGTAATCGAAGTACGCAGAAACTCCTCATTTTTAACGTTTTCAAACCCAATCGGGTCTGCATCTTTTAAATATCCGTGAGCAATAGACTCATTCAATCCATAGGCATATACTACCTCTGGTAACACCTGCTTATTAACATACGGTGTACCTGTGTAGTTATAGCACGCAACAATAGAGGTGCTTGCAGCAAGCATATTGATTGTATTACGAAGAGTGGTCTTGTTTGCTCCACCAGAACGAAGTTCTTTCTCCAAATTAGCTCCAAACAAATGATGTGCTTCATCGACATACACACCCAACTGTGGCAGACGGCAAAGTTTCTTAAAACGTTGATTATCAATCAATGAAGCATCGTCCCACACGTCAAAACCATCATCGCCGTTGCCTCCATAAACATCTGCGAGTAATGAACCTGAGCCGAAAAGGATATCTACCGGTGTATCCTCCTTACGTTTTTC
>ENA-OQIY01000076-OQIY01000076.1-human-gut-metagenome-genome-assembly--contig:-NODE-76-length-10783-cov-0.792230_pt1 | contig 10783 bp, 11 predicted proteins | sample MGYA00242592_ERZ504757 | MGnify/ENA primary metagenome ERZ504757 (study PRJEB26092, sample SAMD00036366) | human gut metagenome | host: Homo sapiens | study: EMG produced TPA metagenomics assembly of... | reverse complement strand
TCCGTCAGGGACCGCTGTAACCTCGACCAGCTTCATATCACTCAGCCGTACCTTGCGTTTCTTCTTTGTCTCGCGACATGTTGATATCCAGGATATATTGCACTGACGGACGAGGGGCGTTACGCGACGCAATTCGTCTGATCCGTAAGGATAATCCGTTCCCGACAACCTGCGGTTTTATCTGCGAGCATCCTTGTGAGGCCCGCTGCCGTAGAAATATCGTAGATGATGCCATCAATATCCGTGGACTGAAACGTATGGCCGCTGACTATGCAGCAAAGTTCCGCCACCGGAATGCGCACCTTCCACCGGAAAGCGTATCGCTGTTGTAGGTGGAGGACCTGGTGGACTCAGTGCTGCTTACTACCTGCAGTTGATGGGACATCAGACAACCGTATTCGAGATGCTTCCAAAGCTCGGCGGAATGCTCCGCTACGGTATCCCGAACTACAGACTTCCGAAAGATCGTTTGGACGAAGACATTCAGGCAATCCTTGAGACCGGAGTTCAGGTAGAATTTGGAAAACGTATCGGTAAAGATATCACAATTCAGAGTCTGCGCCAAGAATACGATGCTGTTTCTTATTTCCATCGGTGCAAGCACTGATAAGAAGCTTGGTATCGAAGGCGAGCATGCAGAAGGCGTGATCTCCGCCGTATCTTTCCTTCGTGATGTCGGAGAAAATAAGAGCCCTGATCTTACCGGACAGGAAGTTGCTGTCATCGGTGGCGGTAATGTTTCTATGGACGCTGTCCGCACAGCAAAACGTCTCGGTGCTAAAAAAGTAAGTATCGTTTACAGACGCCGTACTGCAGATATGACTGCTCTTCCGGCTGAGATTGAAGGTGCTGTTGCTGAGGGAATTGAAGTTCTCACATTGAAAGCTCCATCCAGAATAGAGACAGATGAGAATGGACACGTTTCAGGCATCTACGTCACACCACAGATGATCAGCAAGATCAAAGACGGTCGTGCAAGTGTCTGTCCGACAGGAGAAGAAGATTTCCTTATCCCTTGCCAGACACTCATCGTTGCAATCGGTCAGGATATCGAATCTGAACACTTTGCCGAAGCCGGCGTTCCGGTTTCCCGCGGTAAGATCATGACAGAACGTTATGGCGGTTTCGATAACATCCCTGGCGTATTCGCCGGTGGAGACTGTGCGTCCGGACCTGCTTCTGTAATCAAGCAATTGCTGCTGCAAAGGTTGTTGCCGCCAATATCGATGAATATCTTGGTTTCCACCATATCATCAGCTGCGATGTTGAGATTCCGGAGCCACGTTTAAGCGACCGTGAGCCATGTGGAAGAGTTGAGATAACAGAGCGCGAAGCCTGTAGCCGTGTCTGTGACTTCGAAGGCGTTGAAAACTGTATGACAGAAGCCGAAGCAAAACAGGAATCCCACAGATGCCTGCGCTGCGACCACTTCGGTTATGGTATTTTTAAAGGAGGTCGGAAAGAAAAATGGTAAATATTACAATTGATAATCAGAAAATATCCGTACCTTCCGGAACTACTATCATGGAAGCTGCGGCAAAGCTTGGAACTCCATTCCGAATTAATGATTATTTAAAAGAGTATCAACGAGATTGCGGCCTGCCGTGTCTGTGTTGTTGAGATTGAAGGGAAAGATCGTCTGGTCACCTCCTGTAATAACGTTGTGACCGAGGGCATGGTGATCTACACCAAACAGCCCAAAAGTACGCATTGCAAGAAGACAGACTGTACAGCTTATCCTTTCCCAGCATGACTGCAAATGTGCAACCTGTGTCAGAAGCGGGAACTGTACACTTCAGCAGGTTGCAAATGACCTGAACCTGATCGATCTTCCGTTCAAAGAACGTTTTGAAGAAACTCCTTGGGACAAGACATTCCCTCTCATCCGTGATTCACGCAAATGTATCAAATGTATGCGCTGTATCCAGATTTGTGACAAGATCCAGGGACTGAACATCTGGGATGTTACAAGTACAGGTTCAAGAACAACGATCAATGTAAACGGAAATAAAAAGATCAACGAAGTCTCCTGTTCTCTCTGCGGGCAGTGTATCACACATTGTCCGGTCGGTGCACTTCGTGAGCGTGATGATACAGAAGACGTATGGAGTGCGATTGCTGACAAGAAGAAAGTTGTTGTCGCACAGGTTGCTCCGGCAGTCCGTGCCGCGTGGGGAGAGGCTCTCGGTCTTTCCAGAGAAGAAGCAAAAATCGGAAAGATCATGGACGCCTTGAAAAAGATCGGCGTAGACTACGTCTTCGATACTTCTTTCTCTGCTGACCTTACAATCATGGAAGAAGGAAATGAATTTCTGCAGCGCTTCACCAAAGGAGAATTAAAGCTGCGTCCGATGTTCACTTCCTGCTGCCCTGGATGGATCCGTTTCATCAAATCACAGTACCCACATCTGGTGCCACAGCTGTCCACAGCCAAGTCACCACAGCAGATGTTCGGTGCTGTTATGAAGACTTATTTTGCACAGTCCATCGGTGTTGCTCCGGAAGATATTTACACCGTATCTGTCATGCCTTGCGTAGCGAAAAAAGGCGAACGCAACATGGAACTTTTCTACGGTGAGTATGCCGGACATGACATTGACACAGTTCTCACTACAAGAGAGCTGACAAGAATGATCCGTGCTGCACATATTGATCCAAAGAGCCTGAAAGACCGCGAATGTGATCCGCTTATGAAAGAGTGGTCCGGTGCCGGTGTTATCTTCGGTGCTACCGGCGGTGTTATGGAAGCTGCACTTCGTTCCGCACACTATCTTGTAACCGGACGTAACCCGGATCCGGATGCATTTAAGATCGTCCGCAGTCCATCCTTTGAGACGGGTGTTGTAGAAGCTGAAGTACAGATCGGTGATGCTACGATCCGCGCTGCTGTTGTCAGTGGTCTTGGAAATGTACGCAAACTGCTTGAAGCAATTGAACATGGTGAAGTACACTACGACTTTGTGGAAGTTATGGCCTGTCCAGGAGGATGCGTCGGCGGAGGAGGTCAGCCGATCCACGACGGCGAAGAACTTGCACACACACGTGGTGCAAACCTCTATTTCCTTGACAAGAACGCCAAGATCAGATTCTCCCATGAGAACCAGGATGTTATGAAATTGTACAACGATTTCCTTGAGAAACCATTGTCACACAAATCACATATGCTGCTTCATACAGATCATACAAAGTGGGAGATGCCGAGATAACTATTCATCATTTTGCATTCTGAAATAGTCATCCCAAAAGTTTCAATCAGTGCAGGGGCCGCATTTTCCGACCGTGAAAATCCTAGCGAAAGTATTTTCAAAGATGCCGACAAGGCTCTGTATCACGTAAAGAAAAACGAGCGAAACGGATGCGGTTTTTAATAAAGAAAAAAGCAGGCAGAACAAGTTTGTCCTGCCTGCTTTTTCTTTATTCTACTGTTACACTCTTCGCAAGGTTTCTCGGTTTATCTACATCAAGTCCCTTCGCAACACTTACATAATATCCAAGTAACTGCAGCGGAATCACTGCGAGACTTCCCATGAAATGCTCAATCCACTTTCGAACATAGACTGTAAAGTCTACCTTATCTTCCATCTCATAATTGCCATAGTTTGTCACACCCATCAGATATGCGCCACGGCTCTTGCATTCCATCATATTGCTGACTGTCTTCTCATACAGCTTGCTCTGTGTCAGAACTCCGATCACAAGAATGTTGTCCTCGATCAGACTGATTGTTCCATGCTTCAACTCACCTGCTGCATAAGCCTCGGAATGAATATAAGAAATCTCTTTCAGTTTCAGACTTCCTTCCAGACACACTGCATAATCAACTCCACGACCTACAAAGAAAACATCATGTGCATTCGCATATTTGGCTGCGAACCACTGGATTCTCTCCTTGTCCTGAAGAATCTTCTCGATCTTGTCCGGAATCGTCTGAAGTTCAGAAATGTAGTAGCTGTACTGCTCGTCTGTGATCAGCCCCTTCACCTTCGCGACTGAACCCGCAATACAATCCAAAGCCACAAGCTGTGCACTGTATCCCTTTGTTGTCGCAACCGAAATCTCCCGGTCCTGCCAGTGTATAGAACAACCTTGTCCGCCTCACGGGCAATACTGCTTCCAATTACATTTACAACTGCAAGTGTAGCAAGTCCTTTCTCTTTCGCCATACGCATTGCTGCCAATGTATCTGCTGTCTCTCCGGACTGGCTGATCACGATAACCAGACCATCCTTCACAAGCGGCATCTCACGATAACGGAACTCAGATGCAAGCTCTACTCGAACCGGAATCTGGGCCATCTCTTCAATTACATACTGCGCCTCTACTCCGACATGCCATGCAGATCCGCACGCAACAATGTAAATCTGGCTGTACTTCTTGATCTCTTCCTCTGTAAGATCAATATCAGTAAAATCGATCACTCCGTCTTTTACAACTGAATTCAGAGTATCACGGATTGCTTTCGGCTGCTCATAGATCTCTTTCATCATAAAATGCTCAAATCCAGCCTTTTCTGCTGCCTCTGCATCCCATTTGATCTCCGTTGTCTCTTTCTCGATCTCATCACCGTTCAGGTCATAGAAATGAGCCTCGCCCGGAGTAAGTTTCGCAAACTCAAGATTTCCGATATAATATACATTTCTTGTATATTTCAGAATAGCTGGAACATCAGATGCCACATAGGTCTCGCCATCTGCGATACCGATGATCATCGGGCTGTCTTTTCTAGCAACCCAGATCTCTCCTGGATAATCCTTGAACATCAATTCAAGTGCATAAGAACCACGTACACGAACCATTGTCTTTGCGATCGCATCGATCGGTCCTAAATTGTATTTCTTATAATAGTAATCAACCAGCTTAATCACTACTTCTGTATCTGTATCACTGTAGAATGTATAACCATGCTTTAACAGCTTCTCTTTCAGCTCTGTGTAATTCTCAATGATACCATTGTGAACTCCGACCACTTCAGACTCCACGGTACCGGAACCACTTTTCTCACAGTTTCCTGACACATGCGGATGTGCATTCACCTGGCTCGCTCACCGTGAGTCGCCCAGCGTGTATGACCGATACCACAAGTTCCCTTGAGTGCCTTACCACTGTCAGTCTTCTCTGAAAGATTGCTCAAACGTCCCTTCGCCTTAACAACCTGTGACAGATGCTCTCCGTCACGCACTGCAAGACCGGCTGAATCATATCCTCTGTATTCCAACTTGGACAATCCGTCCAACAGAATCGGAGCTGCCTGATGATTTCCTGTAAATCCTACGATTCCACACATAAATAATTCCTCCTATTAACTATCTGTATCCCACTCTACAAATAGTTATATGCATTTCCATGTTGTTTTCCCTTTTCAATGAGCCTATCACTTTCGTAATTGTTACAAAAAAGTTAAATAACTCATTCGTTAGTGTAACACAGATAGGCGAAATAGGGAAGTAAAAAATGCATTTTCTTAATCGCTTTCCATTGCTACATTGGCCAGTCAGGAAACCTTCCGTTCATGATTGCATGCATAATCCTCTCCTTCGCCCCTGGTGTCTCCCTGTTGATCTGCTCTATTAGCTGTTTTGCATACGCTCTTTTTGTTGAGCCGTCTACCGGGCAGGTATTCTTAACCACACGGATTCCCTGGTCTGCAACAAAATGCGCTACCCCCTGCTCCGGAACATACATCATCGGACGGATCACCGTCACTCCGGCTTCCGGTAATTCTGTCACCGGTGGAAATGCATAGAATCGTCCTTCATAGATCAATGACATCAATGCTGTCTCTATAAAATCATCCTTATTATGTGCATATGCCATCTTATTGATTCTAAGCTCTCCCAGTCGTTGATACATCGCACCCTTCCGAAGTTTTGCACACAACGAACACGGCCTTACATCCTTGTTTTCCTGAAATACGATCCGGGCGATCTCTGTATCGACCTGCTCATAAGGAATCTCCAAGTGCTTACAATACTCTGCTACACCCGTAAAATCCATTCCTTCAAATCCCACGTTACAGGTAATGGCGGATAATTCGAACCGCTTCGGGTAAAATCCTTGCAGCAGTTTCATTGCATACAGCAATGTCAACGAGTCCTTTCCACCGGAAACGCCTACAGCAATCCTATCGCCCTCTTCTATCATGTTATAATCTTGTATTGCCTGACGGATCAGGCTTAATAATTTCTGTTGTTTCATATTTCCTTCATTTTTTCTTTCACTTTATCCGGTACATCGATCAGTCCAAATCGATAAAACATTCCATAAATGTAGGTAACGCCCCTGATATCTCCAAGAGCCTTCGGCCTTTCCACTATTTCTCCTGTCTGCTTTATATTATGAAACGCCAGCTTCACCGAACTCCAGGCCAGACTTTTACTTTTTTTCCCTGCGGTTGATCCATAATTCTTTCGTATATTCACCATTTCTTCCTTTTCTCACTTCATAGGTGAACGGCAAACCGGAATATGTTTTAAACATTATATTTTGATAACTGAGGATCATATCCCATAAATGCTCTTCACTCGGTTCTTCCTGCAGTCTTCTCATTAAATCATAATTCATATCAGAAGCTTTCCTCAACTACTACTTTGCATCTTTCTATGCTCATCACATAACCTTCCAAATATTAGTTTCATAATATCACTTTTCCATAATACTTTACAACAATTTTGCGAAATTCGGGTTGCGGATTTTGTAAGCATCTCTTATACTTTATTATTATGATGTAGGTGCGGGAATTGCATAGCAATGGAGCAATCCGGTTGCATCAGTGAGTGGAAAAATTTTACTTTTTGCACTCACACCTTATTATGTATGAATGTGGAGGGATGAAAGCATGAAGATACTTCTGATCGAACGGGAGTCCTAAAAGGTAAAAGAAGTAATTCATTAAAGCTTGCATACAGTTTCATTGAAGGATTTAAAAATGGATGTACGAATGATGAAGAAAGCCTCTCCATCGATGAACTCCATGTAGCTTCAATGAATATAGCTGCGTGTAAAGGATGCTTTGCGTGCTGGCAGAAAACACCTGGCATATGCTGTATCAAGGATGATATGCAAACGGTTATTGAAAAACTGATTGATGCTGATCTTATTCTTTGGTCTTTTCCACTGTACTATTTTAATGTCCCAGCTATCTTAAAGAATTTGATCGATCGTCAGCTTCCTATGAGTCTTCCTTTTATGAGTTCAAAGCAGGACGGATACGGAAGCGGAAGTCATGACTCCAGATATGATATGGAAGGTAAAAGACATGTGCTGATCTCCACCTGTGGCTTTTATTCTGCTGTTGGAAACTATGACAGTGTATTGCGGATGTTTGATCATTTTCTCGGCAAAGGAAATTATACGACCATCTTTTGTGGTCAGGGAGAATTATTCCGTGTAAAAGAATTGTCTGCAAGAACAGATGAATATCTTTCCACTGTAAAGTGTGCCGGCTCAGAATATGCAATGACTGGAACAATTTCTGAAAAAACAGATACAATACTCCACACGCTTTTATATCCCAGAGATGTGTTTGAAAAAATGGCAGATGCCAGCTGGGGCATTAGTAAAACGACCGGAGAAAAGGAACCGGATGAATCTTGTATTTACCCGGCAAATGGCCTCTCTTTATAACAAAGACAGCTATGATGGAAAAGAACGCGTACTTGAGATACACTTTACCGATTTGGGACACACCTACCAGATTCAGCTTAGCAAGACTGGAAGTGAAGTTTTTACTGACGGACGTCTTTCTCCAACTACTCGCATAGATACGCCTTTTACTGTATGGTCAGCTATTTCCCGTGGAGAAATCGGTGGCGCAGAAGCATTGGGGAAACAGATGTATACGGTATCCGGTGACTTTTCCTTGATGATTGATTGGGATAAATTCTTCGGAAGCGCAATCTGTAGTCAAAAAAAACAAGAGAAAACGCCTCAAAATAACGAATTGAACAGAAAAATCCTTCCATGATGACAATGCTTATACCGTGGATTACGTTCTGGATTGCTGTTTCTATTCATCCGGAAGTCGGAGCTGTGATCACACTACTTGTGGTCGCAACAGTACCATTTATTATGCGAAATCGTAAATTTGTAATTTGGGATCAGCTCTCTATGGCAGCTGTTGCTATACTTTCTGCAGCCGCAAATATAACCGGAAACGGAGTTCTTCTGACAAACATCGGATATCTTGTATTTGGACTATTCTGGCTGCTTTCATGCCTGACAAAAGAACCTTTATGCGCTGCGTATGTAAAATATAATTATGGTGGTGAAAGTGCACACCGGAACCCTCTCTTTATGAAAACAAATTATATTCTTGCAGCAGCATGGGGAGTGTTATATGTGCTGACAGCAATCTGGACCTTTCTGCTTAAGAAAGCCGGACTTGGAAATGTGCTTATCCTTGTGAATAATCTGATTCCTGTATTGATGGGACTTTTCACAGCATGGTTTCAAAAATGGTATCCTGCACGGATGGCAAGAGGCAAGAGAAAATAGTATTTTCTCTTGCGCTTTCACAGATTTCTTCTTCTACCACTTCAGCCGCTTCCTTATTCTCTGCACTGACCGAGATATACATCTTCAACTTCGGTTCTGTTCATGCTCAACAACTGCATAATCGAGCATCCTCCTCAATCAAATGGTGTCAATACGAACCGTGTTAGAAATAGACGCACGGCGGACAATCCCATGAACTTCATATCCCTTCTCCAGAAGGAACTCCGCAAGATAAGAACCATCCTGACCTGTATTACCTGTAATTAATGTCTTTTACATTATCCCCTTCATAGGAGATCAAAGAACGTATTCCAAGTCCCCTGTCAAAAAATATTTCATCTTCTTCAGAAAATTCCACGCTTCCGAGATATCCCTTATATCCCATAAATTAGATTATAACTCAAACTCTTTCAATAGCTTTTCCTGATACTCCTTATCAACTGCCGCTTTCAATATATCTGCTGTACGCCCGAGTTTTGATAATTCAATATTTAACTGGTTAATTCTGTTTTCTCCTTCTGTTATTCCAATCTTGCGTCCTGCTTCAATTCCTCGTCTTTCTGCGGTTAACATTCCTATATTGTAATCTCTGAGTTGCTCTTTGCCTTGTCTCGTATTCTAATCTCTTCTTTTCATCTGCGCTTAATTTATCCAATACGTCATATGCTTCTTCCAATTCAGAATTTTTCTTTGCCATTTCTTCAAAATCCTTTCTGGTTTTTCCTCCAAGAAAGCGCATCCACTGCAACAGGCTTGTCTCATTTTTCTCTTCCGGTGGAAGTTTTGACAATTCTAAGATATGCATCTCCATAAGATCTGTATACTCTTTTCCTGTCTTTGCATCACAGAATGCAATTCTCCGATAACACTCTTTATCATCTAGAAAATGATCGTATGCAAGAATGCTCACATGGATACACTTCTTCAAGCAATCGTATCCCTCGCCTTCTTTTATTTCACTTGTATACATCTTACTCAGATAATAAACAGAACGATTTGCCCAGCAATCAAATGCTTCTACCTGCATCTCAAAATCAATCTGTTCTCCATTCTTCAGTTTCACCCGGACATCTAAAATCCCATACTTATCATCTTTCGATTCTTTTCTGAGAATCGTAGGCATAAGTTCCGTGTTCTCTACCGCACCGGATGGAACGTTCAATAGTGCTGCGATAATATTCTTGCGGATGTTATCATTCTGCATCAATTCCTTGAAACAGAAATCTACCGTTGGAAGCATGATAAAGTCTTCCTGCTCCTCTTTCGATTCTTTACAATGTGATGATACCCTCTTAGTTGATACACTTTTCTTGTTTTCTTTCATAGAATTCTCCTCTCTTCTGTGCAACGAATGATTGCCTGAAGAAGAGGATTCTAAAGTTATATTTATCTTAACACAAGATAGTTTTCTATGGAAGTAACTATCCCCTTAAAATCAGATATTTGAGAAACTTACTCCATCACATAATCTTCAAACAATATTCATCTTTTGGGTTTGTCATCGGATTATCTGCTCGAAAATCTGAGCTTATTGAATAATTACCGATTTGGTTCATAGATCTTTTTTGCAGTTCATCAGAATGATGACTTGCGTGGTATTAGATTTAACATGTAGAATTCTAATTATTGCAAGCTGAATTTTTTTTAATGCTCTGGTTATTCGCAGGTGTTGTGTTACTGTTCTCGCTACATGTGACCAGTAGCGTACCTTCCGTGTCAATCCGCAGATAAACCAAGTGCCGGAATATCTAAAGACTATTCCAGCACTTCATTTTCTTCTTCACTGTACTCACAATCCCTTATCGTACATTAATAAAACTCTTATATATTTTTATCTTTGCTTTATAGAATCAGAGCACAATGTGATCAATTCAATTTTTTCTTAATAATATCAAGACTCCTGGTTCCCAGCTCTTCCTTTGAAAATTTTTCTATTACGCTCGTCATCGTTTCAGCACTCCAATATATTTTCAGTTTCTTTTTTGCTCGTGTAATTGCCGTATAGAAAACACCATGCGTCACTCTTTCCGTAATAACTGTCTGGATCAACTATTTTCATCAGAATCATATTCCATGCCCCTGAGCTTTATGAATTGATACTGCATATGCAAGCTGAAATGGCACCACAGCCTTCATTCGCATCTCATCTATTTCATTTTCTGAACATTATAGTTATATTTAAAAATCTGAAGACATATTCGCGTATATTTTCCTGTATCCTTTACAAACTCAATCTCATTTTCTTTACATTCTTTTTCAGTAAGCTTCATATCAATATCAATGGTAAACC
>ENA-OQIY01000074-OQIY01000074.1-human-gut-metagenome-genome-assembly--contig:-NODE-74-length-10851-cov-0.734054_pt1 | contig 10851 bp, 17 predicted proteins | sample MGYA00242592_ERZ504757 | MGnify/ENA primary metagenome ERZ504757 (study PRJEB26092, sample SAMD00036366) | human gut metagenome | host: Homo sapiens | study: EMG produced TPA metagenomics assembly of... | reverse complement strand
TCTGGATGAAAAGATGCAGCGGAAGAAGCACAGCGGCTGCTTTATCAGAGAAAATCCGTCGGACTTCGGGAAAGAAGATTCTGGGAATGGAAATTTGAAAATGACAATGGAAGCAATCAGAAGATACTAATCGCCAGGCAGTATGTAGAAAACTGGACAGATATGAAGAGAAAAAATGTAGGATTGCTTTTGATGGGACCGGTTGGAACCGGGAAAAGTTTCTTTGCAGGCTGTATTGCAAATGCACTTTTGGAACTGGGAGAACGTGTCATGATGACAAATTTTTCCAGATCTTAAATGAAATGACCAGCTATCAGGCAGATAAGAACCAGATTATACAAAATCTTGTGGATTATCCGCTGCTGATTATTGATGACTTGGGAATAGAACGAAATTCCGAGTTTGCTTTGGAGCAGGTCTATAATGTGATAGACAGCCGCTATTGTAAAATGCTTCCGCTGATCGTAACAACGAATCTGGGACTGAATGAAATGAAATCCACAGATTTGGATACTGCCCATCAGCGTATTTATAGCAGAATACTTGAAATGTGTGTTCCCATCTATTGTGGTGGAGAAGATAAGAGAAAAGAAGAAGGGACAGAAAAACTCGTACAGGTGCAGAACCTGATTACCGGTTAATCTGTCTTTTTTCATTAAAGGGGGTGATTGCCATGATTACAGATCTGGACAGCAGTTAAATCGCTGAAAGGAGGGAAAAGTCATGCAGGAAGAGGTAACTCAGAAAACGGTCACGTTCTGTATTCGGACTACTAAGATTACGGCAGACCTGTTGAAAAAGGTTCTTGTTGCGTATCTGCGTCATCAGAAGCAGAAATCAGTAGAGAAGAAAGCGAAGAAGAATCAGCCGAAACAGGGAAAGGTCACGGTAAAAGAGCTGGCAAAACAAAATGCCGGGATGGTCAATATCGAGATCACAAATAAGAATATCAAGTCCTTTGAACGGTATGCCAGAAAATACGGGATCAATTATGCTCTGAAAAAAGACAAGAGCAAAGAGCCTCCGGTTTATCTGGTATTTTTCAAGGGACGTGATCAGGATGCCCTCAATGCTGCTTTCCGTGAGTTTTCCCAGAAACAGATTCAAAAAGCGAATAAACCTTCCATTCATAAGCGTCTTGCAGCTTACCGGGCAATGATGCCAAAGAAGACGAAGGACAAAGTAAAGAACCGGCATCAGGAGCAGAGTCGATGAAAAAGAAAAGCGGCAAAACTCTGATGCAGAAGTGGAAGAATAAAATCGGGGGTAAGCTGTCCGCCCTGGATAAAAAGAAACTGGTTCTTACAAATATTCCTTATGCTCTGGCTGCTTTCTATGCAGATCGGGCATTTTTTTCTTTACCGGAACAGTCCGGGAGAAGATATGGGGAACAAACTATTATATGCAATGGAACACGCAGACCGGATTTTTGCTGGTTTTGTGTTAAGCAATAACTTGGAAAGAATCTGCTGGCAGGGATTACGGTTGCAGTCGTTTTGAAAGTGCTGGTTTGGCAGAAACAGTCAGATGCAAAGAAATTACGGAAAGGCATCGAGTATGGTTCAGCCAGATGGGGAACCGCAGAGGATATCAAGCCTTATATGTCGGAAGATCCATGGATGAACATTCCATTGACAGCAACAGAAGCACTGACCATGGAGAGCAGACCGAAGCAGCCGAAGTATGCAAGAAATAAAAATATAGTGGTCATCGGCGGCAGTGGTTCCGGTAAGACACGTTTTTTCGTAAAACCATCGGTCATGCAGATGAACTGTTCCATGGTCATTACAGATCCGAAAGGCACTCTGATCGAGGAGTGCGGGAAGATGTTAGCAAAGGGACCACCTAAGAAAGATAAGAATGGAAATATTATGAAAGATAAATCTGGAAAAGTTGTACATGAGCCATATGTGATTAAGGTTCTGAATACCATCAATTTTTCCAAGTCCCTTCATTACAATCCATTTGCTTATATACGGTCTGAAAAAGATATCCTGAAGCTGGTTACAACAATCAATGTTATACCAAAGGCGAAGGGGAAAAAGCTTCCGAAGATTTTGGGTGAAAGCAGAGAGATTGCTGTACACCGCACTGATTGCTTTTATCTGGTATGAAGGGGATGAAGAGGAAAAGAATTTGAATACTCTTCTGGATCTTTTGAATGAAAGCGAAACCCGTGAAGAGGATGAAACTTACCAGAATCCAGTGGATATGATGTTCCAGGAGCTGGAAGAAAGAGATCCGCAGCACTTTGCGGTCAGACAGTATAAAAAATACAAAATGGCGGCTGGCAAAACTGCCAAAAGTATTCTTATTTCCTGTGGTGCGAGGCTGGCACCATTTGATATAGCAGAACTTCGTGAGATCATGTCTTACGATGAAATGGAACTGGATAAGATCGGAGACAGGAAAACAGCCTTGTTTCTGATTATGTCCGATACGGATACCACATTCAACTTTGTGATTGCGATGCTGCAGTCACAGCTTTTCAATCTGCTTTGCGATAAGGCAGATGATGAATATGGTGGAAGACTTCCGGTGCATGTGCGTGTCATCGCTGATGAGTTGTAAGCGTCCAATAAGAGGGTGTATCGAAATTTCTGGCTGTTGCATGTAAACTATTGATTAGAGTTTTGGGAGTTGACTCTAAAAACTCTAAATCTAATCTAAGGAGCAGGCTTATGGATCTTTCTTCTTTGACTCCAGACAAACAGGTGAAACTTCAATACTGGCTGGATGTAATACGGCAATGCAGGGCCTCCGGACTGACAAATCAGATCTGGTGTGAACAACACGATATCTCTTTGAAAAGTTATTATTACTGGCTTTCCAAAATTCGAAAGCTTGCCCTGGAAGAACTGCCCCGCAAGAAAAACGGCATCCACATGTGTACAGACCAACAGTCAACTGCTTTAACGGAATCCCCGGCTGAGTTTGCGGAGCTTTCACTTCCGGACAGAAACATTTCCCGTTCCACTCCTGCAGCCATACTTCATATCGGATCCATAACAGTGGAACTTTATGAAGGCACATCTGCCCAGATGCTGGAAAACATTCTGAAAGCCGTGCAGTCATGTTAGGAGATCTTCCCATGTGGAGAAAATCTATATCCGATGCGGCTACACCGATATGAGGAAGCAGCTCAATGGCTTGCTGGATATCATCCAGTACAACTTCAAACTGGATCCTTACAGCAATTCCTTATTCCTGTTCTGTGGAAAGAGGGCTGACCGGATCAAAGCAGTCCATTACGAGGGAGACGGTTTCTGCCTTTTATACAAACGGTACGAAAACGGACGTCTCCAATGGCCGCGGACCGGCGAAGAAGCAAAACAGATTTCTGATCAGCAGCTGCGCTGGCTTCTGGAAGGTTTGAACCCGGAGCAGCCAAAGGCGGTTCAGAAATGGCTCCCGCATAAGTCTGAAAATACTGAAAATCCTTAGAAATGCTGGGAAATCTGACGATTCTATGGTATAATAATCCTATCGAAACGAAAGGGTTTTCAGGTTATGTCAGCTACGGAACAGGAGTATAAAAATCATATCAAAGAACTGGAACAGCAGGTCCGGCTCCTGAAAGAGCAGGTTGATTTCCTGACCCGTAAACTTTATGGAACAAAATCCGAGAAGACATCTACTCTCGAAATCGAGGGGCAGGTGTCTCTTTTTAATGAAATCGAAACCTGTGCGGATCCTGATGCACACGAACCGGAGCTTGTTGAGATAGAGAAGCACCTACGTAAAAGGAAGTACACCGGTCAGCGGGAAGAACTGGTAAAAAATCTCCCTCACAGCAAAGTACTCCATACCATAGATGAAAGGGAACAGATATGCGATAACTGCGGGAGTACGATGGTGAAAGTAGGGGAAGAATTCGTCCGCACGGAAGTACAGTTTATCCCTGCAAAACTCAAGGTGATTGACCATTACCGGGAAACGTATGAATGCAGGTCGTGCCGGAAAAACGGAACTCCTTATATGGAGAAGCTCCGGTGCATATCCTCCCGTCCTGCATTCTCTGGCATCTGCATCTACCATCACCTGGCTCATCCACCAGAAGTTTGAATTAAGCATCCCGCTGTACAGACAGGAAAAAGAATGGGAGGCTTTGGGATTACGTTTAAGCAGAGCGACTATGTCAAACTGGCTTCTGGTTGTCTATCGGGACTGGCTTGTACACATCGTCCACCGTCTGAAGCTGGAACTTCTGAAACAGAGATACCTTCATATCGATGAAACACATGTACAGGTGCTGAAAGAACCGGGACGGAAAAATACGTCCGATTCCTATATGTGGGTTTACTGCAGCATCAGAGATGCTGTAAATCCATCCGCTACTTCGAGTACCAGCCGGGACGAAGCGGGAAATATCCGGAAGCGTTTCTGAGGGAATATGAAGGTTATATCCATACAGACGCTTACTCCGGATACAATGCAGTTTCAGGAGTAAAAAGATGTCTTTGCTATACGCATCTGCGCCGGGCTTTCGTGGATGCGCTCCCTCCTGATCAGAAGAAAAAAGAACGTCTTATCCGCGAGAAACCGCTTCTCGAGGCTTTTTGGTCATGGGCAGAAAAAAGTGCCATCGGAGAGCTGCCGAAATCCAAACTTTCAAAAGCTTTTCATTACGCCTTAAATAACCGTGAAGGTTTTTGGAATTATCTGGAAGACGGGAATTGTTCCATCAGTAATTCGCTTGCGGAAAACTGTATCCGTCCCTTTGTGATCGGCAGAAAGAACTGGCTGTTCTCCGGCAGTCCGAAAGGGGCGGAAGCCAGTGCAGGAATCTATACACTGGTAGAGACAGCGAAAGCGAATGGGCTTGCCCCGATGAAATATATAAAATATATCCTGTCCGACATGCGGGGAGTGCTTTTCTTGAACATCTGAATATCTGGATGATTATCTGCCTTGGAATCCTCTTGTAAAAGAATTCTGTCGATAACCGTTGACCTTTTAGTATAAAAGGCTAACGGTTATTTTTCTATACACTGTTTTATTTGACGCTTACTTTTTAACCAGTTAAGAGCAACATAGCCACATAATCTAAATTTTAAAAATGCAATAAAAAATGCAATGAGTGACACGACTACTTGCTATACTTCCATCGGCTTCTTCTTGATACCAACACTATGAAAAGTCCGATTACAATTAAATATACTTTGAAAGGAAGATCACCATGAATTACAAATTAGAACTCAAACAAATCGTGGAATTTCCACGCTGTCGCATTTACCGTGACTTCATACAAACTTTAATCACTACCAAGAGCATCCGAACTACCGGGGGCTCTTTTCTTTTTTATTATCTGGTATTATGCTCCTATGCAAATTACCGCACATCCTACCGCCGGATGGAACACATTACCTATACCATTGGTCCAGGAGAGTGGATCTGCACAGTCACAGATCTTCAGGAATGGTTTCGCTGCCGTTTCCAACATCAAGCGTTGTCCATCCTTCGATTTTTTGAAGAGCAGAATTACATTACCTACTCTCTTCTCGCAAAAACCGCCTGGTCAAATTCAAAATATCAGACTGGCCCAAAGACAATACCGTATTGGAATACAACTATCCCTGTAAAAAAGATACAGGGTTTTTCTTTTTCCCGATTGCCAAAGTTCACGAACTAATTGGCATTGGAAAATGCTCGGAAATGGATGTTATTCTGGATCTGTGGATTCATGCAGTTTACAACGATTCCTCTGTCCTGGGATCTGTGATTCCCGGTCCATTGTCTATTACCGGGATAATACCGGAAATCCCCTTACCAGCTTTAATGAACTGGGTGAAAGGTGGAGTCTGTCAAAGGCATCGGTATCACGACTCTTGAAGAAACTGGAAGGAAAAAGAATACATTACACTTATCTCATTTACAGGAAAACACGGAAGCGTAATTTATCTCAACAATTACCTGTCCGTGATGTTTAATATCAGCGACGTTATGATTGACAAGGAGGAGATCGCTATGAAGATGCAATTACCAATCCATGTACCTGAAGAAATCACTATTGAGGATTCTGCTTCTGTTAGCGTTTCAGAAACTGTCACAGACTCACAAATCACCGTTACAAAAAATGATTCCTGCGTTCCAGATTCACACATGAAATTTATCGTGCAAAAAGTCGCAGAACTATTGGATTCACAAGGGATTCCATGTTGCCACTGCTCCAAAACCCGCTATATATTATCTCCATTATCAGCCTGCAAAGATATATTTAATACATTTACTCTAAATATTATCTGTCCCTACGGAAATGCCGCTTATCGGTTTGAGTTGTCCGTAAGTCCAGGGGATGAGTCTCGCCAAAAGATGCCTGCCGTGGCAGAGCCTTCTGCACTGAAAGGGGGGGAATAGACATGGCAAACCGCAATACACAGGGATTTCCTTCACCCGAAGAAGATCCACGTTTTCACGACACCTATCAGTTTTTACGCAGATACCGGGATGCAACCTACAGCCTGAAGGTAGTCGTACACCAGATGGAGCACCAGTTTAAGCTCCAATACGACAATGACATCGACAAATTTCTGGACTCCATCTATGCTGCCGGGGCTGATCTTACCGGAAGCGACATCGAACAACGGGCAAAAAGTATTGCCAGAAGCAACCAGATGCTGAAGCTTTTGGAATCATCCATCGATCTCCTCCGGAACAATCACAAGCATGGGGAACAGTATTACTGGATTCTCTACTACGCTTTTCTCTCTCCACAGGAAATGAAAAATACAGATGAGATATTGGATAAGCTGGCTCACCACATCACCAATATTTCCTACCGCACCTATTACCGGAAACGCAGGGCTGCGATTGAAGCACTCAGTACCATCCTTTGGGGATTTACTGCAAAAGAGACATTGGATACGCTCAACAAGTTCTTTCCAGAGTAATACATATCGCCTATCTCCTCGGCTTTTCGTAATATCATAAAAATGTTATACTAAAAAATGCAAAATATATATTGACTCTCACGGAACGTCATAGCGTACAGTTATCTTATCAGGAACAGGAGGTCAGCAACTATGAGGACAGTCAAAGAAATATCAGAACTTACAGGTATCAGCGTTCGCACGCTTCACTATTACGATGAAATCGGGCTTTTAAAACCAACACAAAAAAGTGATGCGGGATACCGGCTTTATGACGATAGGGCATTGGAAATATTACAGCAGATTCTGTTTTTCCGTGAGTTTGACATTCCTTTGAAAGAAATCAAAGCTGTTCTGGAGAATCCTGCTCTTGAAAGGAACCAGATCTTGCAAATGCAGAGAAAAATGTTGGTAGCAAAGAAAGAACGTATGGAACATCTGATTGCCAGCATTGATGATATCCTGAAAGGAGAGAATAAAATGGATTTTGCGATTTTTAGTAAAACGGAAGTTGAAGAAATGTTCCAAACTATGTTTGAACATATGCCTGACAATATGAAAGAACTTGCTGTAAAAGAGTTTGGAAGCATTGAAAGAATGGAAAAAGCATTATATTAAGACAGTTTCATCAGAAGAAATGCAGAAAGGCTATGCTAAAGTTGTTGAGTGGTATGGAGGAAAAGAGCAATTCCTGTCTGTTGCCAACAATCCTATTAGCAAAGAGGCTGCAGAAAGTTACAACCAACAATTTGACAATCTTTATACAAATTAGCAGCTAAAAAAGTATGTTCACCAGATTCTTCTGAAGTAAGAGAACTTGTTTCCGAATACGGTTTTCTTATGAAACAACTTTCACAGATAAAGAAAGAACACGGTCTGATGGTTGCACAGGCTCAATATTACCGTAATGAAAAAATCAAACCTATGATAGATGAAAAATACGGCAATGGTACAGCCGAATTCTTCGCACAAGCTTTCGAAGCATTTTATAAAGACAAGTAATCATTAGAACTACACAAAAGCACAACAATACACCATGCAGGGAATCAAAATGGTTTCCTGCTTTTTTTATGCCAACCAAGTGAAAATGGCACAGAAATGACCTGCTTCTGCGATTGAAGCGTAAAATTACCCATGCTACAATAGGTATTGCTTATAGTTTTCCTTATTTCCAGCACCCATAGATGGTGCTTTTTTTGTACCTTGTAAATTCAATCGCTGACAGCAGGTTCTATGTACTTTGTACGTACACTATACTTACAATACCAAACGTATCCTGTACGTACAGCCATATGTATAAAGTTTCCTATTATATATAGAAGGGAGTCAATCATGAAAACAAGGAACGAAATCTATCAAGGAGAGGGAGCCAAGCTCTTACGGTTCATTACCACTTACCATACTCTGAGGTATGACCAGGTTTTACAACTTTTCTCCCGACATGAGCAGTCTATCAAGTCATTGATTACCAGCCTCATCAAACAAGGGCGCATCATTTACGATAAAGAGCATGACCTTCTTTGTGACAGCCAGCAGTCTGCTGAGAATCCTGACTATGCTATAATTACATGCTTCTGGGTACTGCTGGATTTTAAGAAAGGTGTTGTATACCACACCAGTGGCGAATTTCCAATCAAGCTCAATTTCTTTTCGCAAGATGAACAATACGAAATCATCTATATCGGTGAAGAACAGGAGGCTCTGATCAATCATGTGATGGAAAGTATCCCATCACATGGTTCCAAACGCCTGATTGTCTTAGAATCCGAAAGCCAGGCTGCCAAAATCACCATTGATGATGTAGCCGCTTACTGCCTTGTAAATGAATCCGGTGCTGTCAGTTACTACATGAGAAAGTAGGTTATTATGACGCAAAATACACCAACCATTTACCAGCGGCTTGAAAAACTGGAAGGGGAGCTGCAAAAACTGACGAATACCGTTTACGCTCTGAAGGTCACTGATATCCAGAATTATGATAAAAATTTTGAGGAACTGAGCGTCAGTGCTGCTCTTCGGGCGGAGCGGATTGCCTGCCAGATGCGTAACCTTGTCTGTCCGGCTCTCTCCCCAAATCAAGCAGCTTATCTTCCCAAAGCGGCAGATGCACAGGGAATGCGGATTGCAGAACAGCAGGGGATTCTCACCATTACGCTTCCCGGACTGCTTCCGAAACGAAGAGTCCACACAAACACTGCATTTCTCCATGAACGCTTAATTATATGCTTCGGGAGTATGTAAAACAAAATGCCCTGCCCCTCTATCGTGACTGCGTGATATGTTTCAGTCAAATATATGACAGGGAACTTCCTCAAAGACGTATCCGGGATTATGACAATCTGGAGTTTAAACAGATTCTGGATACACTTTGTACTTATGTTCTGACAGATGACAGCGGCTTTTTCTGTGATTCCTACTACACGACACAGCTTGGCTTAAAGGACTGTACACTGGTATCGGTTATGGAAAAAGCTGACTTTCCGAAATGGCTGCAGAACCAGAAAAATCATCACGAAAGCATGTCGGAAAATCTCCTGACTTCTCAGGCAGAAATCCGACATCGGTAAGAACCACCGCAGGGAACTTTGTTTTCTTGCTTTTTTTATCTCCAAACCACCGGAGATTTACCCAAGTATAGGCTTGCATGGGTAAGAACTGAATTGAGGTGATGCTTATTTGATAAGACCTGACACTACGAAATACCGCTTACTGGAAATGATAGGGATGTGCGGGGAATTTCCCGCAGACCAGCTAAACAGACTCATCCCAAGTGCCTCCTATGCGGAAAAACTCATTACGGATTTGAAGGCGGAACACCTCATCCGTACCCACTACCGGGATGCTCTCAGAGGCTACCGTCTTACAAAAGCTGCGAAAGAGATGCTGTTATCTGTCTCGCCGCTACGCTTCCAGTGCTATCTGACCGGCAATACCGAGACGAACCTCATCCGAAGTGAAGTATCCCGACGTATCCGCTTACATCAGAAAGCCGAAACGTATCTGACACTCCTTCATGCCGGGATTCCCTTTTATCCGGATGTAAAACCTGACATCTTCTGTAATCACCGCGAAGCTGGTTCCATCGGTATGCGAAGCCTTCCTCTTTTTTACGCTTCCAGAGAAATTAAGGAATTGGGCCCGGAGACCACGAAGATTAGGAACTCCCGCAGCATGGGCATCCTGATGGCACCGCAATGTGTCTATGTCCTTTATAACACGGGAAACGGAGTCCTGAAATGGGAATATCGAACGGAAGTCCGCTTAAACGCCTTCCTGCAGCATTACCTGCAAGGCTACCCTTACAACGGACATCCACAGATCCGGGCAATCATGACCGGAACCGACATGGAAATGGCTTTCCGGCTGTTTACCAGTACCGGAGGCTACAAAAAGAGCCTGTTTATGCTGGACACCTCCTTCGAGCATTTCCATTACCTTCCCAATACTCCGGAAGGGGAAGTGCTTTTAAAACTGCTGGTTCACCCTGAGATCATGGAAAAGCTGGACAACCTCCTGCTGTCCGATCTGGGCTGCCGCAGCGATTCAATTCCACTGGAACATGATGCCACGGATGCTTCCGGGAACCCCATCCTTCTTGCTTATGATTTTGACATGCAGCGAATCAACCGGTTCAATACCGGCTTAAATGTATACGGCAGATCCGGGAACCTGATCTGTTTCGATTTTCAGATTCCGGTCCTGAAAAAATACTTAACTGCCACAATCCATTTCTCCAGTATTGACCTTTGCAAATTCAAAAGGGGGTTTTTACATGAACCGTAAATGGTGGAAGCTCATTTATATGCTTCCGATCACCTTCTGCACCCTCTATGCAGGAGGCTATGTTGCTCAATTTATCCGCAACTATCAGACCTGGGAATCTGCCGGCAATTTTGCCGGAAAACGGAACTGCCCGCCAGATCCCTCCCGCACCCGCTCGCCTGTCCTGACGCTGCCTGACTGCGTTCCTCGATTCCGTAGA
>ENA-OQIY01000073-OQIY01000073.1-human-gut-metagenome-genome-assembly--contig:-NODE-73-length-10874-cov-0.979157_pt1 | contig 10874 bp, 15 predicted proteins | sample MGYA00242592_ERZ504757 | MGnify/ENA primary metagenome ERZ504757 (study PRJEB26092, sample SAMD00036366) | human gut metagenome | host: Homo sapiens | study: EMG produced TPA metagenomics assembly of... | reverse complement strand
TATACGTATAGATTAACGTATAAAAACAATTATGGTTATTCTTAATACTAAGAATAAATTCAAATACAAAAGAAAAGTAGTAACTGAAACATAAAAATAAGATTTACTTCAGTACAAACATATAATCATAACATAAACAAATGCAATATACAAAACATTAAACGAGAAAAAATTAAGAAAATGGAAAGCAAACAATATCAAAATTAATCATTAACTTAGCATAGAGAATTATAAAAATAGAAATATGGTAGACATAAACGAAATAAAAAGATGCACACTCCAGGCAATGATGAAAGATGACTTGCTTATGCAAGGGCTGGTGTTGAAAGGAGGAAATGCCTTGCAGTTGGCATACGATATAACCAATAGAGGATCAATAGACATTGACTTCTCTATGGAAAACGAGTTTAAAGATAAAGATTTTGAAAGACTGTCAAGAGTATTTGGCGAATACCTGAATGAAGAGTTTGCTGAAATAGGTTTAGTAGCTTATGATGTAAAGTTTATAAAGAAACCAAAAACAGGTTCCATTCCAGAATGGAGAGGTTATAATTTAGAGTTCAAACTCATTGAACGTGAAAAGTTTGAAAAGTTTGGAGATGATATAGGAGCTATAAGAAGAAATGCCATCAAAATAAATGAATCTACACAGGAAGTCAAATATACAGTCGATATAAGCTCATACGAATACGTAGACAAGGCGATAAAGAAAGATATAGACGGGCTTATTTTAAGAGTCTATACTCCGGAAATGATTTTAATTGAGAAAGTAAGAGCTTTATGTCAGACTATGCCTAAATACAAAGAGATTGTAAGCAGCGCAAGGCAGAAAAAAAGAGCAAGAGATCTCTATGATATATGGATGATATGCCAGCATTTCAATAACCTAAACTTAACAGAAGAGTTATTCAAGAATATATTTGCTGCAAAGCGTGTACCCCTTGCCTTCTTAGATAACTTTGAAATACTCAGGGAACAGAACAGAGAAGACTGGGAAGTTGTACGCCAAACCATCAGCCATGATGAAGAGACAAAGGATTATGACTATTATTTTGATTTCGTCAAGAATCTTATAGAACCTTTTAGAACCCACGAGGATAAAAAAGATTCCAGCGAGGATCAAATTCAGTAAATCTCATATTATAAGTAAGATAGAATTTATGCACTTGTTTCATTTTAAGAAAAGGAACAAGTGCTTGCTTTTCATATCCTGCTTTTTCTAAATAGAAGCCTAAGGCCTGATGATAAGGATATATATAATGCATTTGATTATAATAATAGACCAGTTTATCAACATCAATTACGTTTTTTGCATTAATAATTGCTTCAAGAACCTGAGTTACACCACCTGAGTAAAAAGGTCTTGCTACAGAATCGAGAATAGTTCTCTCAACATCTGTGACAAAATAACAGTTACGAAATGGAACTACACCAAGCCTGTTATTTGACTGACCATTTATCAGGTGAAGTTTATAGTTCTGGATAGTCCTTATATTTGTGGTTTGTCTCGGTTTTTTATTAAATGCTGTATCTATTGCCTCTTGTTTCAACGTATTATCATACTTTATATAACTATTACGCTCGTTAGTCATATATATATGCTTAGGCAACTGAAGAGTCAGGCCATGTATTGTAATGGCAGTATAGAAACTAAAATATGATGATCTCGATGACGCAGCCGCTAAGTCATAAATATCAGCTTTCGGTTTTGCATATAACGGAATAACAGACATACGTTCGTTAACAGAACTGACTTCTTCAACATTACATATATCCTCAATGTATTCGATAAAATCGACAAGTCGGTAATTTGTAAAACCATACACTTTCCTAACCGAATATAGTAACTCGATTATCTCTTTCTGATTAATTACATTATAATTAAAATCAGAAATCATACTTTTCACAATATGTTCATTCTTTTTTGCCAACTTTCTACTATTAGATTTCATATATGAATCTATATGCAAAAGTATAAATTTTATTGGGAAAACAGTCTATTATTACAGTTATTTATATATTATTAAAACAATAAAAACATTAGAAGGTGATTAGAAAGATTGAAAATATCTCACCACACAAAAAAACACATAATATATTACTAATTTTAGTACATTAGTATATACTACTTTTAGTATTAATCATTATATTTGCAGAAAAGATATAATAAGAAACTAATATACACATATTTATGAAAGCAAAGGTTTTATGTATTCTGAATCACAAGGGCGGTGTGGGCAAGACCACGACCACCATCAACCTGGGTGGAGCCTTGCAACAAAAAGGATATAAGGTGCTGTTAATCGACCTTGACGGACAGGCAAACCTGACTGAATCATTAGGTTTGTCTGCGGAACTGCCACAGACTATTTACGGAGCGATGAAAGGTGAATATCCGCTGCCGATATACCAGCACAAGGACGGTATGAGTATCGTACCCTCATGTCTGGATTTGTCGGCTGTAGAGACAGAACTTATCAATGAAGCAGGACGTGAGCTTATACTTGCGCACCTTATCAAAGAAAGCAAGGAGAAGTACGACTATATACTGATAGACTGCCCACCGTCATTATCATTGCTGACCTTAAATGCGCTGACCGCATCGGATCGGCTGATTATCCCGGTTCAGGCTCAATTCCTGGCAATGCGTGGAATGGCCAAACTTATGCAGGTCGTCCACAAGGTGCAGCAACGTTTGAACTCGGATCTTTCGATAGCCGGGGTTCTGATAACCCAGTACGACGGAAGAAAGAACCTGAACAAGAGCGTTTCGGAACTGGTACAGGAAACATTCCAGGGCAAAGTGTTCAGCACCCATATACGCAACTCCATTGCGCTGGCCGAAGCCCCGACACAAGGGCAGGATATTTTTCACTATGCCCCCAAATCTGCCGGGGCAGAGGACTACGAAAAGGTATGTAACGAACTGCTAACAGAAATAAAGTAACCATATGGCAAAGAAGAACGATTTAAAAAACAGTATGTCGGCCGGGCTGACCGGGGGATTAGACAGCCTGATCCAATCCACGGCCGGGCAAAAAGAGGCTCAAAAGCCGAAGAAAGCGAAAACCGTGCATTGTAATTTTGTCATGGACGAAACCTATCACCAGAACTTAAAGCTGATCGCGATCCGCAAAGGCGATTCGCTAAAATCGGTATTGCAAGAGGATATATCTGACTAACTTGGATAAAAACAGTTCCCTGCTATAACAGCGTATCGGAATATACAGGGCAAACACTCCACAAAAGAAATTCTCCAGGAAAAAGGTACGCAGAAAAGCAACCCTACACATAAATTACAGATGATAAAAGCAATAAAAAACCCGTTGGCAGGATTAATCTTGCGTATGTTTAACCTGCAACGGGTACGATATTAATAAACGTTTGGATTAAGGTTAGACGTTTACGTCTTTATCTGCTTTATCTGCATTACCCCAGTCTGTTGTCTCTGCATCAAACCGGATCGGATTCAACACAGCCTCTCCCTGATCATTATAACCACCACCGAAAATCAACGTGTAGATATGACGCTTGCCCGCTACCCATGTATCTCCGAACGGAACATAAATTGTTTTGTATTCGCTTGCTGAACCCAACAGATAAGCTCCGGACTGCCGGATTTTGCAGGCGATCTCCAGATAACATTGCTTCGCATCGTCGGCACCCTTCTTGGTTTTGCTGGCTCCGGAAACAGTCCAAGCAGTCAGCTCCTGTGGTATATTCAGCATAGGAGTATTTGTGGTAATATCGGTAGCTTCGGTATTGCTATTGACCGTGATGTTTGCGTTTTTCACTACGGTAAATGCGTGTGGAAATGCTAAATCAGACGAACTCCAACTTCCCGTTCCATCGGCTGCCGCAGGCAATGTGAAGGCGCCGGCAAATTTGAAATTATGAATCTTGATCACGTCGATGTCCACCTGCATGTTATCGTATTGGGTCTTTGCTTTGAATACGACCTGTGACAGAATATGTTTGAAATTAAATTTCACTATTCCGTTGTTCATGTCTTTTGTCTGGCCTTTGGCCATGGCATACATCACGTCGTAGTTTGCATGAGTACCGGCTCCATACTCATCCATGCAGGTATAACTTATCTTTTGGACATCCTTGGTGACTTCCCAACTATAAAACACCATCATGTCTTCACTAACCGTTCCGGGATTGAACGCGTAAAAGTCCAAAGCCTCGGTAGGCCAATAACGAAGGTCGCTCGCATTGTCATAATCCCACTTACCATTTTGTACACGATCTTCACTCCGTCATGTCCAAAATCCTCTCTGCTCGTTCCCATGAAGGCAGTACCATCCGCCGTAAAAGCGAACACGTCGAAATCGGTGCTCGTCAAGTTGTCGGGGGTAGTAGGGGTAGCCCTCGTTTCCGCCGCATTACTTAACACGTTAAAACCAATCGCATTTCGTGAGGAGGTTTCCACATTCGCAATCTCCTCGTCTGAGCAACCCATCAACAATGTTCCAAAGATTGCCCCAAGCATTACTGTACTTTTTTTCATAAAATGAAAATTGTTAATAAATATAATTAATAAAACTCGATTACAACACTATATCCACATTCACATCATCCCAATCATCAACGTCCACATCAAATCCCGCACCGCCACTTCCCGGCTCGGATGGTACCTCATAATCAAAATTCAACACCAGATGCACATCACCGACATGCCCCACTACCGGGACATCATGCACTTGGCCGCTCACGTCCTGTTCCAATACAGACATGCTGCCGGAACGGTTCTTGAGATACAGCCGGAAAACATTGTGCTCTCCTTCAAGTGCGGAATACCCAAACGTATAGAATCCGCCTATAATCTGATTCCGTGAAACCATTCCATCAAAGAGCAGGCTCTCCGAAAGACCGGCGGGCAAACTGTCGCCGGACATGTTAAGCGAGCCGGACATGCCGGAAAGAGCGGCCCGCAAATCCGCCACCCTATCCAGTCCCCGAAGACCGTTCACCTCATACGTGTAGTGACATACCATGTTTACGGGAGTCAGCCGTACTATCTCCGCGCTTCCTTCCGGAATGTCCTTGAGGATAACTCTGTCTATATGGTCGCCACACAGCCAGGGTGGGGTGACGGCCATTGTCTGGTTATCCGGCGACCGAACATCACGCGTATCGGCAGTAAAAAGCGTGTAACTGCCGTTTTCTTTCCAAACCATCCGTCGGTATCGTAGTTGAAGCAAATTACCCGGTAATCATTCTCGGGGAGCTCCACTTCCCCATCCTCTCCTCCGGGAATCAAATATCCACGTGTTGCTTTCATCATCGGTCGGATAAAATACGACCCTCATGCCTTCAGGCTTGTCATGATTGGAAATCTTGGTCCAGTCGAATATTACCCGCACCGTGGCAAAGTGCGGATGATCGTAACATAAATCCTTATGCTCACAAGCCGTCAGTCCTATCCATAAAAATATGAACACCAGACTAAAGCGTATCCGTATCACTGCCTGCCTCCTTTCTTCCGGCTATAATTCCCCCGCCCGATCAACCACACCAAAGAGATACCCGCCTTGGTCGGGCCGAACCAGCGGCGGTTTTTAGTGGTCTGCCATACATAGTGACCGTCCAAAGGGATGTACTCCTTGTACGATCCTCCAAGGTAGCCGATTCCCAACGTGAAATCCACATTGAGCCGATGTCCCACAGGTAACGAGTAGCCGTAAGCCACGCCTCCCCCGTAACTCCATTTATCCCCCAAGTAACCTTTCCCACCCAATTCGAAATCATAGGTGACGATCTGCCCGTACAATCCGACATGATGCCCGGAAAACGGTTTTTCCACCGCTCTCCGACCGAACCAGCGGCGCAACTCCACATCTCCCCCATAGATACGCCAATAATTATGCTTCCGATCACTTTTCCACCAGGCATACATCCATTCCCGGCCACAGACCAGTTCTTCCCCAAACAGAACTCAACCCCGATGTCAGGTATCAAAACAGCGTCATAAAGCAAGTTTGTTTTCACCGCCATGCAAAACGGCCGTTTCTTTACCGGAGCTATGACGGTAACGGTATCACGGATGCACAACGTATCACGTGTATGTATATATACCGTATCTCTGACGGGATTTATCGGATCACTATCATAGCATATTTTCACCATCGACGAACGAAGTTTCGGAAAATGGAATTTATACAAATATGAGTATGGCCTCCCCCCTTTCAGTCTTTTCAGTTCTCCCCCCCAATAAGGGCTGTCCTGGTTTTCCAAACGGACGATCTTCTCCAACAAACGAAGGACATCCTCCCTCTCCGGAACATTCACATCCGCTCTCACCATCGTTATAAGTCCGTTCCAGTCGCTTCCCGAAAAATGAAAATCCCTCTCCAATACCGGAATCTTTATATAAGGTGATATATACCGCCACAAAACCTCTGCTCGTTTTTCAGACAGCCTTCCATTCAACAGCCCCCCTCCTTCCGGGGAAGCTCCTCCTCATTATTTGAATTTTCCTGATAAGACGGACGGAGTCGTTCAATGCGGAACAGATTTTAGCAAACCGCTCCATCTCGTTCCCATTGTCAAGTAAACATGTATCTATATTTACCTTTCCTTGATGAAAATAGATCCTTACCGAATCACGCTTCTCCTGAGCGGATATTTCTCCGCTTATACTCAACACGAGCACGAACAATACACATTTAATATAAAAAAAAAAACATCTTTTCGTCATTTAATCATTTGTTAATATGACAATCCAAACCCAGGCTTTTACACCCCTTGAATTTCGACCGCAAAAATACATACCTATAAACCAGCTTCCAAAGCAAAAAACAAGTATTTTAAACTTATAAATACTTAAAAAAGACAACCACACAACAGCTACAACACTTACCACAGCAGCCAATCACGCTTACACAACAATCAAAAACACTTAACATCATAAAGAAAAGTACTTAAACATACAAAAAAAAAAACAGTTATCTTTGCAGGAAACATCATACTTAATAACACTTAAAACAATAAAACACATGAAAATCAGCACAAAAGCCGCCACTTTTCTAAGTTCAATAAAAACTCAAACTTACGACAAAAAAGAAAGAGAAAAGATAATAACGTATCAACAAAAACGTGTCTTTCATCTATCCCTGCTCATGCTGGCCTTATGCGCACCCATATACATATTTTCAGTTCCATTTCCCAATGAACAGTTTTATTATATTAACAGCGTATTATTCCTGTTTATCATCATGTGCACTCTCGCTTATTTTAAAAAGAGAGTAAATCTGACCACGACCTTTTCCATTATACTGATAGCCATACATATCGAGATTTCTATCGAGATAATTTATTGCTCAATATGCAGCGGACATGAATATAGTTATCAAAGAGCATTGATAATGAGTAACCTTACTATCTCTCTCTTATTTACCATGCTTTCCATCTGTGCCTATATGAGTAAGATCTCCATCCTATTGTCCTCCCTTACCATAGCTTCCTATACAATCTGCACACTTATCACCGACGGACCGTTCCTATACAGGTATCTGCCTTTGGTCATCATCATATACACCATGATCCCCTTATTAGGAAGATCCATACACAGTAATATCAGCAACTTGCTAAAAAGTAGCAACTTGCTAAAAGAGGAAGAGGAAATGCTTTTGAAAACGTCTCCAAATGAAAAAGGAAGAACTATTCGCGTTCGCCGAGTTGTTAAGCGAGAATAACCCGGAAGAAAAGACAAGCTCCCTGTTAAACATAATAGGGGAACAATCCAAAGAAAATCTTTTTACAGCCCTTGCCGCATACCAGAAAAAGGAAAAAAGTAAACTTGATACGATCAGGAGAATATATCCCAATTTATCCCCGTCCGAATTAAACATCTGCCGTTTAATACTGCAAGACAAGACCGTCAGCCAAATATGCGAATTATTACATCGGAGTAGCGGAAACATAACCAGCCAACGAGCGAACATACGTGCCAAACTCGGACTGAAAAAAAGCGACAATTTAAAAGAAGCATTACAAGAACGCATGAGGCTGTATGAAGAAGAACACCACCGGCAAGAGGAGTTTTCAGCCATGCGTTAGGGATTGCAGAGTAAAGCCCACAGCCTTTAGGCGAGGACTTGCAACGGAAAGCCTGACCGTCCCACAGGAACGCCCAAAAGAAAAAGAATCCCCCGAACATTCATCCGGGGGACATCCAAGCCGTCACATCAATTATAATACAGATTCAGATCATCCGTGCCAATCTCCTTTCCGTCCCGGAAAACAAGGCGTAAATCAATCCTCTCTCTGTTTTCATTGCCACAAAGATAGACATACCGGCCAACATACGCATCATACTTATCAATCAGTTCTAACGGTATGACCGGCATGGGAAAAGGATACACCTATATTGCATATAGCGGAAAATTTGTAAGATTACCCTGTACTTTATAAGGCAACATAGAAAATCTCTCCGCATGCAATTCCGGTCTTTTTCCCAGTAATGCTGTCAACGAATTGGCCCGGACATTCCCTTCGGCCTTCACTTCTATCGGCACCATTTGGGCATTACGTTGAATAACAAAATCCAACTCAAGACGCGAATTGTCTGTGTTATGGTAATAAATCGGTGACACGCCCTTACTTTTCATCTGCTGCAATACATACTGTTCAGTCATTCCTCCTTGTATTCCTTAAATATGTCGTTTTTAATCAAGACTTGGGCCGGATCTGTCTTGACCATAGCACCCATAAGCCCCAAATCAACCATATAGAGTTTGAAAGCCGACAGGTCTTCATAAATATCAAGCGGAAGCTCCGGTTTGGTACATCGAGGCACTTTATACAACAACCCGGCATTTACAAGCCATTGAATGGCCATCTCAAAATCATTGGCTCTGGCACCTTTTCGCAAAGCTCCGTAAATGAATTTCTTGTTTTCTTTAAATAATTGGGAAGGAATGCTGTTCCATACCATTCGGACACGCGGAACCTGTTCTTTGGGCGCATGTTTTTGAGAAGTCAAGATCATAGCTTGCAAAATCTCCGACTGTATTCTTCTGACTTCCAGCAAGGAATCCGTTTCTACATATTTGAGTACAACTTCCGGCATACCACCTACATAATAATATTGCCGAAGGAGATCCGTATATTTGTCATGCAGGAGGCTTATCGTTTCAAAATCCCCACTCATAAGCAATTTACAAGCTTCTTCTTCTCCCTTGGCGACAAGAAACTCTTCAAAGTTCATAGGAAATATATTGATGACATTTACCTTCCCTACGGGATAAGACACATCCTGATGAAGGGATATCCCCAAAAGTGAACCTGCCACAGCTATATGATACTCCGGAACCTCCTCTTTAAAATACTTCAAAGATTCCAGTGCTTCCGGGATATCTTGTATCTCATCAAGGATAATAAGCGTATCACCCGGAGTAATGTCAACGGAAGTCATCGCACGCAGCCCCCGTAAAATTCTGTCAACATTGAAATCCTGAGAAAAAAGCTGGCGTGCAAGGTTATTCTTACGGCATACCACATAAGCCTCTTTTTTGTATTCAAGTTTGGCAAACTCATGGAGCAGCCATGTTTTCCCAACTTGTCGGGCACCATTTAAAATCAGAGGTTTTCTATCCTCACGGTTTTTCCATTCTATAAGTTGTTGCAAAACAAATCTTTTCATCTACAAACAGCATTTTTATACATGTAAAAACAGCGTATAATACATTTATCCGCACTTATTTAAAGCACAAATATACTAAAATAAACAGATAATAGAAGCAATCTTATACATTTTTCCGCACTTTAATCAACTCCAATGGAAAGCAGTAGCCAATTTAGGATTGCCTTCTCCACGCTCGATGGCCACCAGCGTATTGATGCCCACGCCCGCCAGTTCGGAGAAGTTCAGCTGATTGACCTCAAACTCTTCCTGCACTCTTTAATCATCTTTCCTAGCTCTTTCATATTCACAACACATTGTTGATTTTAGTCAGTTTTCATCCTAGTTCAAAGAAAAAAACAGCCGATAAAGCAACTATAATCATTGTATTCATATAGATTAACATCATATATTCAAGTTAATCTATATATTTACATGGATTATTTGTATATTTGCAAAAAAGGAACAACCATGTGGAATGAAATGAGCAATCCAGCTGTGCTGATGAGAATCGGCCAGCGCATCAAAGAGACACGTATCAGGCAGCATATCACGCAGGAAGAACTGGCAACGGCTTCCGGTGTAAGCCCCTTGACCGTTGCGAACATCGAGAAGGGCAAATCGGTATCGCTGCTGTTGTTCATCAGCGTACTCCGCTCGCTCGGCCTGCTGGAGAACCTGGAGCAACTGGTACCGGAAATCCGGGTCAGCCCGATAGAGCTCAAAAAACTGCAAGGAAAGAAACGCTACCGTGTACGCCATTTAAAACAAGATAACCATGAATGATTTGATAGTAGATGTAAAGCTATGGGGAGAAAGCGTAGGCTCTCTCTATTGGGAAAAGGAAAGCAATGCCGCCTTGTTCGACTATGAACGGAAGTTCATCCGCTCCGGTCTTGACATTTCTCCCATCATCATGCCCATCAGCCAGTACAGGAACACCCCCTACCGGTTCCTTGAAAACCGTACCGACTGTTTCAAGGGGTTGCCCGGCCTGTTTGCCGATTCACTGCCGGACACTTTCGGAAACCAGATCATCAATGAATGGTTTGCCAGCAAGGGATTGTCCGGAGAAGAGATTACCCCTTTAGACAGGCTTTGCTATGTAGGCAAACGTGGCATGGGCGCACTGGGAGTTTGAGCCGTCCTCGCCAATCAACGGACATGAACGAATCAATCAGTGCTCCATATCGAGGAACTGACTGAGCTTGCCAAATCCGTATTCACGGACAGAATGGCTTTTCAA
>ENA-OQIY01000071-OQIY01000071.1-human-gut-metagenome-genome-assembly--contig:-NODE-71-length-10915-cov-0.854097_pt1 | contig 10915 bp, 12 predicted proteins | sample MGYA00242592_ERZ504757 | MGnify/ENA primary metagenome ERZ504757 (study PRJEB26092, sample SAMD00036366) | human gut metagenome | host: Homo sapiens | study: EMG produced TPA metagenomics assembly of... | reverse complement strand
TACAATTATTACAGCCAAACATAATCTTAAATATGGTATATTTAGTGCTTTAATTGCTAGTATTTTATTATGTGTATTTTTAACACCTGTTACTGCCATACCACTTGTCCTAGGTTCAGTGCCTCTAGCTTTAACTTTAGGTTTTGGCTATAATCATTGTTGGTCTGCTGTAAAGATTTTTGCTACATCTTTTGTAGCTTCAATAATTGGTGTATGTCTATTTTTAATATGTACCTTCTATCTGACAGGTATAAATTTATTTGTAGACCAATTAGATGCTTTTAAAACAGCTTGCTTGATACAAATGAAATGTTTTATTCTATGGGCATAACTTCAGAAGCTATGATTGATGCACAAAGACAAACTCAGCATTTAATAGAAACTCTTGCGCTTGTCTTACCTATGATTTTTATTTTAAATGCTGTAATAAAATTAGTGATTAATTATATTGCTAGTTCTTTTTTTATTAAAACGCTTGGGAACTACAAATATTAACTCTTTGCCACCATTTAGATTATGGCGCTTCCCTAAAGTTTTCATATATATATATGCCTTTTCTTTAATAGGCATGTATTGGGGCGATACTCGCAGTATTACTCTACTTTATCAAATTGCCCTAAACACTTATTTATGTGCTAATGTCTTAGGTTTAGTACAAGGTTTATCTGTCATAAGAATTTTTTTTATAAATTAAAAAAATTGGCCAACTGCTGTTTGGATTTTCATTATCATTATGTTATGTCTAAACATGATAATTGCTCAAATCATTGCTCTTGCTGGCTTCTTTGATATGATTTTTGATTATCGAAAGAAATTCAAAAATAGCAATGATGTTTAGGAGGTAATTTTATGCCTAATAAATTATCCACTTGGATTGATATATGTGTTACTTTAATAGTTTCTTTGATATTATTAGTCATATTATTTCAATACAATTGGTATATATTTAGTGGCGGTATTGTTTTATGGATATGTTTATTCTTTTATCTAAAAGAACGCAGTATTGAACGACGCAAAAATCTAAAAGCTTACTATGAAAATGTCATTAAAAATGTAAATGAATTATCTAATTATGCTTTGGAACAATTACCTCAAGTAATCATGGTTATCAATAAAGATTTACGTTTAGAATGGTATAATCATGAATTAGAACGCTGGCTCAAGCAACCACCTGAAATAGGTTCTTTTTATCACTGATATTTGGCCAAACATTCCTATCGATAATATTTGGAACCGTAATGGTCAATATATCTTTTCTCAAGATAATAAATTCTACATGGTAATCTATCGACCAGTAAATACTGATGATGATAGCCATTTGATGACTTTATATATCTATGATATTTCAGAATATGAACGTTTTAAATTAGATACAGCTATGCGTACTATGGTATTTGGTTATATCCAAATAGATAATTATGATGACGTTATGCAAGGGTTAAGTGAAGCTCAACGTACATCTATCTTATTTGAAGTCAATAGTCTTTTAGATAAATGGTCTCATTCTCTAGGTGGATTACTTCGTCGCATCTCTGATGATATGTATGTAATCATCTTAGAACGCCATGCTCTTGATTTAGCTGTCAGTGAAAAATTCGATATCTTAGACAAGGTTCGCAATCTTCACGGCGATAACAAATTCCCTGTTACTTTGAGTATCGGTTTAATTCAAAGCAGACCAAAAACTTCTATGGAAGAATTAGGTGCTCTTGCTCAATCTCATCTTGATTTAGTATTAGGTAGAGGTGGGGACCAAGTAGCTGTTGACTTAGATGGTAAAGTTCAATTCTTTGGTGGAAAATCCAAAGCTGTAGAAAAACATACCCGTGTAAAAGCTCGCGTTGTCGCTCATGCTGTTTTTGAACGCATGGAAGCTGCTGATGTTGTGTTTGTCATGGGACATCACAATGAAGATTTTGATAGTTTAGGCTCTGCCATAGGTGTATCGCGTATGGCTCGTCAAATGGGAAAACCTGTTTATATCATTTTAAGTGATATGAATGAAGGTGTAGATAAATTAATCAGTCTTTGCAAAACTGATAAAGACTTTGAAAATCTCTTTATCACACAAAAAGAAGCACTAGCAATGACTGCTTTAAATCCTGTATTATTCGTAGTCGATACACATATACCTCATCTTGTAGCTAGTCCTGATTTATTGCAATCAATAAATAATGTCATTGTAATCGACCATCATCGTCGTTCTGAAAATGTAAATCAAAAATGCAATTATTAATCTATATTGAGCCATATTCTTCTTCTACAAGCGATTGGTAACTGAATTATTGATGTATTTCAATGAAAATATCAAGTTATCACGTTTAGAAGCTACTGCTCTTTATTCTGGTATAGTTGTCGATACGAAAAACTTCCGTGTCAATACTGGTGTTCGTACATTTGATGCTGTATCGCATTTACGTCGTTGTGGTGCTGACCCTGAAGTAGTTCATTATTTATTCCGCACAGATTATGAAACTAATCTTGCTGAATGTACTGCTATTGCTAATTCTGTTTTCTATCCTGAAGGCTTAGTTGTAGCAGTTTGCCCTGATAATGCCAATAGTATTCAAGCTATATCAGGAAAAATCGCTGATGATTTATTGGGAATTGAAAATGTACGCGTAAGTATTGTATTTTTCCGTCTTTAAAAAAGGCTAATGTCATTGGTGTAAGCGCTCGTTCCACTGGTGAAATCAATGTCCAAGTCATCATGGAACAATTTGGTGGTGGCGGTCATCAAAATGTGGCTGGCTCCCAAGTAAAAAATAGACCTTTAAAAGAATTAAAACAAGATGTAGTAAATACTACATTGTCATATATGAAAGAGGCTGATAAGAATGAAAGTAATAATGTTGCAAGATCTTAAAAAAAGTTGGTAAAAAAGGCGATATCGTAGAAGTTGCTGAAGGATATGGTAGAAATTTCCTCATCGCTAAAAAATATGCAGTAGAAGCAACTAAACAAAATATAAATGTAGCTCAAGCTCAGAAAAAATCTGCTGAACGCAAAAAACAACAAGCTAGTGATGAGGCTCGTTTAATGGCTTCCCAATTATCCCAAGTAGAAATCACTATTCCTGTTCGCGTTGGCGAAGGCAGTCGTTTATTCGGCTCTGTTACAAGTAAAGATGTTGCTTTAACACTTAAAGAAAAACACAATATTGATATTGAATAAACGCAAAATCGATATAAAAAATATAACTTGTCTCGGTGATTACACTGCAACAATCAAAGTTCACCCTGAAATAACAAGTACAATCACTGTACACGTTGTAGAAAAATAAGAGGCAATTATGAGTATATTTTCTCGTTTTTTCAAATCTAAAAAAAAAATCTCGAACAACTAAGCTGCTGTAAAATTACAGCAGCCTAATATTTCTGCTACAAAAGTTGAAAATTCTCCTGAAGAAATCGTAGTTGAACCTATAGACCAATGATATTGATGCTCTTTATGATATCTTAGTCGATATCGAAGGTGCTGACCGTCTTGTATTAAAAGCGAGTAAATTAGAAGCTTTAACGCTAATTCGCTCAAATAACCGCAATCAACGTATCTTAGGTCTACAAAAAATAGTTTATGAAAATCCTACTTTAGATAAATTGCCTAAAGATGATGAAATTCCTACACTTTTAAAAGAAATGATGGATTATTTAGCCAATATCATGCACGTCGTTCTTTTGAAGATGAATTAGAAAAACGCATATCTGCGAAGATGGAAGAAAATCATCAAGATTATATTTTCGATATAAAAAAACAAATCCTTAAAGAAGAAAGTTCTCTTAAAGAATCTTCTCAATCATTAGCAAAACTACAACAGCTAGAAGATAAAAATAAAATTACATCTAAACAAAATCCATCATGGAATTGTTACGACCAGAAAATTTATCTGAAATCATAGGACAAGAAAGAGCTATTAAAGCTTTAAAAGCAAAATTAAGCTCACCTTATCCTCAACATCTAATACTTTATGGCCCTCCTGGCGTAGGGAAAACAACTGCTGCAAGGCTTGTACTTCAAGAAACATGTACTCAGCCACATACACCATTTAATGCTGATGCACCTTTTGTGGAAACAGACGGCACTACACTTCGCTATGACCCTAGAGGTATAGCCAATCCTCTACTTGGTTCTGTTCATGACCCAATTTATCAAGGAGCTCGTAGAGATTTAGCTGACAGCGGTATTCCTGAACCAAAACCAGGGCTTGTTACAGATGCTCACGGTGGTATTTTATTCATTGATGAAATCGGGGAACTTGATGATACTTTACAAAACGAATTATTAAAAGTCCTTGAAGATAAGCGCGCTTATTTTGACTCTGCTTATTTTGAGCCAAACGACCCTAATGTACCAGAATATATCAAAAAATTATTCACTGAAGGTGCGCCTGCTGATTTCGTTTTAATTTGGAGCTACAACTCGCGATAGCTATTATTTAAATCCAGCTCTTCGTTCTCGTTGTGCTGAAATCTATTTTGAACCGCTGACTCCAAAACATATTGAAACTATAGTTTTAAATGCTGCTCATAAACTAAATGCTAAATTAGATGATGAAGAGCCCCGATTATCAGTGAATATACAATTGAAGGACGTAAAGCTATCAATATCTTAGCTGATGCTTACAGTAATGCTCTCGTTCGCCAAGAAAATGATATGGATAATATATTAATCACTAAAGAAGATATCTATACTGTAGCTCAAGTAAGTCGCTTAACACCATTTATCACTAAAAAAGCTTCTGACACTAGTGAGATTGGTAAAATTTTTGGCTTAGGCGTTGCTGGTTTTATTGGTTCTGTTATCGAAATTGAAGCTATCGCTTTTAAAGCTCATGAAAAAGGTAAAGGTATCTTGCGTTTTAATCAAACAGCTGGCTCTATGGCTCAAGACTCTGTCTTCAATGCTGCTGCTGTTGTACGCAAACTCACAAATGAAGATATTCACGATTATGATATTCACATCAATATAATCGGTGGCGGTAATATTGATGGGCCATCTGCTGGAACAGCCATTTTAATAGCTTTGATTTCTGCTATTACCCAAAAACCAATTCGTCAGGATATCGCCATTACTGGTGAAATCTCTATTCAAGGATTAGTTCGTCCTGTAGGCGGTGTCTTTGAAAAAGCTTATGGTGCTAGCCAAGCTAGCATCAAAACCTTGATTATTCCTGAAGAAAATGCTAAAGATATCCCGCCTGATTTACATGGCTTAAAAGTACATCCTGTTAAAACAGCACAAGAAGCTTTAGCATTCGCTTTTGATAAAATTTAAGAGGTGATTATTTTTGATAGATAGAGTACCTCCCCAAAATATAGAAGCTGAGCAAGCTGTTTTAGGTGCTATGCTCATCTCCAAAGAAGCTATTGCTGAATCTGCTCAAATTTTAAATCCACAGGATTTTTATCGCGAAGCTCATCGCATTGTTTTTGAAGCCATGCTTGATTTATCCAATCGCAATCAGGCAGTCGATAATTTAACTGTCATTGAACAATTAAATAAAACAAATCAATTAGAAAAAGTTGGCGGTATTGCCTTTGTTACTGCACTTGCCAATACTGTGCTACAGCTGCAAATGTAGTTTTTTACGCTAAGATAGTCAAAGAAAAGGCTCTCATGCGTCATCTCATCAATACAGCTACAGCCATTGCTGCTATGGGTTATGAAGGTGCTGATGATGCTGATAGCATCATGGATAAAGCCGAAAAAATGATTTTAGAAATCGCTTCTAATCGTAAAACTGGCGATTTCACACCTATTAATCAAATTGTCATTGATACTTTTAGCAAAATTGAAAATCTATATGAATCAAAAGGTGGTCTGACAGGTTTATCCACTGGCTTTAAAGACTTAGATAAACTCACCGCAGGGCTTCAACCTTCTGATTTAATCTTAGTCGCTGCCAGACCTAGTATGGGGAAAACAGCCTTCACTTTAAATATAGCTTCTCATGTTGCTTTAAAAGAAAATAAACCTGTAGCCTTTTTCTCTCTTGAAATGTCCAAAGAACAATTAATGCAGCGTATGCTCTGTGCAGAAGGACTTGTTGAGTCTCAACGATTACGCGTCGGTGATTTAGATGAACAAGATTGGCAAAAATTAATTGCCGCTGCTGATAAATTTTCTAAAGCACCACTTTATATTGATGATACTCCTGGTATCAGCATCATGGAACTTCGCTCCAAAGCTCGCCGACTTCAACAAGAAAAAGGTTTAAGTTTAGTATTAATCGACTATTTGCAATTAATGCAAGGTAGAGCAAATAAAAATGGCGATAATCGACAACAAGAAATCTCTGAGATATCTCGTTCTTTAAAATCTCTAGCTCGTGAACTCAATGTTCCTGTAATTGCACTTTCCCAGCTTTCTCGTAGCGTAGAATCAAGACAGATAAAAAAACCAATGCTCAGTGACCTTCGTGAATCTGGTTCACTAGAACAAGATGCCGATATCGTTATGTTTTTATATCGTGAAGATTATTACAATGCTGAAACAGAAAATAAAAAATATAACTGATGTTATTGTCGCTAAACATCGTAATGGTCCTGTTGATACTGTTCAATTATTCTTCCATAAGGAATTTACAAAATTTGCAGATTTACTTCGTACTCAAGATAATATTTAACAAAACAAGCTATATTAATCGTAAAATTAATATAGCTTTTTATTATGCACATATGTATCGTAAACTTATAATCCCCATTTTCATTGACACTAAAGTACATAAAATGCTATTATATGAAGGTAAAAGCTACATATAGATTTTACAAATAAAACTCAAATCCTTGACATAGTGTCTATTTGAGTTCTTTTTGCTGTTATCAGTAGAAAATTTATGCTGGTTTTTAAATATGAGGAGGAAATTTTTAAATGATTGAACGCTATACCAATCCTGAAATGGGAAGAATTTGGACTCTCCAACACGAATTTGAAGTAATGCTTGAAGTTGAAATTACAGCTTGTGAAGCTATGGCAGAACTTGGTCAAATTCCTGTAGAAGCTGCTAAAAATATTCGTGAAAAAGCACAGTTTAACTTAGAACGCGTTAAAGAAATTGAAAAAGTTACTAATCATGATATTATCGCATTTTTAACTAACGTTGCTGAATACGTTGGTGAAGATTCTAAATATATCCATAAAGGATTAACTTCCAGCGACGTAAAAGATACAGCACTCGGCATTATGATGAAAAAATCCGCTGAGCTTATTTTAGAAGACCTCAAAAATTTACGTGATGTTTTAAAACGTCAAGCTAAAAAATATAAACACACTGTTTGCATTGGTCGTACTCATGGTATCCATGCAGAACCAATGACTCTTGGCTTAAAATTTGCTTTATGGTATGACGAAATTTGCCGCGATATCGAACGTGTAGAACACGCTAAAAAAGTTGTCGCTGTCGGTAAACTTTCTGGTGCTGTAGGAACTTATTCCAATATTGACCCTCGTATTGAAGAAATCACTTGTAAAAAACTTGGCATTGAACCTGTAAAACTTGCAACTCAAGTTATCCAGCGCGATCGCCATGCAGAATATATGACTACACTTGCTATTGTAGCTAGCACATTTGAAAAAATCGCTACAGAATTACGCAATCTCCAACGTACAGATATTCGTGAAGTTGAAGAATATTTCCAGCCTGGCCAAAAAGGCTCTTCTGCTATGCCTCATAAACGCAATCCAATCACTGGAGAACGCATCACTGGTATGGCTCGTCTTGTTCGTGGTAACGCTATTGCAGCTATGGAAGATATCACTCTTTGGCATGAACGCGATATTTCCCATTCTTCCGTTGAACGCGTAATTTTACCAGACAGCACTATCAACGTTGATTACTGCTGCCGTAAATTAACAAATCTTGTAGATAAACTTCTCGTTTATCCAGAAGCTATGATGGAAAATCTTAACAAAACTGGCGGTCTTATCTTCAGCCAACGCATCATGCTCGCTGTTGTAAGCAAAGGCGTACTTCGTGAAGATGCTTACAAATGGGTTCAAAGAAATGCTATGGCTAGATGGCTCAAAGGCGAAGATTTCCGCACAAATGTAGAAAAAGACCCAGATATCACAAAATATCTCACTAAAGAAGAAATCGACAACTGCTTCGATTATCAATGGTTCTTACGCAATGTAGACATGATTATGGCTCGTTTCGGTATTGAATAAGCAGTTAATATTAAACTTGAGTAATAGAGAGGAAGTTTTTTATGTCAACAGTTGTTGTAACTGGTACCCAATGGGTGATGAAGGTAAAGGTAAAATCGTAGACTATTTAGCAGAAAAAGCTGATATAGTTGTACGTTATCAAGGTGGTAGTAATGCAGGTCATACCGTTACAGTAGACGGCAAAGAATTTAAACAAAGACTCATGCCATCTGGTATGCTCTATGATAATAAAATTTGTGTGATTGCAAATGGTGTAGCTTTTGACCCTGAAGTAATCCTTCAAGAAATGGAAGCTCTAAAAAAAGATGGTTACTCTGTTGACGGATTACGTATCTCTAATCGTGCTCACGTTGTAATGCCTTACCATCGTCTTATGGACGGTCTTGAAGAAGAAAACAAAGGCGAATTAAAAATCGGTACTACTAAACGTGGTATTGGCCCATGCTATATGGACCGCGATAACCGTATTGGTATCCGCGTTTGTGATTTAATTGATGAAGAAACATTCAGCGAAAAATTAAAAACAGCTCTTGAAACTAAAAATCGTGAGCTTGTAAAACTCTATGGTAAAGAACCATTAAACTATGAAGATATTCGCACTGAATATCTCGGTTACGCTGAAAAACTCAGAAAACATGTAATTGATACTTCCGCATTCTTAAATAGAGAAATCAATGCTGGTAAAAAAGTAATGTTTGAAGGTGCTCAAGCTACTATGCTTGATATCGACCATGGTACTTATCCATATGTTACTGCTTCTCATCCAACAGCTGGTGGCGTAAGCTCCGGTGCTGGTGTAGGCCCTAACAAAATCGATAAAGTAGTAGGTATCGTAAAAGCATATTGCACTCGCGTTGGTGAAGGTCCTTTCCCAACTGAACAGCTCAACGAAATCGGCGATAAAATCCGTGATTGCGGTCATGAATATGGTACAGTTACAGGTCGTCCTCGTCGTACTGGCTGGCTTGATGCTTGCGTAGTTCGCTATGCAGGTTACCTCAGTGGTATTGATTATATGGCAGTTACTCGTCTTGATATTCTCGATACTTTCGATGAAATCAAAATGTGTGTAGCTTATAAATACAATGGTGAAATCTTAGATGAAATGCCTGCAAGCTTAAAAGTTCTTGCAAATGTAGAACCAGTTTATGAAACATTCGCTGGTTGGAAAACAGACATTTCTGGCATCAGAAAATACGAAGATTTACCAGAAAATGCACGTAAATATTTAGAAAGAATGGCGCAGGTTACGGGTATTGGTCTTGGATTTGTTTCCGTAGGTCCAAACCGTGATCAGACAATCATTCTTCATGATGTATTTTAATTAATGATATAACAAAAGCCTAGAGATTAAGTTCTCTAGGCTTTTTTATATTATTAATTAAAATTTTATAGATTACCTTTTAAACCAATAGCTTCTGCTTCCGTCTTCATGCCTTCAATAGTTTCCTTGATGACTTCATCTAAGCTCATGCCTAACATTTCACAGCCATCTTTTACAATCTGACGATTTACACCAGAGGCAAATGATTTATCTTTAAATTTCTTTTTAACTGATTTTACTTCTAAATCTAATACACTTTTTGAAGGTCGCATCAAGCAAAGTGCATTGATAAGTCCAGTTAATTCATCTATAGTAAATAACACTTTTTCCATAATATGTTCCGATTTCACATCAGAACATATACCATAACCATGACTACATACTGCATGAATATAAAAATCATCAATTCCTTCTTCTTGCATGATTTCTACAACTTTATGACAATGTTCTTCCGGAAATTGTTCATAATCTAAATCATGAAGTAAACCCACTACTCCCCATTTTTCTACATCTTCATTATTTAGTTTTGCAAAATGCTTCATTACAGCTTCTACTGCCAATGCATGTTTTTGTAAGCTAGGAGTTTTTGTATATTTTGTCAATAATTCCCAAGCTTCTTGTCTTGTCAACATTTTACCCATAATCAAAATCAGCCCTTTTCTTTATTATGTATAAAATCAATAAGAATTTTAATTTTAGTTTAGCACTATTTCTAAAAAATAAAAAATGTTTATCTAAATGAATTATACTTTATTTCCTTTAGATTTTAACTTTTCCATTTTATATTGCTGTCTTAATTGCCCAAATCTCTTCACTCTAAATTTCAAAAGCATATTCATAAAGAATTTCACTAATAAACCTGTAGCAAAAGCTGAAACAAGTGTTCCTTCTCGTATTCCTTCAATAGTGCCAAAATAATATAATGATAATCCACCAGCTATAGCAACGAGTGACCAATCAAAAATAACCTTTATCTTGCCAAAGTCTAATTTCCAATGAGTAGCAATCGCATTCACTAAACCTTCACCAGGAAGCATAACCACACGTCCTAATAATTGACATGTAACACCTATTCCCATACAAATACAACCGATTAACAATACTAAAATATGTTGATAATAAGCTTGAGGATGAAGCCAACTAAATATATACATAAATAAATCAATAAAAGCACAGAAAATAAAAGTCATTGGCACTTGTAAAATCTGTACCCATTCAAATTTATTGCGTAAAATAATAGGTTGTAAAATAAACATCAATGAACTAACAGCAAAATTAAATTGACCGACTGTAAATGGCAATGCCAAGCTTAATACATATGGTACACTAGAAATTGGAGAAGTCCTAACGCTGATTTGATGAATTAAAACAATTCCTAAAGACATAAATGTAAGTCCAAATTAAAAAATACCATATCTTTTTATC
>ENA-OQIY01000069-OQIY01000069.1-human-gut-metagenome-genome-assembly--contig:-NODE-69-length-11017-cov-0.866483_pt1 | contig 11017 bp, 11 predicted proteins | sample MGYA00242592_ERZ504757 | MGnify/ENA primary metagenome ERZ504757 (study PRJEB26092, sample SAMD00036366) | human gut metagenome | host: Homo sapiens | study: EMG produced TPA metagenomics assembly of... | reverse complement strand
TGGTTTCTGTTCGGAATGTAAAGAAGGGAAGAGAAAGAATAAGAGGCAAATATTCAGCTTTTCCGAAACCAGAAAAAGTTTGATATCTGCCTCTTAAAAGGGCATTCTTTTGTTTTACGGTACAGATTACGCGGTCAGCCTGCCAGATGCAGCATCTCGATCAGGAACAGCCAGCTCAGGCCATAGAATGTAACGACAGCGACAAGGTCGTTGACCGTCGTGATGAGCGGACCGGAAGCAACCGCCGGATCGATGTGGATCTTTTTGAAGAACAGCGGAATGCAGGTGCCGACGGCACTGGAAATCAGCATTGCCAGCAGCAGTGCGATGCCGATGCAGGCGGAAACGGAAAATGCGAACATCATGGTCTTTCCCTTGAATAAGAAGATGAAAAGTCCGATGACAGCAAAAGACAGAACACCAAGCAGAAGACCATTGCAGAAACCGATGCGCATTTCCTTGAAAACAAGCTGTAATTTCTGTTTTCCGGTCAGGGACTCATCCATCAGGACACGGATGGTAACAGCCAGGGACTGGGTACCAACGTTTCCGGCCATGTCAAGGATCAGGGACTGGAAGGTCATGATGATCGGAAGGGTTGTGACAACCTGTTCGAAAATACCGACTACAGAAGAAACCAGCATACCAAGACCGAGCAGGATGATCAGCCATGGAAGACGTTTTTTCATACTGTCTTTTAACGGCTCTTTTAAATCCTCCTCTGCGGTCAGACCTGCGAACATCGCGTAGTCCTCACCCATCTCATCATCAACCAGGTCGATGATGTTTGATGATGTGATGACACCGAGCAGGCGGTTGTCATTGTCGAGGACCGGAATAGAATCCTCGGAATAATCCTTCAGTTCTTCGATACACTCGTTGATCGGCTCCTCTGCATATACGTACGGGTAAGAAGTTACGGTCAGATCCTCGAGCGTCTCGTCGCGTCTTGCGATGATCAGGTTTTTCAGATCGATCGCTCCGTAAAATTTCTGCTGCGCATTGACAACAAAGATGGTAGAGATGTTGTCGTTCTTTGCGGCCTGATCGATCAGGTTGCTCATCGCCTGTTTGACATTCAGATCCTCGCGGATGATGATGCAGTTTGTCGTCATGCGGCTACCAATTTCATCTTCATCGAAGGAGGCGATCATCTCAATATCGTGGCGTACTTCCGGATCGAGCAGTTCGATCAGAAGTTTTTTCTTTGCTTTGTCGAGTTTCTGCAGAACCTCGGCCAGTGCATCGGTCTCCATTTTGGAGAGGATGGAAGCGGCTTTTTTGACATCCATCTCTTCGAGGTACTCGGCTACGTTGTCGGATTCAGCATACTCAAAAATATCGGACAGCATGTCCGTGTCCAGAATGCGGTACAGTTTGCATCGCTCCGGAACCGTTAAAAGCGGCAGAACATCTGCCAGGTCATTTTCGTGGTAATCTTCCAGGCGGCTGCCCATGACAGCCGGAGAAGAGTTACTGCGGATTGTATCCAGGATCTCCTGGGTATAATCCTGTACTCGTTTTTCCATTTTTTTCGTTATCCTCCATTCTTTTTTTGACAGCAGAAAAAAAACATGCGTGCTGTCGGTGCGAAAAAGCATGTTGGAACCCTCACAGGGCAGTAAAAGCACACGAAAAAAGAACCAGAGAATTACGTTTCAAAACTGGTTTGGATCATGTGTCTTACTTCGGGTTTTCATAGGATAAGAAGGGAAAATATTTAAGATTAAAGCAGGACAGAAGGATGGCCGTCATCCTGCATATTTTCCGGTTCCCGTCCTATGCTGGTACTTCGCCCATGAGAATCACAACTATCCATTCTGTTCACCTGCCTTTTTTTAGAAATTTTTTGATCAAACAGCCGTTTTTGCCGGTCTGTTTCGCTTGAAATACGGGATTCAAAAATCATCCCTCAAGTATTCTAACTGCTTTCCAGAAAAAAATCAATTCCTATTTTGGTAAAATTTTCGCAACATTCTTATCTCGTTTCTGTTTCTCCTCGTAAAGCATTGCATCCGCATGCGCGAGCATCTCCGGAAGTGTGGAATCCATGTCTTTCGGAAGCAGATAAAAGCCGGTGGAAACGGTAATATTATATGCTTTTTCGCTCGTTCTATTAAAAATGTCGAATGCGGAGTGCAGCGTCCGGTACAGATCCCTGGACATTGTTTCGTCGGAACACGGAACAAGACATGCGAATTCATCGCCGCCGATGCGTCCGCAGACACCGCGTTTGCCGATGGAATCCTGCAGAAACTGTCCGACAAGGCGGATGGAGAAGTCCCCTTCTTCATGCCCGTACCGGTCGTTGATGATCTTTAAATTATTGAGATCCGCATAGACGGCAAGCAGGATGTGCTAAGAAAATAATTGCAATTGTCTAAAAAATGTTTGAGCTCTGAATTCACAGACAAAACTTTATAGAAACTTAAGATTTTCCTTTGCGGACCTAAAGATTCCTTTGGTACAGTAAAGATGAAAACAAAAGACATCTGGCAACTTGAGGGAATTTGCGGTACAATCATCTTTGAATCATGTGGGAGGTCCGGCGCGGAAAAAGTGCCGGAAAAGAAAAAATGAAAGGTGGAGAAAGAAGAAATGTACAACATTTTAGTATGTGATGATGATAGAGAGATTGTAGACGCCATTGAGATTTATCTGACCCAGGAGGGCTATCATGTGCTGAAAGCATATGACGGCATGCAGGCGATCCAGATGCTCGAGAGGGAGGAAATTCAGCTTCTGATTATTGATGTGATGATGCCGAAACTGGACGGCATTCGTGCGACGCTGAAAATCAGAGAAAAGAGCAGTATTCCGATCATTATTCTGTCTGCGAAATCAGAGGACGTAGACAAAATTCTGGGACTGAACATCGGCGCGGATGATTACGTGACGAAGCCGTTTAACCCGCTCGAGCTGGTGGCGAGGGTGAAATCTCAGCTGCGGCGCTACACGAAACTTGGAAATCTTCCGGCGGACGACGGAGAAAATGTGTATCAGGTCGGGGGTCTTCTCGTCAACGACGATTTAAAAGAAGTCAGCGTCGAGGGCGAACCAGTCAAACTGACCCCGATCGAATACAATATTCTCCTGTTGCTGGTAAAAATCCAGGCAAGGTATTTTCGATTGAGCAGATTTATGAGAGTATCTGGAACGAGGAAGCGATTGGTGCGGATAATACAGTTGCGGTTCATATCCGTCACATCCGCGAGAAAATCGAAATCAATCCGAAGGAGCCGCGCTATCTGAAAGTTGTATGGGGAATTGGGTATAAGATTGAGAAACAATAATAAGGAGTGAATAATTGTGAAAGAACGAAAACTCTACAGCCTGACGGGGAAGCTGATCGTTTTTCTTCTGCTGATCGTTTTTGCCGCCAGTGCGCTGTTCGGGGGCATTCAGACACTGATGCTTTCCAGCGTCGGCCTGACGCCGAATGCGGCAGCAAAAAAGTATGCGTTTGAAGAAACCACCGCATGCGGCACACTGGTGCAGCGGCAGCTTCATAACGTCATGAGCTACTATAATGATATGAGTAAATTCGGCACAAACGGTCGATACGACGGAACAAAAGAGATTGATTACCGTGCCTTTGCAACCGATGGAGAGGGAAGCGGCGGGATAAGTACAACGTACACCATTGACCAGCTTGTCAAGATGTACGATGACGGCAGCAGCGCAGACCTCAATGAGGTGGCAGCGTATACTGCGGACAATTATGCGACGAACGATGCCGGAATTGACAAAGAAGCCTATCTTGCATACGAAGATGGAACTGACGTGAGCCAGGAAACAGAAGAGACGGATGTAGCCGCACTCACCGAAGAAGTGAGCGCGGCAGATGCAGAGACGTTTGACAGCTTTTCCCCGGACGGTCGAGGTCTACTTTCCTTCCGATAATGCAGTGAAAAGCCTGAAAGAGAAAAAAATTGATCCTGCTGATGTTTCCTCCCAGTTTTTGTATCTATACGATCAGGGAATGAGCCTGGAAACGCAGAAAACGAAGCGGGAACGTACCTCTATGAGTACGCGGCGGCAAATCTGAAAAAGGTATCCATCCGCGATCTGTATATGACACTTTCCGGGGTCACGGAAGAAGTTGCTGCTTTTAAAAACCAGGAGAGCGGCATCAGCGTCGATGCGGACGATGCCAATCTCTGGTACTGTCTGGAGGATAAAGAAGGAAATATCTATACGAATGTGGATTCCTGGAAAAATGGTTACACAACAGCCATTGCGCAGAAATCGCCCTATCCGTTCGCCTTTGCTGTTGACCGGACCGGCGGTGCCGACAAAGTCCGTTCTTATGCAACAAGAAAAAACAGCCCGGCCGTGGAAGCAGCGAGAAGCTATCTACTGAACAATCAGATTGCAGATAATTATCAGAAGATCTTTGTTGCACTGGATCCGGATCTGGCAGCAAGCGACTATTTCTCCCAGTACAGTGAGATCTACAGCCAGTGGCTTCCGAAAATGCAGCTCCTTCTTCTGATGATTGCAGTTGGCGGAATCGGAACGCTGGTCTGCCTGGTCCTGTTCACACTGCAGGCAGGAAGAAATGGAAAAAACAAAGAAATCCGCCTTTACTTTTTCGATCAGTGGTACACGGAAATCGCAGCTGCAGCCGCCATCCTGATTGTGATGGGAGCAGTTGGAATCGTTGCTGTCTGCATCGAACTTTCCTACGGCGGCGTTCATTATATCCAGAATTTTGACGGAAACTACATCTACAGCGGATCCTATGGAAATGAAGCAGATACATGGCGAAGCCTGGTGGCCGCATCGGGCATCCTCGCCGGATTCTGATCACACTGATTCCGTACTGCTCACTGGTGCGCCGGATCAAAGCACGCAACGTCTGGAAACAGTCGTTTTTGTACTGCGTCGGCCACCGGATCGTGTCTGCCGGAAGAACCTTCTATGAAGGCAGACAGGAGTCGGAGCGAACGATCCTTATGTTCTGCGTTTTCTGCGGCGTGCAGATCATTCTCTGCTGCGGCTTCGGAATGTTCGGCGTATTCCTTACCCTGGTGATGGATGCCGCAGTGCTGCTTCTTCTGCTGCGCGAGGCATCCGGAAGAAAACAGATTGAACATGGCTTAAAAGAGATTGCTGCGGGCGATCTGGATTACAAGATTGACCTGACGGAGCTGCAGGGGGAAGACAACCTTCAGCTTGCCGGAATTGTCAATTCGCTCGGAGAGGGAATGAAAGCGGCAGTGCAGGAGCAGATGAAGAGCGAGCGCTTAAAAGCGGATCTGATCACCAACGTATCCCACGATATCAAGACACCGCTTACTTCTATTATTAATTATGTCGATCTGCTGAAACGGGAAAATATTGAAAACGAGAAAGCGAAAGATTATATCCGCGTACTCGACGAAAAATCACAGCGCCTGAAACAGCTGACGGAGGACCTTGTCGAGGCATCGAAGATCAGCTCCGGAAATATTAAACTGGAATTCATGAACCTGAACCTGAATGAACTGGTACAGCAGGTGAACGGAGAATTTGCGGAGCGGTTCGAAGGCCGCAATCTCGACCTGATCTGTATTCTCCAGCCGGAACCGCTTCTGATCCGTGCGGACAGCCGCCGCATCTGGCGCGTGCTTGAGAACCTGTACGTAAATGTCTGCAAATATGCCATGCCGGGAACACGGGTTTATGTGGATGCCATCAAAAAAGACGGAAAGATTCAGTTCTCGATTAAGAACATTTCCGAGAACCCGCTGAACTTCCAGGCAGATGAACTGACGGAGCGTTTTATCCGCGGCGATGTCAGCCGGAGCACCGAGGGCAGCGGCCTGGGTCTTTCAATCGCAAAGAACCTGACGGTATTGCAGCATGGAAGCTTCAACATTTATCTGGACGGCGACCTGTTCAAGGTTACGATTACGTTTGATGAAGCTGTAAAGGAGAAAAAACCGATGCCTCCGATGATCGTACCGGAAGCGGTACAGGAGGAAGCACAGCAGGATGCCTGAGAAGTGTTGAAAAATAAAAGAGAATAGAAAACGACAACTCCCCGCCGGGAAACACGCAGCAGATGCGGTTGGCGGGGAGTTGTTTATGAAATGCAGTTTATTTTATTCGTTTGTTTCGTCTGTTTCTGTCTGTTCAGCCGGGCTTGCAGATTCCTCTTCCGAAGCAGTTTCTGCAGCATCGGTAGTTTCAGCCGGAGCAGCGTCATCGGAACGTTCAGTCAGCGGGCTTGGTCTGTCCATTGCTTCAAGTGCTGCGCAAGGACTCTTCTTCCGGTGTCAGAACCTCTTTTTCTTCCTCAGGCATATAGAATGGGAAAATTTTGTTTACAAAGAACCAGGAGCATCCAAGCGCTACCGTGGAAAAGCCCAGAAGGAACATCAGAAGAATCAGATAGCTGACAATCTTTGTCGTGGAGAATACATAGATCAGCAGCGGACAGAGATTGACGAGCAGGATCATGATGGTCCACGGCAGGTGGCGGATTGCCATCAGGATGGAGTTCTTGATCGTGTTTTTTACAGTATTGTCAAAGCGGCTCAATACCGGAAATACATAGGAAAGTACCATGGCCTCGAAAAGGATCAGTACCAGGAAAACAAAACGCAGGTAGGTGATGGTACCCGGCATTCTCATGACCAGCAGAAGATCAAGAATCAGAACAATCAGAACCGCCAGCAGGATGAGCCAGATGGCAGTTGCCTGCTTGAAGTTTTCGCGGAAGGATTTCCAGTAGGTACGGAAGATATACGTCTCCTCATTTTTGATCATCTTCAGCGTGACGTAGTACATTGCTGTGAAATTGGCGCCGATTGTCACAATCGGGATACACATAATAAGGAAAATAATGTTCAGCATCATCAGGTCGAAGACACGGCCCATAATCTGCGAGAACTTACTGTCCAGGCTGAAAAAACTCATAATTTGTTCCTCTTTTCTGTTGAATTAAGTGTGCCGCCGATTAACGTTCCGGCTGGCAGATATCATAGAAAAGTATAGCGAATTTTTCAGAAAAATGCAATGAAGAGAATATAAACTTTTCGTTTCGTCATTTTGTATAAGAGTGAACATTTTGTTTGTGCAAAGTGGACAGAAGAGAACGGTTCGAGAAAATCCGAAAGCAGAATTGCCAATCTGCCGGAGGAAAGTTTGTGTAATTGTGGCATGGTCGAATGCGGGTAGAAAAGGTATACTAGTCCCATAAGCAAGAGAGATGCAAATGCAAAACTCATAATAAAACGCATGATGTTTATTTAGGGAGGATTCAAAAATGGCAAGTTTATCTTTACAGCACATTACAAAAAGATATCCGAACGGTTTTGAAGCAGTAAAAGACTTCAACCTGGAAATCGCTGACAAAGAGTTTATCATCTTCGTAGGACCATCTGGATGTGGTAAATCTACAACACTTCGTATGATCGCAGGTCTTGAGGAGATCTCCGATTGGTACTCTGAAAATTGACGATAAAGTAGTAAACGATGTAGAGCCGAAAGACCGTGATATCGCAATGGTATTCCAGAACTACGCTCTGTATCCGCACATGACCGTATATGATAACATGGCATTCGGTCTGAAACTGAGAAAAGTTCCGAAAGATCAGATCGACAAACAGGTTAAAGAAGCAGCTAAAATCCTTGACCTGGAGAAACTGCTTGATCGTAAACCGAAAGCTCTTTCCGGTGGTCAGAGACAGCGTGTTGCTATGGGACGTGCAATCGTACGTGATCCTAAAGTATTCCTTATGGACGAGCCTCTGTCAAACCTGGATGCAAAACTTCGTGTACAGATGCGTACCGAGATTTCTAAACTGCATGAGAGACTGGGCGCTACCATCATCTACGTAACACATGACCAGACAGAGGCTATGACACTTGGTACCAGAATCGTTGTTATGAAAGACGGAGTTGTTCAGCAGGTAGATACCCCGCAGAACCTGTACAACGCACCGGGCAACCTGTTCGTTGCAGGATTCATCGGATCTCCGCAGATGAACTTCCTGGATGCAAAAGTAAAAGTTAACGGAAACGACGTTACTCTTACTGTTGGTAAATACAACATGAAACTGCCGGCTTCCAAAGCAAAAGCTGTTATCGACGGCGGATATGACGGAAAGACCGTTGTTATGGGTATCCGTCCTGAGAACGTACATGATTCTCAGATGTTCATCGAAACTTCCAAAGACAGCGTAGTTGAGTGCAAGATCAACGTATACGAGCTGTTAGGTGCAGAAGTTTACCTGTACTTCGATTGCGAAGGCTTCCCAATGACAGCCCGCGTAGATCCTCGTACAACTGCAAGAAGCGGCGATACCGTTAAATTTGCTCTGGATATGGAGAAAGTTCATCGTTCGACAAAGAGACAGAGATCACCATTACCAACTAATCCATATGAACATCAGCGCGTATGCGCAAACATAGAGAAAAGGATCGACATCCGTTCGGATGCCGGTCCTTTTTGCATATGCACCGCCCTCCTTTTGCGAAGCAAAAAATAGTTGCCAATGAGAAAAAAAATAAGCTATAGTTATAAATAAGATGCACCCTGGAGTAAAATACGCCAGGAGAAAGGAAGTGGCAGATTTGGTATCAAGTCAGGTATTACAGAAAACCCTTGATGAATTAAGAAATATTACGAGAATTGATTTATGTGTGACGAATACGGATGGTGTTCTGCTGGTGACCACATTCCCGGAAACCGCGATTGATGCAGAAAGCATCCGTTCTTTTGTATTATCCGCTGCGGACAGCCAGATTGTACAGGAATATCATTATTTTAAAGTATATGACAACCAGAATGTGGAGTATATTCTGATTTCTAAAGGAAGCAGCGACGATGCATATATGATCGGAAAGGTTGCCGTATGTGAGATTCAGAATCTTATCATTGCATACAAAGAGCGTCTGGACAAAAACAACATTTATCCAGAACCTTCTTCTCGACAATCTTCTTCTGGTGGATGTCTACAACCGCGCGAAAAAGCTTCGCATCGACACAGATGTACGCCGCGTTGTTTACATGGTAGAGACGAAGCTGGAAAAAGACATCAGCGCACAGGAGACAGTAAAGAGCCTCTTTGCTTCAAGACCGAGAGATTTCATCACCGCAGTCGATGAGAAGAGCATTATCATTGTAAAAGAACTGAAGGATACCGACACCTTCGAGGATATGAACCAGACCGCAAGAATGCTGGTTGATATGCTGAATGCAGAGGCAATGTCCCAGGTACGTGTTTCTTACGGAAATCCGGTCAGCGAGATTAAGAGTGTTTCGCGTTCCTACAAAGAAGCGAAGATGGCGCTTGAGGTAGGAAAAATTTTCTACGCAGACAAAAACGTGGTACCATACAACAACCTCGGCATCGGCCGTCTGATCTATCAGCTCCCGATTCCGCTGTGCGAAATGTTTATGACCGAAGTCTTCGGCGAAAATCTGCCGGATACGTTCGATGAGGAAACACTGACCACAATCAATAAATTTTTTGAAAATAACCTGAATGTGTCCGAGACATCCCGTCAGCTCTATGTACACAGAAATACTCTGGTGTACCGTCTGGAGAAGCTCGAGAAGAGCACAGGACTCGACATTCGTAAATTTGACGATGCGCTGACCTTTAAAATTGCCATGATGGTCGTAAGCTACATGACGTATATGAACAACAGCGAAAATCTGTAAAACCGTTCAGAGCCGTACAGGATTGCGGGAGTGCAAAGCACGGAGCAATCCGGGTATCGAAGGGGTCAAAAGACTTTTTGACCCTGACATTTTATCAACAACAAGAGGAGAGGAACGACATGATTGAATTACTGAACACAGGTGCATACCTTGTCAACGGAATCGATATCATCCCGGATACAGAAGAAGGCCGCGCGGAACTCAAAGCGCGTACCGGCGCTGTGCCGTGTCCGGCGGATGCTGCAAAAGAAACCATTGCCTATGGAATCTTAAAAGACCACAATGTTTCCGGCAACATGGAAAATCTGCAGATCAAATTTGACAAACTTACATCGCATGACATTACTTTTGTTGGAATCATTCAGACCGCGCGCGCGTCAGGACTGGAAAAATTCCCGGTACCGTACGTGCTGACCAACTGCCACAACTCCCTTTGCGCAGTCGGCGGAACCATCAACGAAGATGACCACATGTTTGGTCTTACCTGTGCGAAAAAGTACGGCGGCGTCTATGTACCGCCTCATCAGGCAGTAATTCATCAGTTTGCCCGCGAGATGCTTGCCGGCGGCGGAAAAATGATCCTCGGATCCGACTCCCACACCCGTTACGGTGCACTCGGAACCATGGCCATGGGCGAGGGCGGACCGGAGCTGGTAAAACAGCTTCTCTCCAAAACATATGATATCGCTATGCCGGGAGTGATCGCAATTTACATGACAGGCGCACCGCAGCCGGGCGTAGGACCGCAGGATATTGCACTTGCCATCATCGGTGCAGTCTTTGCAAATGGTTACGTAAAGAACAAAGTTATGGAGTTCGTAGGACCTGGCGTATCTTCTTAAGCGCAGATTACCGGATCGGTGTGGACGTTATGACAACCGAGACAACGTGTCTGTCCTCCATCTGGAGAACCGATGAGAAAATCAAGCGAGTTCTATCAGATCCACGGCAGAAGCGCAGATTACAAAGAGCTGAATCCTGGCGCGGTTGCTTACTATGACGGCGTTGTAAAAGTAGAACTCGACAAGATCAAACCGATGATCGCGATGCCGTTCCATCCGAGCAATGTTTATACCATTGAAGAGCTGAAAGCAAACCTCGATGACATCCTGAACGATGTAGAGAAGAAAGCAGCCATCAGCCTCGACGGAAAAGTTCCGTTCACTCTGAAAAATAAAGTACACGACGGAAAACTCCTGGTAGACCAGGGAATCATCGCAGGATGCGCCGGCGGCGGATTTGAGAATCATCTGCGACGCAGCCGATATCCTGAAAGCCACAGCATTGGCGACGATGCGTTCACCTAAGTGTTTACCGCAAGACCCCGATCTATATGGAGCTGCAAGAAGGAAAACATGC
>ENA-OQIY01000068-OQIY01000068.1-human-gut-metagenome-genome-assembly--contig:-NODE-68-length-11166-cov-0.886493_pt1 | contig 11166 bp, 15 predicted proteins | sample MGYA00242592_ERZ504757 | MGnify/ENA primary metagenome ERZ504757 (study PRJEB26092, sample SAMD00036366) | human gut metagenome | host: Homo sapiens | study: EMG produced TPA metagenomics assembly of... | reverse complement strand
TTCTTCTTTTCCCTGTACAATATATGCCAGTACCGCTGAAACTCCAAAAGCGAGTACTGCACATGCGATAAATCCATAGAAGCTGACGTCCAGTCCAGCTGGATTAATCATTCCAGGAATACGGAAAAGTCCGTCTCCTGCAAGTGCATATAATTTTGCTCCGAGTCCTCCAAGAATTGCTCCGGAGATTCCTCCGCCTACCCATGCACAGGCAAATAATTTCATATTTGGCACAGCGATAGAATAGATTGCCGGCTCTGTTACTCCACAGAGTGCAGATGCAAGACTACCGAATCCGGCGCTACGTTTATCCGGATCTTTTGTTCTAAGTGAATATCCAAGTGCTACTCCGGCAAGTGCCCATACTGTCAATCCGAGAATCGCGTTGATTGGATCGCTTCCAAGTGTAAACAGGTTATTCATCAATACCGGGATAAATGCTGCATGCAAACCAAGGAGAACAACTAACTGCCAGAATGCTCCAAAAAGCAAGCCTCCAAGGATTGGACTGAAATTAAAGATTCCACAAACTACAGTTGAAAGTCCATTAGAAACATACTGCATAACCGGTCCGATCACTAAATAAGAAAGCGGAACTGTCAATGCAAGTACAACTGTAGGAACCATCATTAACTGAATCATCTCTGGAAGCACCTTCTTTGCCAGCTTTTCCACCTTGCTTGCGAAGAAAGATGCCAGAATGATTGGGAATAATGTGTTCGCATAAGTTGTTGTAGATACCGGAATATGGAGGAATGTGATTCCACCTTCTGCTGCAATCGCTGCCACCAGATTCGGATATACAAGCGCCGCTCCGATTGCAGCCGTCGTATACGGATTACAATCAAAAATCTTTCCGCATGAAAATCCTAACGATAATCGGCATAAAGTAACATAATTGCATCAGATGCTGCATAAAGTACAAGGTATGTTCCATCTGTGTTTGTGAGGATACCCATTGTTGTAAGAATGACAAGGATTCCTTTCAAGATTCCTCCTGCGATCATTGGACCTATCATTGGCATGATACATCCGGAGATCACCTTAAAGAAACGGTTCCAAAGACTGTCTTTTTTCATCACCTGGTAATCTTCTTTATTTACCGCCTTACTGTTCCCTGTGATTCCGGCTTCTGTCTTTACAAACTTAACTACTTCACTTACATGAGTACCAATGATCACCTGGTACTGACCACCCTGATTCATAACGCCTTTGACACCCTTAATCTTGCTCACCTCATCCTTATTTGGAATTGTATCATCCTTCAAAACAAAACGTAAACGTGTCATACAATTTGATACACTAACAATATTTTCTTTCCCTCCAACAGCAGCTACTACTTCCTTTGCCAGCTGTCCATAATCTTCTTTTGCCATGATGTACGTTCCTCCCATTCATCACTCACACTTAATATCTAATAGTTTCTCGAAATGCATTTCTTTATTGTCTATATTATAGCCAACCACATATTAAGAAAAAAATAATCAGATTCCTCACTTTTTATTGACCATTTCCACACAATCTGCTACACTTCATGCAAAGGAGGTACCTGTCTTATGAATCTGAAAGCACTACATCATTATCTTACCACGTTATCCCCAAGTGAGGAGAAATATCGCAATGGATATGTCTATGATGGCTGGAAAGATATGCCGAGAAAACAATGTAATGGCGTAGAATACACTATATTGGACTTAGATGTTGCTTATTCCCCACTTGACAACAAGCCAGCCGATCACTCTCCCGGACTTAATGCGGAACTCTCGGAAATATCAATTAAGAAGAATTCCCGCTTCAGTACAGTTCCAGAACATATCCATACCCACATTGAGATTAACTATGTCTATTCCGGAAGCTGCCCGCAGGTTATTGACGGACACCCGATCACTCTGCAAAAGAACCAGGTTCTCCTGATTGACACAAACTGCCCGCACTCAATTGCTCCGCTTGGAGAGAATGATATCATGATCAGCATTATCCCCAAGACGGACTTTCTGCGTGAGCATATGTTTAATCAGTTTTCTAATGACAGTATACTCTCCCGCTTTTTTATTAATGCGATCAACGAAAAGACTGACCATGACCACTACCTGCTTTTCCACTCAGAAAACGACCGTAGAATTCCGATGTTCTTTAATGAACTGTTCTGTGAGTGCTTTGATCCATCCATTAATTCTACAGATATCATCATGCATCTTTTTTACACGATCATGGCGGAATTGATCAATGTCTATGAAGACGATTTGACAAGGGGGGACTCCTACTCACACAACAGCGTTGTGATTCCTATGCTGCGTTATATGGAACGGAATTTCAGAACATGTACACAGGAATCTGTCGCTGACTTTTTCCATATCAGTCCAAACTATGTCACGCGTCTTCTCAAGAAATATACCGGTATGACTTATATTCAATTGATCCAGGCGCAGAAACTGCAGACTGCCGCCAACCTGCTGAGACAGACAGCACTTCCGGTAACCGAAATTGCCCAGCGAGCCGGATATGAAAATGTCACCTTCTTCTATAAGAAATTTCAGGAGAAGTATCACTGCCAGCCGGGGGAGTATCGGGGGTAGGTGAAAAACTTATACCCTTTATTTTACCTCTTCATAGGTTCAAAAAAGAAGAGTCAATATTTCTGGATTTCTTAACAAACTCGAATATTGACTCTTCTTCGCTATTATTTATAACTCAATTTTTTTGTTTATAAAATGTGGATAACTTTTCATAATCCCGCCAGATCCACCTCATATCTACATTTTTCCGAGGTTATTCGATGTGTTTCGTTACATTTTTCCGCGTTTTTTATCGGTTTCTGTAACATTTTTCTGCACTTTTTCACTATGTTTTGTAACATTATTCTCGCATCCCGATTAGAATCTTCTTTCCTTCAAATGCAAATCCATAATGTCTGATTTCTTCTTTTTTGAATCCACGTGCAAAAAGCTGTGCATCATAGTTCATTTCTTCAATCTGATTCAGCGCATGCTCCACTGTCTCTTCCAACGTTTTTTCTTTCCTTGAGTTACGAACTTTAAACTCCATAATGATTGCAGGATATTGTTTATCTCCCTGTTCCCTTGGAATCATCATTACATCATATCTTCCAAATCCGCTCTCTCGATTCGAACAGATTTCATATTGATCTGCCTGATCCGCAATCAATCCCAATACAAAGCCATGATAAAATCGTTCCGGCTCACTTGGTCCTTCTTCATTTCCTGATGTGTCAAAGTAACTAAATGTTGCCATTGAAACCTGATTCATATAATAAGTTCATCGCATCCAGATCACCGGCGAGCAGTGCCTTCATAAATTGATTATAATTCGATCTGCTCTGATGAAACCATCCCTTAAATAAATTTGAGAACATTGCGGTTGTTTCCAAATTAGTAATCATCAGATGATACCATGGTTCTCTTAGAACTCCTCGATATTCTACGTCTGTTGCCTTCAGATATCCGCTTGCCAGCATCAGACTCCAGATGCATTCTCATCCTGATCCAGCTGTTCAAACACAATCTGTTCGTCAAAATTTACTACGATTTCTTTTCCTTGCAGAAGCTCTTCCATCCGTTCTTTGATTTCCGATGAGGATTGTCTGATCAGTCGATTGATCAAACCATTCGAACTTGTATCTGCCCAATACGGACGCAATTGTTTTTTATCCAGATAGTTTGTGATAGACCACGGATTATAAATGTCTTTCTGTTTTCCAAATATAAATCCGTCATACCAGGATTTTACAAGCTGTTTTTCTTGTGACATTCCCATTGTTTCCAATGCATGGAATACTTCTTCTTCAGTAAATCCAAAGCTTGATTCATATTCTTCTGATGTTGTTGTAACAACATTTAAGTTGTTCAAATCAGAAAATACCGATTCCTTCGACACTCTCGTGATGCCAGTCATCATTGCTCTTTCAAGATATGGATTGGTTTTAAATGTTGCATTGAAAAAGTTTCTTATAAAAGCAATGAATTCTTCCCAATATTCATAGAGATATGCTTCTTGCATCGGTGTATCGTATTCGTCCAGAAGAATCAGAACTTTCTTCTCATAATAACGATACAGACAATTGGACAGATTCTTAACTGCATTGCAGATTGTATCATTTGCTACCGGTTCTTTCATTCCTGGATTCTTGGCGTAATTATCCAGTTCTTCAAAGCATCTTCGCTCACCTTCTGTAAGGCCGTTCCATTCCAGGAGATAACGATGCTCGGAATATGCTTCATTGATCGCCATGATGATTCCATCTCTTGCATCCTGATAATCAGCACCTTTAATTGTAGCAAAGCTAATGAATATCACTGGATATGTTCCTTGTAATTTCTGATATTTTTCTTCTTTCCAGACAGAAAGATCTTCGAATTAATTTCTTCTTATCCGTATATAGGTTCGAGAAGAAATTATTCAGCATACTCATATTTAATGTCTTGCCAAAACGACGAGGTCTTGTAATCAGTGTGATCTCATCCTGTGATTCCCACCATTCTCTGATCAGGTCAGATTTATCTATATAAAAGCAGTTGTTCTCCCGCAATGATGCGAAATTTTGTTTTCCAATGCTTATTACCGGATGCATAATATTTCCCCTCGCTTTCTACTCTGCAACTTTATCTACACAATCTGATACTACTAGTATTGTAACATTGTTCACTAAAATACTCAACAAATCCCATTTGCCCAATACTATAAAATCAGTAACCAAAAAAGTGTCTATATCAGAACCTTTTATCGTTCCTTGATATAGACACTCTTCTTTAACAATCATCTTGTCAACTAATTGATATTTTCGCCGTTTGTTGAAATAACTTCTTTATACCACTCGAAAGAATCTTTCTTTCTTCTGGACAAATCTCCTGTTCCATCATTATGTTTATCCACATAGATGAATCCATATCTCTTATCCATCTCACCGCTTCCTGCACTGACAAGGTCGATGCATCCCCATGGTGTATAACCCATCAGATCTACACCATCTTCCTCTACCGCCTTTTTCATTTCTGAAATGTGGTGCTGCAGATATTCTACACGGTATGGATCGTGGATGCTTCCATCCTCTTCTAAAGTATCATATGCTCCAAATCCATTTTCTACAATAAACAATGGTACTTTGTAGCGATCTGTAAACCAGTTCAATGAATAGCGCAGTCCAATCGGATCAATCTGCCATCCCCATTCACTTGCCTTTACGTACTGATTCTTTATGCGATCCTTTTCTCCGCGGTAGTCATATTCCGGATTGTCTGGTTCTGCTTTTGTACAGAAAGACATAATAATAACTGAAACCGATATAATCGACACAGCCCTGTTTTAACACTGCAAGATCTTCTTCTGTTACGTCAATCTTAAGGTCTTTTCTTTCCCAGTATTTCAAAATATTTACAGGGTATTCTCCTTTTACATGCACATCTGTATAATAATATCTTTTCTGCATGGCTTTTTCAGCCTGCAGTATATCTTCCGGACGGCAGGTAGCCGGATAGATCGGGCACATTGCGATCATGCAGCCAATCTGAAATTCCGGATTGATCTTATGTCCTGCTTTTATCGCTTCGGCACTGGCAACCAGTTCGTAGTGAGATGCCTGATACATCAATTCTTCTACATTTTCTTCTGGTTTAACTACAATCCCGGAATTAGCGTAAAGCATGAATCCGTCACCGATATCTGCCTGATTATTAATCTCATTAAATGTCATCCAGTATTTTACTTTGTCTTTGTATCGCTCAAAGCATGTTACTGCAAATTTCACGAAGAAATCAATCAGTTTTCTGTTTCTCCATCCACCGTACTCTTGTACAAGATGCAGAGGCATCTCAAAGTGACTCAGTGTGATCACTGGTTCGATTCCATATTTCAGACATTCATCAAACATGTCATCATAGAATTTTAATCCGGCTTCATTCGGCTGCTCTTCATCACCATTTGGGAAGATACGTGTCCATGCAATACTTGTACGGAAACACTTGAATCCCATTTCCGCAAATAAGCGGATATCTTCTTTATAGTAATCATAAAAATCGATTGCTTCATGATTCGGATAATTCTCGCCTTTTAGTATTTCACCTGTTATTCTTCTTCTTGTATTTACATCTCCGCTGGTTACAACGTCCATAATGCTCAAGCCTTTTCCATCTCGATCATAGGCACCCTCCAGCTGATGGGCAGCAACTGCGCCACCCCAGAGAAAATCTTTTCGAAATCCCATTGTTATTTCCTTCCTGTTGTCTTAATTGCTTTGTATAATAGTGTTGGGGGCTTTTGCCCCCAACTTTTCTGTTTCTATATTCAATTACATCTTGATGATTATTTCTCATCAATTCTCTTATACAGTACAATGAATTCATCTGCGAGAATACGGAAACTCTCTGCACTCATAAGCTGATCTTCTGCATGCATCAGAAGCATGTATCCATTAGAAATCTCTCCGTTTGCATCCATTGTCAGAAGGTCTGCATGAGCGTTATGCCCAAGTGAAAAGGCTTCATCTCCTTGTTTGATCAGCTCTGCTGCCTCATCATATTTTCCTTCTTTCGCACAATGGATTGCATTGATAAAATGTGTTCTTGCTGTACCTACATATGTAATAATCTGAAAACATGCCAATTCAAATTTTTTCGTCCATTTTTGTCTCCTGTCCTGCTTTTTATTATTTTTTAAATTCTGATTTTACCAGTCTTCATCCTCATCTTCTACTGGCTGATTCTTCTCCTGAACCAGATTCATCTTGTCAACCTTCTTAATGAATGGCAGATAAACGAAGAATGAAACACAAAGGATCACTAACTGAAGTAAAGCACTTTTCCATCCTGCTAAAAGGAATCCTGAGATAATCGGTGGACAAGTCCATGGGATCTGTGTTGCTCCATATAATGGGCAGATTCCTGTATACAGTGCAAAATACTGGATTAAACATGCGATCACAGGCATTCCAATAAACGGAATTGCAAGCATTGGGTTCATAACGATCGGAGTACCAAACAGAACTGGCTCATTGATTCCAAATAATGCCGGAATAATTCCCACTTTACCAAGTGCTTTCAACTGTTTTGATTTTGCAAAGAAGAACATATACATTACAAGTCCGATTGTGATACCTGCACCTGTTATATTGATAAACTGATCATAAAACTGCTGTGTTACAATATGGCCTCCGTTTGCTATTGTAAGTTCTACACCACTGTCAATAATAGCCTGGTTTGCAAGGCTGTTTGCCTGTAAAAGTCCTGTCATGATTCCACCAACTACTGTTGAACCATGAACTCCGAAGAACCACAGGAATGGTCCTGTAAAGCACATCAGAACTGCTCCACCAAGGGAGTCTGTCATTTTCTGAAGTGGTGTCTGAACAACTTTGTAAATAATTTCCATACCTGTTGTGTTGAATCCAATAGAACAGATACCGTGAATTACTGCAGTCCCTGTCAGGATTACGAATGCCGGGATTAATGCTGAGAATGCATTTGTTACACCTTCCGGAACTCCGGCCGGCATTTTAATACGTATATTTTTCTTCAAGAACCAACAGTAAATAGGCGGTACGATCAATCCGACAATAATTGCTCCAATCATTCCCTGTCCTGCTGTCCATGTCTTATCAATGATTCCACCAACAACTTCTCCACTTTCTGTTGTTTTGGACGAAGGCATCAGAATCAAGAATGATGCCAATGAAATAATTGCACAGTTGAGTGGTTCCTGATTTTCCAGTTTCGCATAGCTATAGCTGATACCGATAACTGCGATCATCGCACTGATGGAGAATGTTGCGCCACATGCCTGATCTAATACTGCTTTGATTCCTGTAGACTCTAATACATCGACAACTGCCTTTACCGGAAAGTTTGACAGGATCAGGAAGATTGATCCGATGATCAGAGGAGACATGGAAGTCACCATACCATTTTTTATTGACTGTATTGCCTTTGTATTAATAAACTTAAGGATTACAGGGATTACTTTTTTCGTTAAATTTCTCTTTCATTTGCTGCTACCCTTTGCTCTGTTTTTTGCTTTAAATTTGTGTATCTTTGTTTTCTCTTATTTATTTTTCGCAAGCTTATATGCAAATTTCAAAACATTCATTCCATTGCACATTCCATAATCCTGCATTGGGATCACATCTACCGGAACCCCTTTTGGATCACAGATCTCTTTTGCTCTGGCAAGCTGATATCCTACCTGTGGTCCGAGCAGTGCTACATCCACGCCTTCAATCATGCGTTCCATATCTGTAAATGGATATGCTGCGATGTCAGCATCTTTTCCTTTTTCCTTTGCTGCCTCTTCCATCTTTTTTACCAGAAGACTTGTTGACATTCCTGCTGCACAAAATAATCGAATTACCATGATTGTTTCCTCCTTAATTTTTTCCCATTTGTTTTGATGGTGCTAGTATAACAGGCATTTTCCATTTTGTCAGTACTTTTTCCTGTTTCTGGTTTCTGTTCCATATAGACGGAATTTGTTACATAAAAAAAACAGGGCATTCTACTTTATTGTGTAAAATGCACTGTTTTCCTTTTCCTTTTTTGTATATTATGATACTTTTTAGTGTATTCTGTTTTTTTTGTTACTTATCTGGTTACTATTCGTACCATTACATTCTACAACCTTAATGAAATAAGTCTTCCATATCATTTTGAAACAGATCATCTGTATCGTTATGGACGCCCTCCAATTCTCTTCCGATTAATTCCAAAATAAAAACGACTGCCATTTGGGATGTCAGATCATAATTTTCGTCTTTTTTATACTCTGAAACATAATAATTTATATTGCAGTCACTCATCTTCGCCAAAGAACAGTTTGCCTTATTTGTAATAGATATCAGGCTGCTCCCTCTTCTTTTCAGCTTTTCTGCCAGCATCAGTGTCTGCTCTGTCTCTCCTGATACAGACAATGCAACCGTAGCTGTCCTCTCACCTTTTCCGCGAAATACCGGAGTAAATGGATCATCAATTGCAAAAGAAAACCAGCCTACAATTATTAAAATATCTTGCTCCATACTTTCCTATAATAGAAGAATTCCCCACACCTACAAATATAATTGACGATGCCTTTGTAAGTAACTTCACAGCTTCCTGGATATTCTCAGCAAATGCCTGTGTCTGCACCCGTTCAAAGAAATCTTTAACCGCAGTAAGATCCATATTGATTTTCTTCTTTTCCTTGCTGCTGACTTCCTGTTTTAATTTCAAACGGAATTCAGAATATCCCTCGCATCCTACCTTTTTACAAAAGCGAAGGATCGTCGTTGTCGAAACATGAACCTCCTCTGCCAATTCACGTACTTTCATATATACTACTTTTTCTTCATTGCTGATGATGTAATTATATACATCCATCTCTAACTGATTAAAAGATTTTATCATCTCATGACTGTAAACATATGAATTCAGTTCCTTTCTATTTTTTCTCTCTATTCCATTCTTCTGATTATTCACTCAACAACTGGCTTGCTTCCTTCCAGCACTGCCGTCCTGCTGCCAGGATGGAACACGGCTGATCCAACGTGATCATTCCGCCCTCTGCTGTTGAGATAAATCCTCCTGCTTCCATCACGATCAAAGATGCTGCCGCATAATCCCACGGATACAGCATCAGTTCAAGATAGACTCCATTTGCACCGGATGCCACACGGCAGATATCAAGTGCTGCTGAACCACCTGCACGAATTCCAAGGCTGTTCAGATACAGCTTCTTCGCATGGTCAAAGATTCTGTCTGTATCTTCTGTCTGATACCGTGCAGTTCCGAATGCAACCAGATTATCTGCAAGTCCTTTATCCGAACAGTGAATCTCTTTTCCGTTCAGCTTCGCCCCTTCGCCTTTCACAGCGGAATACATTTCTCTTGTGTAAGGGTTGTAAACACAGCCAAACAGCATTCTTCCAAACTTTGTCAGACCGACTGAGATACAACTGTGCTTGTAATCAAAGATAAAGTTCGTCGTTCCGTCAATCGGATCTATAATGAAACAATAGCCATCTCCAAGTTCCTGCTGCATCCCGTCTTCCTCTGCAAGAAATGTCGCTTCCGGTATAAGCTGACGCAGGTTCTGGATCAGATAAAACTGAATCTCCTTATCATGCTTTGTCACAAAGTTTGCGGTTCCTTCTTTATCAAAAACTGTCAGTTCCTCGTCCTGTGCCTGAAGCATCAGTTCCCCTGCCAGTGTCACTATCTTCATGATTTCATCGTATAACATGTTGGTTGTAGTCCTTTCCTGTTTATTCATCCAATCTTACAGATTCCATTTTTCTATACTGCTGATTCTGCTAATACTTCTTTGTCTTTCTATCTTATCATGATTTTCTACATTAATCTATATAGAACAAAGAATGTGCTCGGCACATTCTTGCGCCTGCGGCGGTCGCTTGCGACACCTACCTTGTACGCCGCAGTGCGCATCCTAAGCGGAGCGTTTTTTATATATTAGGAAAGCACTTTCCTAATATATAAAAGATCGTGCTGTCAGCAGAACTCTCCGCCGACAGCACGATTCCTATACTTTTTACTTATATGATTCGATTAAATGTTCAGAAGATCACTGAATACTTTCAGGCTCCTGTCTGTCTCATGTGCAAGTACGCGTTTTGCAAGGACTTACCGAGCTGAACACCTTCCTGATCGAAGCTATTTACATTCCACAGGAATCCCTGGAACATGATCTTGTTCTCAAAGTGAGCAAGCAGTGCTCCGAGAGATGCCGGTGTTAACTGCTCTCCGATAATGATGCTTGAAGGACGTCCTCCTTCGAAGTTCTTGTTGCGGTTCTCGTCTTCTTTACCACATGCAAATGCTACGATCTGAGCAGCTACGTTCGCGCAGAGTTTCTGCTGGCTTGTGCTGTCCTGGATCACAACATCTGTACCGATCTGGCTGTTCTTGAATCCTACGAACTGAAGCGGCACAATATCTGTTCCCTGGTGAAGAAGCTGATAGAAGGAGTGCTGTCCGTTTGTTCCAGGCTCTCCGAAGATAACCGGTCCTGTCACGTAATCAACCGGCTCACCAAAACGGTTTACGGATTTTCCGTTAGACTCCATATCCAGCTGCTGTAGATGTGCAGGGAAACGGCTCAGTGCCTGGGAGTATGGAAGTACTGCTGTGCTTGGGTATCCGAGTACATTTCTCTCATATACACCGATCAATG
>ENA-OQIY01000067-OQIY01000067.1-human-gut-metagenome-genome-assembly--contig:-NODE-67-length-11199-cov-0.927836_pt1 | contig 11199 bp, 15 predicted proteins | sample MGYA00242592_ERZ504757 | MGnify/ENA primary metagenome ERZ504757 (study PRJEB26092, sample SAMD00036366) | human gut metagenome | host: Homo sapiens | study: EMG produced TPA metagenomics assembly of... | reverse complement strand
TTTGGAATAAAAGAACTTGTTTGGCTATTGTAAATGAAAATGACGATTTGTTCGAAAAAAAAGAAACTGAATTGACTTTTGAGTAGTAGTGATAAACGGAAAAAAGTTGCGTGAAAAATTCAGAAAATTTCATAGAATGATAATGAAAATAAGGTTGCTAAATCATAGATCAGGGATTATAATAAAAATTACTGTTCAATGGTGACAGAAATTAATTGAAAATAGAAATATGTAAGGAGGAAACAGTGATGGCAATTTCTAAAAGCACAACAATTGGCGAACTTCTGGTAACATTTCCAGAGTCAGCTCCGATTTTGATGGAGATTGGTATGCATTGTCTTGGATGCCCGTCATCTCAGATGGAGTCTCTTGAGGAAGCAGCTATGGTTCATGGAATTGATGCAGATCTGCTTGTAGAGAAGATCAATGCAGCAATGGCAGCCGCTGGTAAATAATAAAGAGAAAAGATATACAAGAAGCTGTTGTGCTCTCAAAAAAGAGAGTATGGCAGCTTTTTAGTATCGTTAAAAGTTTTTGTGGATAACAAGTGAAAAAGACGGTCTGAAGTGTGGGAAAAGTTATTCCCATAATTCCAGACCGTCTTTTTTATTCGTTGTTTAAATTGTGGATAACTTCTGAATTGCGTCTGCGGAAACAATGATTTTGCAATGCTCCTCCAGAAATGCAAGAACAGAAGAATCTCCCTTCTCAGGGGAACTGTACTCCGAAAGCATATTACATACTTTATTAAATTCCTGATCTGCACCATCAGCAGGTGCCAGCGCAAGGATAAAGGTATTATTATTCTCATCGTCCTTATATAGTGTATTTGCACCTGTATAGAACGGAGCAAGCAGGCGGGAACCTCAATTACAGAATCTAACGTGTCGAAGGAGAACAGGCGGACAGGAAATACCGGTACTGTTTCTTTAGGTTCCGAATCTTTTGCTTCGGAAGCCACTTCCTTCACTTTGTTAAGCAGATCAAAGAATTCATCTGCGCCTTGAAGCTTTTCAAGAACATTGCTGTTCAGTGTATCAGAATCTCCGGCAGGTGTAAACTTGGAAAAACGTGTATCAAGTTCTTCCGGATCCTCCACCTTTGTTATGATCAAAGTGATAGAGTCTGAAGAAGAAGGAATTGCTTCTATCATCAGAGGAAGGTCATCTGTCTCGAATCCAAAGTCGAAAGATGCCTGCTGCATCATATCTCGAAATAGTGATTTTGCTTTCTCGGTACCATAAGCCAGTTCGCTGATCTTGAGATTGCGGGCTGCAAGATCGGCATGTGTCAAAGTACAACGAATCTGATTGTCATTGATTTTTTTCAATTTTCATATGATCACATCCTTATGTCTTATGATATTAAGATAATCTGTGGATTAAGAACTGTTCATTATGTTCATAACTAGATATATCTTTTCATCGTTTAGTATAAACAAAAAAAGAAAAGATGTAAAGGAAAACGAAAATTGTTTATAACTATTTTAGGTTATCAACAAATCCCACCCACTTATCAACAATAAACACATTGAAATTCCGAAAGGCTGCTCATATAATGGCACTTACAGAAGACACACCATTTGATAAAACGGAATGTTAAGAAAGGAGGCACTGAAAGCATTTCTGATTTTCAAAAAAATTCAATTCCCTGAAATCAAGGGAAAATTCACAATAATTATGAGAAGGAGACCCTCCGAAGATCAGGGTTGTCTTCTTGTCCGTCACTTGTTCTACAGTATGTCACAGATACCCTTTATGGTCGAAGATGGCGGACAACGTTTATCAGGATCCCAGGAGAGAAGGATACATACGATATGAGAACGGAAGATGGATATAAGGAATTATATGCGGAGCTAAGAGGTTATGAAGAAAAGGAGTGGACATAGTTATGGATGGATATCCGATGAGTCCATTGCAGATTGTGACAGCATATATGGCCAGAGAAGAAGGTACTTATATGAGAGATTATGTGATTGATCCGGAAGGAAGGATAGAATCATTGGTTTTTACAGATGTGAATCATAACAGACAGGCAGAGATTACCCCTTGAACTGCCGGACAGAAGTATATTTGTAAGCTGTTATAATTGATAGAAGATGGACAGACATTGAAGGTGTAACAACTTTTTGATATGTACAACTGTTGTAGATGCAATTTGTTAATGACGCAAGATGAAAATATGATATAATGAATTTCAGAATCATTATTTTATCCAGAGATGTGGAGATATTAGAAATACACACAGCAGGGCAGGAAGTAAGGAACTGTTTGTGTAGGAGAGCGCCAGAGATATAAAAATTGCAATCAGGAGGGTTGGCATGGACAAAAGAAAAGGCAGTACCCATGCGCGAAGCAGGGGAAGAGTAAAAGGACAATCTAGACATCCCGGGGGAGTTCCCGGAGAAAGGGAAGACCAATGACAACAGGCAGAGGCAGAAATGGAAGGTCGGGAACACGTCATGCAAAGAAAGTGAATAGAGCGCGGAAAAGACGTAATAAAATTCTTTTCATCATGATCATCATATTATTGATCATGATTTTGGCAGCAGGCGCAGTTTTCTTTAAGAGATACGGTTCATCAAATGAGAAAGCCGATAAAGAACAATATTATGGAATAGAAAACAGTGATGATCTGGCATTGATCATTAATAATGAAGTAGTGAAAAAAGAAGAGAGTTCCGCGAAATCTTCTTCCGATTCTTCTACAGATAGTGTTATACCGGGTAAGGTTTTTGATGGACAATATTATGTAGCATATCAGGTTCTTCGTGATAAGATAAACAGCAGATTTTACTGGGATGCGAACGAACGGGTGCTTTTATATACCTTGCCGGATGGAAATGTTTCTGTAAGTGAGAACAGCAGCGAATATACAGCACTGAACGAAACAAAAAGTGAAGATTATGTAATTCTTAAGACGGATGGAGATATCGCATATATCGCACTTCCGTTCATACAAGAGTATACGAATATGGAATATTCTGTGGAACAGGAACCAAACAGAGCAATTATCACATCAAAGTGGGGCGAGATCGAGACAGCAGAAGTGAAGAAAGACACACAGGTTCGTTATCTTGGTGGCGTTAAGAGTCCGATACTGACAGAGGTTAAAAAATCGGACAAGGTGACAGTGCTTGAAGACGAAGATGACTGGATGAAAGTTGCCACAGCGGATGGTTATGTAGGATATATTAAGACCAAATCTTTAAAGAACCAGAAAAAAGAAAAAACATCCAGAGATTTTACGGAACCGGTTTATTCAGACATGACAGAAGATCATTCGATCAATATGGCATGGCATAATGTGACGAATGCGGCAGCGAATAATGCGGTTCAGCAGGTACTTGCATCAACCAGTGGACTTACGACGATCGCACCAACCTGGTTTAGTCTTGCGGATACGGAAGGTAATATCAGTTCAATTGCAGATGCGGACTATGTTGAATTATGCACATACGGCAGGACTGGAAGTGTGGGCTGTATTCCGGGATTTTCATGGTGGAACGAATTCCTATGATGAGACCTATGAGACATTGCGTTATACATCAAAAAGAGCAAAACTGGAAGATCAGGTTGTAGCTGCGGCAGTGGCAGCAGGAGTGGATGGAATTAATTTAGACTTTGAATTGATTTCTTCCAAGTGTGGTGTGCATTACGTGCAGCTTGTGAGAGAGCTGTCTGTGAAGTGCCACCAGAATAATCTTGTATTTTCAGTTGATAATTATGTGCCACAGTCATACAATTCACATTATGATCTTAAAGAGCAGGGGATTGTGGCAGATTACGTGGTGATTATGGCTTATGATGAACATACAGAAGGATCCTATGAAGCGGGATCAGTGGCATCGATCAGCTATTTGCAGGATGGAATAGAAAAAACATTGAAAAAGGTATCAGCTGATAAAGTAATTGCCGGAATTCCATTTTTTACCAGATTATGGTTTGAGACAGCAAAGAGCCCGGAGCAACTTTCGGAAGAAGCTGGTACAGAAGCAGCATCTTATCCGAATAAAGTATCAAGTAAGGCACTGGGAATGGAAGAAGCGGCGCAGAGTGTTGTGAATGCGGGAGCAACAGCGACAGATGGGATGAAAAGACACAAGCAAAACTCTGCAAAATGGTCTGCGGATGGCGGAACCTACCGTATCTGGCTTGAAGATGCTCAATCATTGGAAGCAAAGCTGAAGGTGATACAGGGAAATAAACTGGCAGGTGTGGCAGAATGGAGCCTGGGAAGAGAAGAAAGCAGTGTATGGAAGCTCATTTCTCAGTATGTAAATTAAATAAAAAGATAAGTTAAAAAAACGGCTTCTCATTGCATATAGATAGAATATGTGAAGGGAGGTCGTTTTTTTGCAAAGAAAAATCAGGTTGATGATAGGGATTCTGATTATGACAGGGCTTATCGCAGGTTGTTGGAAAGTTTCGAAAAACTTACAGAAAGAATTAAAAGAAGAAATGGAGACAATCGGAGAAGCAGAAAAGTCAGACAGGATAGTTGTTTTAGATGCAGGACATGGTGGTACTGATTCGGGGAAGGTCGGAATCAATGGAGTGAAAGAAAAAGATATCAATTTAACGATTACGAATCTGTAAAGAAAATTTTGGAAAAAGAAAATATACAGGTAATCATGACCAGAGAAACAGATGAACAGCTTGCACAAAGTAAAGTAGAAGATTTGAAATACAGAGTAAAGATTATGAATGAAGTTTCTCCTGTATTAGCAGTCAGTATACATCAGAACAGTTATCATGAAGAAAATGTTTTCGGTGCGCAGGTCTTCTACTATCAGACATCGACGGAAGGAGAAAAGGCTGCAGGGATAATACAAGACGCTTTACAAAAGGTAAATCCGGATAATACCAAAAAGATAAAAGCAAATAATACATATTATATATTAAAAAAGACGGAAGTACCTACAGTGATCGTAGAATGTGGTTTTTTGAGTAACTATAAAGAAGCACAGAAGCTGGTTACGGAAGATTATCAGAAATCAGTAGCAGAAGCAGTGGCAGAAGGAATTTTATCTTATATAAAAGAAAATGAATAGCAGAAGAGAAACAGTTTTTTTTTAGAACAAATAATGATATAATAAAATTTATGGAAACGATTATTAGAAAAATAGATAAAAACCAAATAAACCAGGATGTAATAGAAGAAGCGGGAAATGTATTAAAACAAGGAGGTCTTGTTGCATTTCCTACGGAGACGGTTTACGGACTTGGGGCGGACGCATTAAAAGAGGAGGCGGCAAAGAAAACATATGCAGCAAAAGGACGTCCATCAGATAATCCGTTGATTGTTCATATTGCAGACTATGAGGACCTGAAAAAAGTGGCGGTGAATATTCCACCGGAGACAGACGCACTGGCAGCACATTTTTGGCCAGGTCCGCTGACGATGATATTTGAAAAAAGTGAGAGTGTACCTTATGGGACAACCGGAGGATTAGATACGGTTGCAGTTCGTATGCCAAGTGATCCAATTGCAGCGGCATTGATCCGGGCGGCAGGTGGATTTGTTTCAGCACCGAGTGCGAATACATCCGGACGTCCGAGTCCGACAACAGCAGAGCATGTGCGGGTGGATCTGGAAGGTAAGATTGATATGATCCTGGATGGAGGTGCGGTAGATATCGGACTGGAATCCACAATTCTTGACATGACGGTAGAGCCGCCGATGATTTTACGCCCGGGTGCAATTACAGCGGATATGTTTGAAGAGGTAATTGGACCGGTCAGTGTTGATGAGACATTGGTTAACAGTGAAAGCAAGCAGGCGCCAAAAGCTCCGGGAATGAAGTACCGACATTATGCACCAAAGGCGAAAATGATGATTGTGGAAGGAAATATAAGAGAAGAGATTCTTGCAATTCGTCAGCTTGCCTATGCCGCGCACAGGGAAGGAAAGGAAGTCGGAATCATTGCAACGGGGGAAACAGTTCAGTTCTATAATTATGGGATTGTGAAGAATATAGGAACCCGTGAGAATGAGAATACCATTGCAAGAAACCTCTATCGTGTGCTTCGCGAATTTGATGAAGAAGACGTTGATCTGATTTATAGTGAATCTTTTGCTATGAACGGAATAGGAAAGGCAATTATGAATCGTCTTGAAAAGGCGGCAGGACATATGCACCTGCAGGCAACAGAGATCACAAAGAAGCAGAAGTATCGCAGAGTGATTTTTGTCAGCGAGGCGGATTCGGCAGTAGGACCAATGGCGGCAGAATTACTATGTCACCAGGATCTTGAGCAAGAGTATATTATTGAATCCGGCGGACTGGTTGTGCTTTTCCCTGAACCGGTAAACCAGAAGGCAGAGGCAATTATGAAGAGCGCTCAGATGACGTTGGAAAATCATGTGTCAAAGCAGTTTGATGGCAGTAATCTACAAGGAGATACACTTGTATTGACATTGAATGAGACAATTAAGAACAAAGTTCTTTCGGATTATGAAAATGTAAAAAATGTATATACAATAAATGAATTTGTTGGAGTATCAGAAGAACTTCCAAATCCTTATGGAAAGCCTCTGACAGCGTATGGAGAATGCTTTGAGATACTCACAGCTTATAGATAAACTTGCAGACAAACTGAATTCATATGCAAAAGGAGAAGAATAATGTCAGATAAAAGAACAGATTATTTATCATGGGATGAATATTTTATGGGTGTGGCAATGCTTTCCGGAATGCGATCAAAAGATCCGAATACACAGGTTGGTTGTTGTATCGTAAGTCAGGATAACAAGATTCTTTCCATGGGATATAATGGTCTTCCGATGGGATGTTCTGATGATGAATTCCCATGGGCGCGCGAAGGCGAAGATCCGTTAGAGACAAAATATGTATATACAACACATAGTGAATTGAATGCAATTTTGAATTACAATGGCGGAAGTCTTGCGGGAGCAAAACTTTACGTATCTCTTTTTCCATGCAATGAATGCGCAAAAGCAATTATTCAGGCAGGAATTAAAGAAGTTATTTATGATTGTGACAAATACGCGGATACAACGGGAGTGAAAGCATCAAAACGAATGATGGATGCAGCAGGAGTGAGATATCACCAGTACCATCGAACAGGCAAGAAAAATTGAATTTGAGATAATAAAAATACAGGTACGCTTGCATTGCGCTTGCGTACCTGTTTCAAAGAAGAGGGAGATAGAAGAAATGATTCGGACAATACGTGTAGAAGAAATAACAAAAAACATCAAAGAAATGTGCATTGAAGCAAATCATTTTCTGTCACCAGATATGGCAGAGGCAATGAAATGTGCCGAAAAGAATGAGGAAGCACCACTTGGAAAACAGATATTGGAACAGCTGCAAGAGAATTTGAAGATTGCAGGAGAGGATATGATTCCGATTTGTCAGGATACAGGAATGGCAGTAGTATTTCTTGAGATTGGACAGGATGTTCATCTTGAAGGAGGAGCATTGGAAGATGCGGTAAATGAAGGGGTACGTCAAGGCTATGTAGAAGGTTATCTTCGTAAATCAGTTGTTGGAGATCCGTTGATCCGTGAGAATACAAAGGATAACACTCCGGCAGTTCTGCATACAAGAATTGTAGATGGAGACCAAGGTAAAGATAAAAGTAGCACCGAAAGGTTTCGGAAGCGAGAATATGAGTCGTGTATTTATGTTGAAACCGGCAGAAGGAATCGAAGGTGTAAAAGATGCGGTTCTTACAGCGGTAAAAGATGCCGGACCGAATGCATGCCCGCCAATGGTGGTTGGTGTTGGAATTGGTGGTACATTTGAAAAATGTGCTTTGATGGCCAAAGAAGCTCTGACACGTGAAGTTGGATCACATTCAGAAATTGAATACGTAAAAGAGTTGGAAGAAGAGCTCCTTACAAAAATAAATAGCCTTGGTATCGGACCTGGTGGACTTGGAGGGACAACAACAGCACTTGCGGTGAATATTAATACTTATCCAACACATATCGCGGGACTTCCGGTGGCGGTTAATATTTGCTGTCATGTAAATCGTCATGTGATCCGTACAATTTAATTCAACAAGCTAAGTGAAAGAGGAAAGTAAAATGGACAAGCATATAACAGTACCAATGAAGAAAGAGACCGTGGCAACACTGAAGGCAGGAGACTATGTTTATCTTACAGGAACGGTCTATACAGCAAGAGATGCGGCGCATAAAAGAATGTATGAGATTTTACAGGAAGGTGGGGAACTTCCAATTGATATTCAAGGTCAGGTGATTTATTACATGGGACCATCACCGGCAAGAGAAGGACGCCCAATTGGCTCGGCAGGACCGACGACAGCAAGCAGAATGGATAAATACGCACCTCAGCTCCTGGACCTTGGACTTGGCGCTATGATAGGAAAAGGAAAAAGAAATCAGGCGGTAATTGATGCAATTGTACGCAATGGTTCAGTATATTTTGCGGCTGTTGGTGGAGCTGGGGCGCTTCTTTCAAAATGTATCACATCTTCAGAAGTGGTAGCGTATGACGATCTTGGGACAGAAGCGATCAGAAAACTGACAGTTGAAAATTTTCCGGTTATTGTAGTAATAGATAAAGACGGGAATAATCTTTATGAAACAGCAATTAAGGATTATTGCAGGATGGAGGAGAATGCATGAGAAGAATTCTACTGATGGTATTGCGGAATCTTTTGATCGTGCCGGGGGGATGGATTAAACTCTGCTATCGGGCTTCCCATGTGGATAAATATACAGAAGAAGATAATTATGAATTTTTGCGCTGGATTGTTTTTCGTGCAAATAAAGGCGGAAATGTAACAATCGATGTACATGGGCAGGAGAATATTCCAAAGCAGGACGGATTTATGTTTTTTCCAAATCATCAAGGCTTGTATGATGTATTGGCAATTGTTGAAGCGTGTACGCACCCTTTTTCTGTTGTAGCTAAAAAAGAAGTGGAAAACGTTCCGTTTTTAAAACAGGTATTTAAAATCATGAAAGCATTTATGATTGATCGTGAGGATGTCCGTCAGGCAATGAAAACCATTACAAGTGTAACAAAAGAAGTTGTATCAGGGAGAAATTATCTTATCTTCCCAGAAGGAACGCGTTCAAAAAATGGAAATAATGTCGGTTCTTTTAAAGGGGGAAGCTTTAAAGCAGCAACCAAAGCAAAGTGTCCGATTATTCCAGTAGCACTTGTTGATTCTTTTAAACCGTTTGATACAAACAGTACCCGACCGGTGACGGTGCAGGTGCATTTTCTGAAACCGATGCTTTATGAAGATTATAAAGATATGAAGACTGTGGAAATTGCTGCTGCAGTAGAACAGCAGATCCAGGAAACAATCAATAAGAACCTGACGAAAGAAAAGGTAGAAGAGAAATGCTAAAGGAATGCTTGGATCAAGTTAGAAAAACAGCCCCTGTGGTGCATAACATAACAAATTATGTAACAGTGAATGATGTTGCGAATGTGATTCTTGCATGTGGTGGCAGTCCAATTATGTCAGATGAGCCGGAAGATGTAGCGGACATTACATCTATATGTGGAGGGCTGAACATTAATTTGGGAACATTACATAAAACGAGTATTGAGGGGATGCTTAAAGCCGGGCATCGCTCTAATGAACTGGGACATCCGGTATTATTGGATCCGGTGGGAGCAGGAGCAAGCAGGTTCAGGACGGAGACGGCATTAAAATTAATAAAAGAGATAAAGTTTTCTGTGATTCGAGGTAATGTTTCAGAAATTAAGACGCTGGCTTATGGAAGCGGAAGTACAAAAGGTGTAGATGCTGATCTTACAGAAGCCGTTAATGAAAGAAATTTGCAACAGAGCATATCATTTATTAAAGGGTTTGCGAAAAAGAAAGAAGCAATTGTTATAATTACAGGAGCAATAGATCTTGTGACAGATGGCGAGAAATGTTATGTAATTAGAAATGGACGTTCAGAAATGGGAAGAATAACTGGCACGGGATGTCAGTTATCCGGTATTACGACCGCTTTTCTGGCAGCAAATCCGAAAAGAAAACTGGAAGCTGCTGTGGCAGCAGTTTGTATGATGGGCGTTGCCGGTGAAATAGCATGGACGAGAATGCAGGAAGGCGATGGTAACGCTACATATAGAAATAGAATTATTGATGTCATCTATAATATGACAGGAGAAAAACTGGAGAAAGGGGCTAAGTATGAGCTTTACTAAGGAACAATTAAGGGAACAGATGTTGCTGTATGCTGTTACGGACAGACATTGGCTGAATGGGCAGACGCTTTATGAACAGGTTGAGGAAGCGCTGAAAGGTGGCGCTACCTTTATTCAGTTACGTGAAAAAGATTTGACAGAAGAAGAGTTTTTAGAAGAGGCAAAAAAGATACAACAGTTATGCAAAAAATATAGAGTTCCATTCATAATTAATGATAATGTGAAGCTTGCGAAGGAAATTGATGCGGATGGAGTGCATGTTGGGCAAAGCGATATGGAAGCGCTTGATGTAAGAGCGCAGCTGGGAGAAGATAAAATCATAGGCGTCTCTGCACGGACAGTAGAGCAGGCTTTATTAGCCGAAAAGCACGGGGCGAGATTAGTCTGGGGTTGGAGCGGTGTTTCAAACAGGAACAAAAACAGACGCACGGGAAGTAGAACACAGTGTGTTGAAGGAAATCTGTACTAAAGTTGATATTCCGGTTGTTGCTATAGGAGGAATTACACAAGATAATGTAAAAGAGCTTTCGGGTAGTGGAATTAATGGTGTTGCAGTGATCAGTGCAATCTTTGCCCAAAAGGATATTGAGACAGCAACTGCGAAGCTGAAAAGCTGCGTAGAACAGATAGTTTAAAATTTTGTTAAAAAATGAAAAAAAGTGATTGACAAGATGACAGTGTATTGCTATAATAAATTTCGCACTGTTGGTGCACACAATTGAACAAAGCTATAAGATTCTATAGTAGAATTCAGTGTACGGAGAAATACTCAAGAGGCTGAAGAGGCGCCCCTGCTAAGGGTGTAGGTCGGGCGACCGGCGCGAGGGTTCAAATCCCTCTTTCTCCGTTTAACTTAAATCAAAAGAGCGGGACGACAGAAGTCTGGCGACTTCTCCTGATTTTGAAGAAAGTTAAAAATCATGTAAAAAGAAAATAAAAAACTTCAAAAAAGTTCTTGACTTTCTAAAAAATACATGATAATATAAATGAGCTGATTCGCTGAAACAAAGCGAAGAAGTGAAAAAATA
>ENA-OQIY01000066-OQIY01000066.1-human-gut-metagenome-genome-assembly--contig:-NODE-66-length-11226-cov-0.956392_pt1 | contig 11226 bp, 15 predicted proteins | sample MGYA00242592_ERZ504757 | MGnify/ENA primary metagenome ERZ504757 (study PRJEB26092, sample SAMD00036366) | human gut metagenome | host: Homo sapiens | study: EMG produced TPA metagenomics assembly of... | reverse complement strand
TGCCAATCATGCTGGCAGTTTATTATATCGCACCATATCAATGGAAGAATCTCCTGCTACTTGCAGCAGTCTGAGTCTTCTATGCTGGGGCGAACCGGTTTATATCATTCTGATGATACTCAGTTATTTTGTTAAACTATTTTTGTGGAATGGATATTGAGAATAAGAGTGAGAATGAGGCGAAAGCAAAACGGTCACTGGTCTTTGCAATAACAGTAAATATTGTTTTGCTTGTGTTCTTTAAATATTTTGGATTTTTGGTAGAAAGTACGAATACGTTGTTCGGAATCAGTATTCCATACAGGGAACTGGCATTACCAATCGGAATTTCTTTTTACACATTTCAGGAAATTTCCTATATTGTGGATGTATATCGGGGTAAGGTAAAAGCACAGCAGAGTCTGGTAAAGTATGCACTGTATGTATCCATGTTTCCGCAGCTGGTTGCCGGACCAATCGTCTGTTACGGAGATATTGAAAAACAGCTTACTGCAAGAAAGATTTCCGGAAGAAAGTTAGGACAGGGAGCAATGCTCTTTATCATTGGACTTGCGAAGAAAGCAGTGCTTGCCAATACGATGGGAAAGATCTTTGAGCAAATAGCATCGACATCAGCGAGCAGTCTGACAGTTCTTATGGCATGGCTTGGCTGTATTACTTATGCATTCCAGATTTATTTTGATTTTAGTGGTTATTCTGATATGGCAATTGGACTTGGAAGAATGTTCGGTTTTGAATTCAAGAAGAACTTTGATGTGCCGTATATTTCTAAAAGTATTACAGAATTCTGGCGCAGATGGCATATTTCTTTGAGCTCCTGGTTCCGTGAATATGTATATATTCCGCTTGGTGGAAATCATGTAACGATTTCAAGAAATATTGTAAACCTTTTGATTGTCTGGATGCTGACCGGAATGTGGCATGGAGCTGCATGGAATTTTATTGTATGGGGAATCTATTACGGAGTAGTTCTCGTACTGGAGAAATATGTCTGGGGGGCAATTGTGGATCGGTGGCCAAGTGTATTGCAGCATATTTATGCATTAGTTCTGGTGCTGGTTGGCTGGGTATTTTTCTTTAGTCCAAGCTTGGAGCAGCACTTCGTTACCTTTTTGCAATGGTTGGTGGCGGAGCAGGATTTGCCAGTAAAGAAGTATTCTTTGTGATCCTGACACACTGGCTGTTCTACTTGCTGGCAGTAATTGGATCAACAACAATTGGATCAAGACTGCTTCGTGCAATTTTGAATGTGTCTGAGAATCATACAGTACGGACTGTAATTATGCTAATTGTTTTCTTTGGAATGCTGGCAATATCAGTTGCTTATCTGATCGCAGATACGTACAATCCGTTTTTGTACTTTAGATTCTAGAGAGTTATAGAAAACAGTGAACGACAACAATTAAGGTGAAAAGATGAAGAAAGATAGACAGAGAAAAGTACAGGAGCAATTGGTTGGTATTATATTATTCTGATCTTGTTTCTATTTCTTATTATAAATATTATAGTGCCTAACAAAGAAAAATCAGTGCAGGAGAACCGTATGCTTGCAACGAAGCCAAAGTTTCGTCTGAGCAGTCTGATAAGCGGAGATTATGATGAGAAATTTGAAGCTTATATGGATGATCAGTTTGTTGGAAGAGATATGTGGAGAAAGCTGAAAGTTACGGTAGACCGGATTTGTGGAAGTCGTCTGGAAAATGGTGTCTACATCGGCAGAAATGGACAGCTGTTAGAGCAGATTGAAGTTGCGGACGAGAATCATCTTGCTGCAAATATCAAGGCAATCAAATCATTTTCAGAGAGCCAGAAAAAGATTCCGGTTCGTATGATGCTTGTTCCGGATGCAGCAAATGTGCTGAATCATTCACTTCCAGCATTGGCAAAGCCGGAAGATCAGACGCAGATGTTCAGCATGGTGCGAAAGGATCTTGGAGATAGCGTTGAGTGGATTGACGTGTCAACGGAATTGAATAAACATAAGACAGAGAAGATTTATTACAAAACGGATCATCACTGGACGACACTTGGTGCATTTTATGCATTTCAGGCGGCGGCACCATCCCTTGGGATTGAAGGAGACCTTTCAGGAAAATATGTTTCCCACGCAGTTTCTAACAGTTTCAACGGAATGCTGGCGTCAAAAAGCGGAGTGAATCTGGGAGAGAAGGAACAGATTGATATTTATGTGCCGACAGAAGAAGATACAGACTTGATCATAGATTATGTGGATGAAGGAAAGCGTTCCACATCCTTATATGATTCTTCTAAATTAAAGGAGAAAGATCAATATACGGTATTTCTTGGAGGAAATTCATCCTTGCTTGATATCCGTACAGTTTCTACAAGCACAAAGCGTCTTCTTCTTGTGAAAGATTCCTTTGCGAATTCATTTATACCGTTCCTGACACCGTACTACAGAGAAATCGTAGTTGTGGATCCGAGATATTACAGCGGAACGATCAATGATCTTATGGATTCCTACAGAATCTCAGAGGTTCTATTTTTATACAGCGGAAATACATTTTTCAAAGACAATAATATAAGTGGAGTGTTTACAGTTGAGTAATCGAATCAAAGAAGAATTTTTACAGAAGAGTGAGCCGGTAAGGCTGAATAAATATTTGAGCGAGGCGGGCGTGTGTTCCAGAAGGGAGGCAGACCGCCTCATTGAGACTGGACGCGTGACGGTTGATGGACAGCGTGCGCAGACCGGTATGCGTATCGTGCCGGGACAGGTTGTGAAAGTTGGAAATAAAGTCGTTTCCAAACAGGACGAGATGATCGTGCTGGCAGTGAATAAGCGCGCGGGATTGTCTGTACAGAAGAACGCAGAGAGAGGGACAGCATTGTCCGTTTCCTGAATTATCCGGTGCGTGTGACATATATCGGACGACTTGATAAGGATTCTCATGGACTGTTGTTGATGACAAATAATGGTGATATCATCAACAAAATGATGCGTGCAGACCAACAAACAATGAGAAAGAGTATAAAGTAACTGTTGAATAAAGAGATTACTGAAGACTTCTTAAAAAAGATGCAGTAGGAGTTCCGATCCTTGATACTGTGACCCGTCCGTGTACTGTGAAAAAGATTGGAAAGTATACATTTTCCATTATCCTGACACAGGGGTTAAACCGTCAGATTCGCAGAATGTGTGAAGCTCTCGGATATGAAGTGAAGGATCTTTTACGCGTCCGTGTGATGAACATTACATTGGATGGATTGAAGGATGGACAATATAGAAAACTGACAGATCAGGAATTGAACGAATTATATGATCAGCTGAAAGATTCTTCTGTATTGCCCGGAGGAAAATATCAGGAACAGTGGGCAGCAGCACAAGATAATAGAACGAGACATGGGAAAGGGAAGAAGCGATGATAGATGAGCAGAAAGAAATGAATCACATGCGAGAGCTGGTAGAACTTCTAAACAGAGCGAGACGTTCGTATGAGCAGAAAAATACAGAAATCATGAGCAACTACGAGTATGATAAGCTCTATGATGAACTGCTGGAATTAGAAGAAAAGCTTGGTACAAGAATGGCGAACAGTCCGACGGTAAATGTTGGATATGAAGTGCTCAGTGAGCTCCCGAAAGAGCGTATGAGCGATCCGATGCTTTCCCTGGATAAAACGAAAGAGGTGGAAAGGACTGAAGGAATTCTTAGGAGGGCAAAAAGCATTGATCTCCTGGAAACTGGATGGACTTACGGTTGTTCTGACTTATCAGAACGGAGAACTTGCAAAGGCAGTCACAAGAGGAAACGGAGTGATCGGCGAGGTCATTACAAACAATGCGAAAGTATTTAAGAATGTACCGCTTAAGATTCCATATCAGGGAGAACTTGTACTGCGAGGAGAGGCGGTTATTTCCTATAAAGATTTCGAGAAGATCAATGATGAGATAGAAGATGTGGATGCGAAATATAAGAATCCACGAAATCTTTGCAGCGGCTCCGTCCGTCAGCTGAACAACGAGATCACTGCGAAGAGAAATGTAAGATTCTAATGCATTTACACTTGTACGTGCAGAAGGTGTGGACTTTGAAAACTCCAGAAAATATCAGATGCAGTGGCTTGAAAAGCAGGGATTTGATGTTGTAGAGAACCACGAAGTGACAAGTGAGACAATCGAAGAGGAAGTAGCATGGTTTGCCCGTGAGATTGAGCACAATGAAGTTCCGTCTGACGGACTTGTGCTTGTCTATGATGATATTGCTTACGGACAGTCCCTTGGAACAACAGCAAAGTTCCCAAGAGATTCCTTTGCCTTCAAATGGGCAGATGAGATCCGCAACACAAAGCTGCTTGAGATTGAGTGGAGCCCATCACGAACAGGTTTGATCAATCCGGTGGCGGTCTTTGAGCCGGTAGAGCTTGAAGGGACAACAGTAAGCCGTGCAAGTGTTCATAATATCAGCATCATGGAAGAACTTGAACTTGGCATTGGAGATGAGATTCAGGTGTACAAAGCGAACATGATCATTCCGCAGATTGCGGAGAATCTGACGAGAAGCGGAGTGAAAGATATCCCGAAAGTCTGTCCGGTTTGCGGCGGCGCGACAAAGATTTCCATGGAAAATGAGACGAAGACGCTGTATTGTACCAATCCGAAATGTCAGGCAAAGCATGTGAAGTCATTTGCACTTTTTGTGAGCAGAGATGCGATGAATATAGAAGGTCTTTCAGAGGCAACACTGGAGAAATTTATTTTCCACGGCTATGTGAAAGACTTTACAGATCTCTTCCACCTAGACAACTACAGAGATGAGATTATGACAATGGATGGTTTTGGCGAAAAATCTTTCCTGAAACTTCAGAACAGTATTGAAAAGGCAAGAAAGACAACACTTGCAAGACTAGTTTACGGTCTTGGAATTCCGGGAATCGGAAGTGCAAACGCTAAAGTGATCTGTCGTGCACTTGGAAATGATCCGCAGCGCGTGCTTCAGGCAGAAGAGGCAGAACTTGTCGAGATCCAGGGTGTCGGAGCAGTCATGGCAAAAAGCTATGTAGATTATTTTAAAGAGCAAGAGCATCAGGAAATCTTTAAGCGACTTCTTAGCGAAGTGGAATTAGAAGAAGAGGAAGTAACAGAAGACAGTCAGAAATTTGCCGGAGTGAACTTTGTTATTACCGGAAGTGTTGAACATTTTGCAAATCGTGCAGAGGTAAAGGCTGAGATTGAAAAACGTGGCGGTAAGGTGACGGGAAGTGTCACATCAAAGACAAATTATTTGATCAACAATGACGTAAATTCCACATCTTCAAAAAATAAAAAGGCAAGAGAGCTCGGAGTTCCGATTATTTCAGAAAAAGATTTTCTGGAAATGCTGTAGAGAAATTGTTGCCGGGAACAAGTACTTTGAATTGTAATATGAAATGACTGGGAGATGATAGCGTGAAGAAAAATAAATTCTATCCGTTGGGTGGAACCACGGTATTTCTTGTGGATCAATGGGCAAAGCACTATGTGGAAAAGAATCTCAAGATGGGTGAAAAGAGGAAACTGACAGAGAAACTGGAACTCCGGCGTGTCCATAATCCGGGAATCTGCCTGGGAGTTTTTGCAAATAAACCGGAAAAAGTGAAAAAGCTTACAGAAGCAGGAACAGGTATTGTGACAGTGATACAGATGCTGACACTTCTAGGAACAGCAATATTTTAAGAAAAACCGGAATCACACTTGCGGCAGCAGGTGCTTGGAGTAACTTGACGGACCGTTATCATAAAGAGAAGGTTGTTGATTACATCGGAGTTAAGACAGGAAAGGAAAAGTTGGATCAAGTAACATATAACCTGGGAGATTTTGCAATCGGAGCAGGTGGAGTTCTCTGGGTTCTTGGTTCTATGTTTAAGAAAGGAAAAGAATTATGATTCAGGATATACAGCCACATCAGTTTGATAACCAGTACAGACCATGCCCTCCGGATGCGCAGAGCTATGCATTGTATTACGAAGGACAAAGTGCACTGCTGAAGAAAAGGAAAGATGGAATTGAATTTCCAAGATTTCGTGATTTGGAACGGCTTAATGAAGAAATTTATGAAGAAGCAGTTTATCTGTTTACGATTGACGAGGAACGCTTTTATCTGGTACAGAATATTAGTCGTGAACGGTTGTCAGAGTTTACAATGGAGAATAAAGAATCTTTCCGTTATGCAGAACCGCAGTATCTTGCATTTGCCGGAATTACCGGTTATCAGTTGAACAACTGGTATCGTAATCGCAAGTTCTGTGGACGCTGTGGACATAAGATGAGACATGATGAAAAAGAACGTATGATGCGTTGCGATCATTGTGGCAATATGGAATTTCCAAAAAATCTGCCCGGCAGTTATCATAGGAGTAACGGACGGAGATAAGATTCTGATGTCAAAATACGCCGGGAGAGCATATAAAAAATATGCACTTCTTGCAGGATTTACCGAGATTGGAGAAACAATCGAGGAGACTGTTCAGCGTGAAGTCATGGAAGAAGTCGGACTGAAAGTCAAGAACATACGTTATTATAAGAGCCAGCCGTGGTCTTTCAGTGATACGATCCTGATGGGGTTCTATTGCGACCTGGATGGAGAGGAAGAAATTACATTAGATCGGGAAGAACTGGCACTGGCAGAATGGTTCCGAAGGGATGAGATTCCGGTGGAGCCGAGCAGAGACAGTTTGACGAATGAAATGATCATTAAGTTTAAAAATGGTGAAGTGTAAAACTTTTTTATAAATGTGAATAAATCCAATGAGAAAACGGAAAGATATGAATACCTCTGAGAAATTCATTATTCTTTCGTTTTGATATACTTGTTTAATTGCGTGATATTGCAGTAATAACAGTTAAGCTTCAGGACATGTGATTTTAATCACTTGCTCGATCATGTGATGAAGCAGCTGAGCCTGGTTTGTGTCTGCTGCTTTGTAGTAAACTTCTTTCCCCTCTCTGCGGCTTGTGATCAGTCCGTAAGATTTCAGCTGGCGGAGGTGGTGAGAGACAGCCGGGCTACTCATGTCCATCATGGAAGAAATGTTGATCACACATTCTTCGCAGTGGCAGAGAAGCCAGAAAATGCGTACCCTGCTGTTATCTCCGAGGACCTTGAACAGGTCAGCTACAATCTGGAAGTCCTCCGTCTTTGCAATGTTATCTATAAGAAGTTTTGTATTCAAATGTTCACCATGATTATGTGGTAAAATATGGTCAGTCATAAACAATCTCCTTTAAAAATATTATAGTAACTGTTCAGAGCCAACCTCCAAAATGCTACGCATTTCGTCGGTGTGGCGTATCCGCCAAATAAAATTTCAAAAACAGTTTTAAAAATGCAAGCATTTTACACCTGTTTTATGAAATTTTGCTTGGCTCTGAACAGTTACAATTCAAGAATACCTTCAGTATCTCTTTAATCATAAACGTATTGTAACACAAAAATGGCCAAATGTATTGACTTTTTCATTTGGAGAGCTATAATGTAAATATAAAGATTAAACAACTGCTTAATTGTTTAATGAAAAATAAGAGAAGATGTAAGAAATTTGATGAGAGTCAAAGATCAAAAATCAAAGAAGATTAAAGGAGAAGAAAGATGAAGAAGACTTATAAGATTGAAGTGGATTGTGCAAATTGTGCGAACAAGATGGAGGATGCAGCAAAGAACACAGCAGGTGTTCAGAATGCAACAGTGAACTTTATGACACAGAAGATGATCGTTGAGTTTGAAGAGGGACAGGATGCAAAGAGACGTTATGAAAGACGTTCTGAAGAATTGTAAGAAGGTAGAGGATGATTGCGAGATCTACCTGTAAGAGGGTGAGAAGAATGACGAAGAAGCAGAAGAAGATGCTGACCAGGATCATCGCTGCGGCGGTGCTCCTGATTCTATTGAATTTCCTTCCGGTAACAGGAATTATCAGATTTGTATTGTTTTTTGATTCCATATCTGATCGTTGGTTACGATATTTTAAAGAAAGCATGGAAGGGAATCTTAACCGTCAGGTATTTGATGAGAATTTCCTGATGGCAGTTGCTACGGTCGGTGCGATTGCGATTGCATTTTATGAGAAGTCCGGAGACTTTAATGAAGCGGTTGCTGTTATGCTGTTTTATCAGATCGGTGAACTTTTTCAGAGCTATGCAGTTGGAAAGAGCCGCAGAAATATCAGTGAATTGATGGATATCCGTCCGGATTATGCAAACATAGAGCAGGATGGAAGTCTTGAACAGGTGGATCCGGATGAAGTTGAGATCGGAACAGTGATTATTGTTCAGCCGGGAGAAAAAGTGCCAATCGACGGTGTGGTTGTAGAGGGAACCTCTACACTGAATACAAGTGCGTTGACCGGTGAAAGCGTTCCGAGAGAAGCGAAAGCCGGAGATGAGATCATCAGTGGCTGTATCAATCTGACGGGTGTGTTGAAGATCCGTACAACAAAAGAGTTCGGAGAATCAACGGTATCCAAGGTACTGGAACTGGTAGAAGAATCTACATCCAGAAAATCAAGATCAGAGAACTTTATTTCTAAATTTGCAAAATATTATACACCGGCGGTATGCTATGGCGCACTTGCACTTGCAGTGCTTCCACCACTTGTGAGAATGTTTGCAATGGGAGCTGCACCGCAGTGGAATGACTGGATCTACAGAGCACTGACATTTCTTGTAATCAGCTGTCCGTGCGCGCTGGTTATCAGCATCCCACTTAGCTTTTTCGCAGGAATCGGCGGGGCAAGTCATGAAGGAATTCTGGTGAAAGGATCCAATTATCTCGAGGCACTGTCCAAGACAAAATATGTTGTTTTTGATAAGACAGGAACTTTGACTCAGGGAATTTTTGAAGTGGTCGGAGTACATCATAATCAGATGGAAGAAAAGCAGCTCTTAGAGTATGCGGCACTTGCAGAGAGTGCGTCATCTCATCCAATCAGCAAGAGTATTCAGAAGGCTTACGGTAAAGAACTGGATCGTTCCCGTGTCAGTGAGATAGAAGAAATCAGTGGAAACGGAATTACAGCGAAAGTAGACGGAAGAAGCGTTGCAGCAGGAAATACAAAGCTGATGGATCGTCTTGGTATTCCATATAAGACATGCCATAAGGTAGGAACGATTATTCACCTGGCAATTGATGGTGAATATGCAGGACACATTGTGATTTCAGATGTTGAGAAACCGACTTCTAAAGAAGCAATCGCGAAACTGAAACAGGCAGGAATTCAGAAGACAATCATGTTGACGGGAGATGCGAAACAGGTGGCAGACCAGGTGGCAGCAGATCTTGGTATTGATGAGGTTCACAGCGAACTACTTCCTGGAGATAAGGTGGAGCAGGTAGAAAGACTTCTGGCTGAGAAGCCGGTGAAGGCAAATCTGGCATTTGTCGGAGACGGTATTAACGATGCACCTGTTCTTGGAAGAGCGGATATCGGTATTGCGGATGGGGGCAATGGGATCCGATGCGGCAATTGAGGCAGCAGATGTTGTTCTGATGGATGATGATCCGTTGAAGATTGTTAAGGCAATCCGAATTTCTAAGAAATGTCTCGGAATCGTATATCAGAATATTGTATTTGCTCTCGCAGTAAAGGGCGTGTGCCTGATTCTCGGAGCACTTGGAATTGCAAATATGTGGCTTGCAATCTTTGCAGATGTGGGAGTTATGGTACTTGCAATACTCAATGCGATGCGTACACTTTTTGTGAAGAAGTTATAAAAAGAAAAAGGATGAATGGTAAATGTGAGATACATTACCACTCATCCTTTTTCTAATGACTTAATCAGTAAAATCCTATACAGCTTTCAGGAACTGTACACTGTAAGCCGGCATTGTCAGCTGTCCGTTCAGAGTTACATTTTCTATTTCATCAGCATTTGCAAGCAGTTCTGTGAAATTACCCTGCAGTTCTCCATTTCCGGCAGTAAATTCAGAATCACCGGCGTTGATCGCAACGAGAACACGTTCATTATCAGTGCGGCGTTCAAAGATCAGCTGATGATTTGTAATGACAACATTTCGGTAAGAACCATTGCAAAGAGCATCACTGTTTCTGCGAACTTCAATCAAGTCTTTGATGAAATCAGTCAATTCATTCGGCTTCGGCTCTTCGAAGCATGGACGAAGTGCATAGTCATTATCCGGTGCTTTCACACCTTCCTCGCCCCATTCACTTCCATAATAGATACACGGAATACCCGGCATACCAAAGAGAAGACCGTAAGCAAGCGGAAGATGATTCTTGTTCGTCAGGATACTTGCAATACGTGTGACATCATGATTATCTACGAATGTCATCAAATGCTTTCCACGATAAATACACCACTGCTCCGGTCCGAACTGGCGATTCAGAGAATGTGCGATCTCAAACAGATTCATGCAGTTGAAGCTTGAAAAAATTCCTTTGTAGCATTCATAGTTTGTACAGCTGTGAAGCATCTCTCGTTTACAATTAGATTGTAGTCGCCGAAGAGAACCTCACCAATCAGTGCAAATCCCGGTTTCAGTTCCTCACAGAAGCTGCGCAGACGGCGTATGAAATTATGATCCAGGCAATAAGCTACATCCAGACGCAGTCCGTCTATGCCGAACTCTTCAATCCACATCTTGACACAGTCAAGCAGATAGTCGACAACTGCAGGATTCTGCAGATTTAATTTAACAAGTTCAAAATGACCTTCCCATCCTTCATACCAGAAACCATCGTTATACGCACTGTTTCCGTCGAAGCTGATATGGAACCAGTCTTTATACGGAGAGTCCCATTTCTTCTCCTGCACATCCTTGAATGCCCAGAAGCCACGTCCAACATGATTGAATACTCCGTCCAGTATGATCTTTACATTGTTATCATGCAGCTTTTCACAGACTTCTTTAAAGTCTTCGTTCGTTCCAAGACGACAGTCGATCTTGCGGAAATCTCTTGTGTCATACCCATGGTTGTCTGATTCGAAAATCGGATTCAAGATGATTGAACCGATTCCAAGATCACCAAGATATTCTGCCCATTCACCAATTTTAAGAATCCGGTGTTCTGTTACTCCGTCATTATGTACCGGAGCACCGCAGAATCCGATCGGGTAGATTTGATAAAAAGTTTCATTGTAAGCCCACATAGTTGTTACCCACTTTCTTGATTCGGATTTTTATCGGATTTCGATAAAGAGTCAGAGATAATAAAATCTACTTAAACCTATTTCTAATTATAACATAAGTTGAGCGTTTTGGTGAAAAAG